>Ga0224559_1000477_pt1 | contig 26691 bp, 26 predicted proteins | sample 714S33034metaG_FD_180676 | JGI IMG/M metagenome (GOLD analysis project Ga0224559, IMG submission 180676) | Peat soil microbial communities from Stordalen Mire, Sweden - 717 S3 30-34 | ecosystem: Environmental > Terrestrial > Soil > Wetlands > Peat | place: Sweden: Norrbotten County, Stordalen... | reverse complement strand
CGCTCGGACTACCTTCACTGTTCGAGAATTACTAGCGTAACCTCTCGAACCGCCGTGTACGGACCCGTTCGCACGGTGGTGTGGCAGGGGTCGGCAGGTGACTGCCGCCCCTATGCCGATCAAACGCTGATTGCGCCAACATCCCCGAACGGGATGGTTCGAAAGCTCTGCCCGCCGGCATATGCTGACGGGCAAAGGGAGCTGTCCAGACTGGAAGCCTACCTGCCTGACTTCTTTGCCGTCTTTTTCACCGCTTTTTTGACGGCCTTGGCTGGCGGTTTTGCGGTGCCTTTAACGCTCCCGCTGGCCGCCGCCAGCAGCGGAATCAGTTTGCCGGCGATGGGCGACCCAAGCCCGGAGCATGCGTCCCACCCCGGCCCGGCCGAGAAGGCGCCGTTGTTGCCATGGGTGATGTCGTTGAAGGCCGAGGCGGCCTTGGCCGCGTAGATTGCCGGCTGGATGAAGCCAACCTGCGTGCCAAGCTGCCGGTTGGCCACCGCTACCAGGCCAGCCCAAAGCGGCGCCACCGCGCTCGTTCCCCCGATCACCATCGTCTGGCCGTCCACGCGAATCGTATACCCGGTCGTCGGGTCGGCGTCGCCAGCCACATCCGGCACCCCGCGGCCGCCCGTGCTGGCCGTCGCCGCCGGCACGTGCGCTTTCGCCTGCCACGAGGGCAGAGCGAAGACGTTGCTCACGCCGCCGCCGGTCGCGCCCTCGTTGTTGGCCAACTCGTTCCACACCACCTCGGAGACGATCGTCGCTCCGTTGGCGTCGAGCTTGGTTCCTCCGCAGGCCAGCACATGCGGGCTCGAGGCCGGAAAGTCGACGTTGTTGCCCGTCCCGCCGTCCGTCGACCCGTTGTCGCCGGCCGCAACCGTAATCGTGATTCCCAGCGCGGCAGCGCTCTGGCAAGCTGCATCCATGGCGGTCATCGATTGCGCGGTCCAATTCGACTCCGGCCCGCCCCAGCTGATCGAAATCACGCTCGGCTTGTTGGCCGCATCGTGCACCGCGGTGGTAATTGCGTCCAGGAACCCCTGATCCGTATTGGGCGCAAAGTACACGGCGACCTTCGCACCAGGCGCCACCGAAGCGGCCACCTCAATGTCCAGCATCACCTCTCCGTCCGCGCTGCTGGCCTTCGACGGCTTGTTCTTTCCTTTATTCACGCTGACCGCGGTGACCGCCGGCGCGGCGAGGCCGAGGGTCTTGAAGTAGGCGGTGAGATCGGCCTTCCGGTATCCGCCGCCAAGCTCGATGATCCCGATGGTCTGGCCGGCTCCGCTGGCCTTTGCGGGGAAGTTGTACGCTTCGGCGACCTGGGGCGGGGTGTAGCTGCTGGGGGCTGCGGACTTGGCGCGAGGCTGATGGACACGAAAGTGCGGCTGTGCCTGGGGGCGGTTATCCAGCCCCAGCACAGCCTCCACCATCCCGGCCAGCGATACCGGCAGGTGAATCCCGCCCTCACGCACGCGATATTGCACCCCATCGATCGTCTTCTGCTGCAGCACCACGCCGAAGGCTTTCTGAATATCCGCGGCCGTGCCCGTCAACTGCACCGTGCGCCGCAACGCCGACGTCGGATCCGCCACCACCTTCAGGTTGAACTCGCGGGCAAAGGCCTTCACCTGCTTGATCGCCTCCGGATCGCCTCCGTGGCGCTTCTGAAAATCGGATCGGCTTACGCGCACCGGGCCGTTCGCACGTCCGACGCGCCGGTTGAGCTCCAACGGCTCCTTGCGTTTCACAATCACCGACACGGTGACCATGGATTTCGCCGGCGTGGCCTTGACGTGGACTGCGTTGGGAGCCGGAGACTTTTCGCTGCCAGGAAGAAACAGGCGCGCCTGCTCGTGGAACCGCGGCGCCTTCACAGGCAGGGATTGTTTGCTGGGGGATTTTGCCATCACTGACCTCTTTCTCGTCCAGGGCTCGTTTCCCGAGCCGGGACCGGATGACTCAGACCGGATGACTCAGAATGATAACCTCTATTGCCGTAACTGGAAATGAAATCTGCCATGACTCGCAGGTTTTGTTACCGCCAAGCCGGAGCCGGCAGGGGGAAGAGGACTAATTTGCCGGCCTGGCCAGCAAACCCGGCATAAATCTGCCCGTAGCGCCCTGGCCTGCGTTGCAACCCAAACGACAAGTGGTTCAGTCGGCGCCGGGCCCTGGGCCTTGGCATCCAGCCGGGGAAAGGGCGATGGGCCTAGAGGGGGCTGGCCCACTGGGCTGTTTCCGGTGAGGTTGGCATCTGAGAAAAACGGCTTTTCAGACGCCAGCATCAGCAAAGCCCAAGACGCCCGCTGATTCGCCTGATCAGAGGTCAGTACCTTGTCGGCACTGATCGGGAACTTCCACACCGTAGCGCCCGCGGCACCAGCGGCTCATGCAAACGCAGCAGGGCCTGATTTCCAGCCCGAGCTCAGTCATGGGATCCCGGCACACTGGCCGACTGTTCGGGAGTAATTTAGCCGAGACATAATATCAATAACCAACACGGTATAAACCACGGGGGCAACTGGCCTGTAGATTGCGAACCGGAAGAATCCCCTTGGCTCTGCGAGTTCCAGTTGCAATTGACTCCCAGTTGCTGGCACGCGCTTTGCTCCCAGGCTTGGCTCGCGGTCAGGAATCCTGCGGCAACCAGGACGCCCATCATGGCGAAGAACGCTTCACGCAGTATCCGGCGTCGCGCGGAAATGACAAACCGGCAATAACTCCCCACGAGTACGGATTGGCGGTAAATCATTCGCCTCATTTCAAATCTCTCCTCATGGAACGCGCAAAATCCCCGTTCCAAAGCACACACATTTTATAGGATCTTCAATCCAGTTATGGGTAAACCTTTTGTAACCGAAGCAAGTGGCGAATTGCTCATAAGAGTTCCGTTAAAATCGAGGCTCGATGAGGGAATGAAAAGGAAGGCAAGTGAATTTGGAGCGACGCTTTTTGTACAGGCCTCGCCTCAGAATGTGTATCCTTTAGCGGTCTGGCTTGGGGAGATATTCATCCTCGTAGTCGTGACGGCGCCGAAAAAGAAATCGGTGCGGCAAAAGCCAAATAGCATATTCTGTTTTAGCTGAGGAGGAACCATGAAAATTCTGCTGGGAGTTGATGGCTCAAAGTTTGCAGGAGATGCGTTACGGGCAATTGTCACTCAGTTCCGGACAGAGAATACCGAGGTTCGGGTCTTGCACGTGCTGCAACCGATCACGCTTCTGGCCCCTCCGGAGATGGCTCCAGGCTATATGCCCGAGCTGGAAGCTCAGAAAGAGCCCGCCCGCGAGCTGGTCGAGCAAATTGCCAAACAGCTGCGGGAAGCGGGATTCAAGGCGAGCACCGCCGTCGAGATTGGCGACGTCAGAATGTGCATCATCGATGCGGCGGCGGAGTGGGGCGCCGATCTGATCGTGGTGGGATCGCATGGGCTAAAAGGCATCCGGGGCTTCCTGCTGGGCAGCGTGGCCGAATCCGTCGCCCGCCACGCGAAGTGCTCGGTGGAGATCGTGCGCACGCCGGTGCGGGCCTGAGTTGCAAGCCCTGACGGCTGGCATCGGGATCGAAAGAGTGCTGGCTAGCCTGTGAAATGGATTGTGCCGGGCGGTCGCGCCCGGCCATAATCTGTCCATGCGCCTCTTTATTGGGATTCCCCTGTCGGCCGTGGTCATCGACGAACTCTCGGCGATCACCGCGCGGCTTCAATCCAACGGACGCGGGCTCCGCTGGACGGCTCGCGAATCCTGGCACATCACGCTGCAGTTTCTGGGCAACACCGGAGCCGAGCAATGCGGCTGCGTAGTGGCGCGCCTGCACGAACTGCATTCGCCGCCCGCGCCGATCAGGATCGAGGGGCTGAGCTGCTTTGACCGCGCCGGAATCCTGCTGGCCACCGTCCAGCCAACGCTGGAGCTGCTGCTGCTGCAGAAACGCGTCACCGCGGCTACGCAGCTTTGTGGGTTCATCCCCGAGGCTCGCCCCTACCAGCCTCACATCACCCTGGCCCGCAGCCAGGGCAAAGGCCAGCGGCCTGACTTGAGCGAACTCAAAGCCAAACTGCGCCGCCCGCCTCACTTCACCCCGTTTGCCGCCGGGGAGTTTCTTCTCTACGAAAGCTTTCTGACTCCGTCAGGCTCCCGCTACGAAATCCGTGCGCACTTTCCCCTCGGCCGCTCTTCCATCCGTTAAAATCTAGAATCAAAAGGGGTTTCCAAGGCCGGACGGGGAAAGCTGAAGGGAAAAGACCGATGGACTGGGCCTCTGACCACGTAAATTAGTGCCTTCCCGCCCTTGTGGCAAGTACAAGTACACCACAAGGTTGGGGCCAAAAACATGGATACAAGAACAAGCGGTCAGAAACTTGGTCGCCGCGCCGGCAGGCTGGCCACGGCCGCCATGCTGTACCATCGATGGTTGCAGCATCTCAGGGTCCGCCATGACCGACATTGCCAGTGAACGATTGAACCGGTTCCGCACCGCTCCCAACCTGCTTACGCTGTTGCGCATCTGCCTGGCGCCATTCCTGGTGGCCGCCACCCTGGACAACAACTATGAGCTCAGTTTCGGTCTCTTTGTGGCCGCTGGCCTGACCGACGCCCTGGATGGCCTGCTGGCCCGCCTGCTGAGGCAGCGCACCATGCTGGGCCAGTACCTTGACCCGGTGGCCGACAAGCTGCTGCTGAGCACGCTATTCGTGGTGCTCACCTATAAAGGCCTGATCCCGGCGGGGGTAACGGTGCTGGTCTTCGGACGGGATCTGGGCATTCTGGTGGTGGCGGCCATTCTGTATGCGGCCGCGGGACGGCGGGAGTTCAAACCCAGCCTGCTGGGCAAGGCCAACACCCTGGCCCAGGTCTCGGCGGTGGCCGCCGTGCTGCTGCATCAGTGGCCTCAACTGGCCACAGCCCATTGGCTGGTGGTCTTTTGCACGGTTGCGTTGGGAGCCACGATGGTGCTGACCGTACTGTCCGGCCTGCATTACGCCTGGTGCGCGGCCCGGCGGACTGGGGTGACAGCCATTAACGGCCACAGCGGGCACTGAACAACTCCGGCCCAATGCTGCCCGGAGAGCCCTTGCCTCTGAGAATCTGTTTAAGACTCTGAGGCAAAAAGCTGTCAGGAGCGCTTTGCAGCCGACTCGGTTTCTCCCGCAGCCTGCTCCGTCTCTTCTGAAGCCTGCTCGGTTTCGGCGTTTTCTTCAATCTCCATGTCGCGGAACTCTTCGGAGTCAAAGACCTCGCCACATTCCAGGCACTCGAAGAACTCGGCGTCTTCGTGCCTGGAGACAATGCGTACCCTGGGGTGCTTGCAGATGGTTGCCATCGCTCGTTAAACGGGTGGAATGAAATCCTCTTACCGCCAGATTGTACCGGCATTTTTCTTCTTTTCAAACTGCTATTTGCTGAATCTTTTGTTCCGCCAGGATTTTTTGAGGCAGCGAACCGGAACGATTTCAGAGTGGGACTTGAAATCCCGACAGAAACGGTCGTATACTGAATACGGACTAGAGAAGTCGGATATTCATGCTGAAGCTGACGAAAAAGGCAGATTATGGGCTGATGGCGCTCAAGTACTTGGCCGAGCGGCCGGAGACCCCCGCGCTGAGCGCCAAGGATATTGCCGACGCCTATGGAATCCCGCCGCAACTGTTGGCCAAAATTTTGCAGTTGTTGACCAAATGCGGACTCTTGCGCTCGCAAGCCGGCATGAACGGCGGCTATGCGTTAGCCAAGGCGGCGCGAGAGATCTCCGCCTATGAGGTGATTCTGGCCATTGATGGGCCGTTTTTCATCACCTCCTGCTCCAAGGGCACAAACTCCAAGGGCACAAAAGGTTGCGAGTTGACTCCCAGTTGCACCATCAAGGAACCGCTGGCGCGGGTGAATGAAACCATAGCCGGGGTGCTGAAGAGCATCAGCATTCAGGATTTGGCTGAACACGAGCCCCTTGTGGCGCTAGCGCCCGGAGGCCAGGGACAAGCCGCGGAAACACTGATTGCATTGACATTGTGAGAAGATTTCGCGCTGCGCCTGACCGGGGCGGTGGTTTTAGGCCGGGGGCGTGGGGCAGTGATGAGGATGGAGACGCAATGAGCACAGTTGCCAAATCGATGGAAGCGCCAGCAGGCGTAAACTTGCCGATCTATATGGATAACCATGCCACCACCCCGCTCGATCCGCGGGTTCTGGAGGCGATGATGCCTTACTTTACAACCAAGTTTGGTAACGCGGCCAGCCGCAACCATTGCTTTGGCTGGGAGGCTGAAAAGGGTGTCGAGGCGGCGCGCGAGCAGGTGGCGCGGCTGATCGGCGCCACGGCCAAGGAGATCATCTTCACCTCTGGCGCCACGGAGAGCGACAATCTGGCCCTCAAAGGCATTGCCGAGATGTACCGCGAGAAGGGCGATCACATCATCACCCAGGTGACCGAGCACAAGGCTGTGCTGGACACCTGTAAACGCCTGGAAAAGCACGGCTTCCGCGTAACCTTTCTGCCGGTGAACGCCGACGGGCTGATCGATCTGGGCGATCTCTCGCGGGCTATTGAAGAGAAGACCATCCTGGTTTCCATCATGGCGGCCAATAGCGAGATTGGCGTACTGCAGCCGATTGCTGAAATCGGCAAGCTCTGTCACGAGCGGGGCGTGCTCTTCCACACCGATGCGGTGCAGGCGGTGGGCAAGATTCCGGTCGACGTCATCGCCGACAATATCGACGCGCTTTCGCTATCCGGGCACAAGATTTACGGACCCAAGGGAGTGGGCGCGCTTTATGTGCGCCGGCGCAACCCGCGGGTGCAGGTTGCGGCGCAGATGGACGGCGGCGGCCACGAGCGCGGCATGAGATCCGGCACCTTGAATGTGCCTGGCATCGTGGGCTTGGGCAAGGCCTGCGAAATCGCCCAGGCGGAGTTGGCGAGCGATGCGGCGCGCCTGGGCACCTTGCGCGACCGGCTGAAAAACAAGCTCGAAACGGAGCTGGATTTCATTCATGTGAACGGCTCGATGGAGCACCGGCTGCCCGGCAATCTGAACGTGAGCTTTCTCTACGTCGAGGGCGAGTCGCTGCTGATGGGCATCAACGACGTGGCGGTTTCCAGCGGTTCGGCCTGCACCTCGGCCTCGCTTGAGCCCTCCTACGTGCTGAAGGCGCTGGGCCTGGGCGACGAGGTGGCGCATAGCTCGATTCGCTTTGGCCTGGGCCGCTTCAACACCGAGGCCGAAGTGGATTACGTGGCCGCCAAGGTGGTCGATATCGTGAAGAAATTGCGCGAGTTGTCGCCGCTTTACGAGATGGCGAAAGAGGGCATCGACCTGAGCAAGGTGCAGTGGGCCGCGCACTAAGAAGCATCAGCGGTAAATGTTCACGGTTCGGCGGGCAGTGCTGCTGAATCAAACTAACGGACAGCGGCTACTCCCGCGGAAGGAATGGACCCAATGGCATACAGCGACAAGGTCATCGACCACTACAACAACCCCCGCAATGTGGGCCAACTGGACAGGAGTTCGACCGAGGTGGGCACGGGCCTGGTGGGCGCACCAGAGTGCGGCGACGTGATGCGGCTGCAGATTCGCGTGAACCCGGATACGCAGGTGATTGAAGAGGCCAAGTTCAAGACCTTCGGCTGCGGCTCGGCGATTGCCAGCTCATCGCTGGCCACCGAGTGGATCAAGGGCCGGACCGTGGACGATGCCCTGACCGTCAAGAACACCGAAATCGTGAAGGAATTGTCGCTGCCGCCAGTCAAGATTCACTGCTCGGTGCTTGCCGAGGATGCGATTCGCGCTGCCATCGGCGATTGGAAGAAGAAGAATGTTGCGGCGGACGAGGCCGTGCCCGAGCCTGAGTCCGCGCCCGAAACCGTGACGAAATAAGAAGCCGGTCCAAGCGCAGTTGAAGGCGGGTTCAAACCTTGGCTTTGTTGGCAAGATAAGTTTGCAAGCCTGCGAGCAGATGGGGCAGGGAAGGCGATTATGTCAAATACATTGAGCATCGAAGGGCAACCAGTGCAGGGATTATCCCCGAATGAGTCGCAGTCTGCCGCGCCGCAGGCGCTGCTGAAGGCGGAGTTGGCCGCGGATCCGGTGCCGCAGGGCTTGCAGGTGACCGCGAAGGCGCTGGCGCACATCCGCGCGGCGCTGGCCAAGGAGGGCATTTCGCCTGACGAGGGCGGGCTGCGGCTGGGCGTGATGGGCGGCGGCTGCTCGGGGCTCTCCTACTCGATCAAATTCGACACGCGGCCCCGCGAGCGCGACCGCATCTTCACCTTCGACGGCGTGCGCGTCTTCATCGACCCCAAGTCCTTCATTTACCTGCACGGCACCACGCTGGACTATGAAGAAACGCTGATGCGGCAGGGATTCAACTTCATCAACCCGAACTCCACGCGCTCCTGCGGCTGCGGTTCGTCGTTTTCGCTGTAGGATTGAAGGCTCGCATGAGTTCGACTACGTTCAAGGTTCTCGATTCCGCGGTTCCCGTTTCTTGCTGGGCCTGTTCGATCGGCCACAGCGACTCTACTCTCTTCTGCCCGCATTGCAGCAAGATTCAGCCCCCTCCCGGGGGCGATTATTTTTCTGTCTTCGGATTGAAGTCCCGGCTCAACCTGGATCTGGCCGCGCTGGAGACGGAATTTCATCGCCTTAGCCGCAAGCTCCACCCGGATCGCTTTGCCCGCGCCACAGAGAACGAGAAGCAATGGAGCCTGGCTGACACGGCGCTGCTGAACGACGCCTATCGCACCCTGAAAGACCCCCTGCATCGCACCGAATACCTGCTCCGGCTGGAAGGCGCGGAGATTGGCCCGGAGGCCGATGCGGAACTGGTGAGCCCTGACTCGAGCAGTCCGGCTTCGAGCAGTCCGGGCGCAAGTCAGGCGAAGGCCGGCAACGGCCGGAAAGATCCCTCGCGGATTCCCGCCGACCTGCTCGAAGAGGTCTTCGATCTGAACATGCAGTTGGAAGAAATGCACGGGTTGCGCAAGCGGGGCGAAGCCGACCCGGAGTTGCAGTCAAGCCTGACCAGGGCGAAGAAGAAATTTGACGCACTCCTCGGCGAGGTGGACATGGATTTGCGCGCTGAGTGGCTGGCGTGGGATGAAGGCGACCAGGCCGCACGGCTGGCCGCGCAAGACAGGATGGTGGCGCTGCTGGACAGGCGGCGCTACCTCAGCAATCTGGTCCGCGACGTAACCGAGACTCTGGGAGCCTGAAAGAGCAAGATGGCCAAAGCACGCGTAGTCGGAATTGATCTGGGAACCACCAATTCCCTGATTGCTTACATGCAGGGCAATACGCCGGTGGTGATTCCCGGCACGGATGGCGCTCGCCTGGTGCCCTCGGTGGTGGCGCTGGACCCTGCTCCGCCCGAAGGCGGCCGGGCCACGCTGACAGTGGGCAGCGGCGCGCGCATGGCGCTGATCGAGACCCCGGAGCGCGTCATTTACTCGGTCAAGCGGCTGATGGGCCGGGGTTTGGAAGAGGTAAAGGAAGAACTGAAGCTGCTGCCCTTCCATCTGGCCAGCGATGCGGCGGCAGGCCAGCCCGATCCCCATGAGGTGCCGCGCATTCAACTAGGCGAGCTTCAATTCACCGCGCCGGAGATTTCGGCCTACATTTTGCGCCAGCTCAAGCGCAACGCCGAGCGGTTTTTCGGCGCGCCGGTCACCCAGGCGGTCATCACCGTTCCCGCCTACTTCAACGATGCGCAGCGGCAGGCCACCAAGGACGCCGGACGCATGGCCGGCCTGGAGGTTTTGCGGCTGGTCAACGAGCCGACGGCGGCGGCCTTGGCCTATGGCCTGGACCGCTCCAAGGAAGGAACCATTGCCGTTTATGATTTCGGCGGCGGCACCTTCGACATTTCCATTCTCAAACTGCGCCACGGCATCTTCGAGGTGCTATCGACCAATGGCGACACGCACCTGGGCGGCGACGACATCGACAACCTGCTGCTGACCATTGCCCTGGATGAGATTTACGCCGAGCACGGGGTGGACCTGCGGAGGCATCCGGACGCGGTGCAGGCGCTACGCAAGGCCGCCATCGACGCCAAGATCGGGCTAACCACCGCGCCGGTGGTGCACTTCGACATTGAGCTGGCCAACGGCGACCACTATCTGCGCGAGATTCCGCGCGAGGTCTTCGAGCTGCTGATCGAGCCCATTCTGGCGCGTACGGCAGCGCCCTGCAAGCGGGCCCTGGCCGACGCCGGCCTCAAGCCCGAGCAGATCGACGAAGTGGTGATGGTGGGCGGCTCGACGCGCATTCCCGCAGTGCAGAAGCTGGTGGACGACCTCTTCCATCTGAGTGCGCGCGGCAAAAAGCCGCACACCGAGCTGAATCCCGACGAGGTGGTGGCGCTGGGCGCGGCGGTGCAGGCCGGCATTCTGGCCGGCGACTCGAAGGCGACCGAGGAAATGCTGCTGCTGGACGTGACCCCGCTCTCGCTGGGCATCGAGGCGCTGGGCGGGACTGTCGCACGGATTATCGAACGCAACTCGACGATTCCCGCCTCGGCCACTGATCACTTCACCACCGGCGTGGACGGGCAGACCAACGTCGCCATTCACGTGGTGCAGGGCGAGCGTGAGCTGGCCGCCGATTGCCGCTCGCTGGCGCGCTTTGACCTGAAGGGCATTCCCCCGATGAGCGCCGGGCTGCCGCGCATCGAGGTCAAGTTCCTCATCGACGCCGACGGCATTCTGCAGGTCTCCGCGCTCGAACAGCGCAGCGGCAAGGCGGCGCAGATCGAGGTGAAGCCGACCTACGGGTTGACCGACGAGCAGGTCGAGAGCATGATCCTGGACTCCTACGACCACGCCGAGGAGGACTTCGCCAAGCGGCTCCTGATTGAGGCGCGCAACGAGGCCGATACGCTTCTGGCTGCGGCCGCCCGCGCGCCGGAAAACCCGGCCTGGGAGCAGTTGACCGAAGAGGAACGGACGAGAATTCAGGTGGCGCGCGAGTACCTGGCCCACGCCACGCTGGGCGAGGACCCGGCAGCCATCCGCGAGGCGGTGCTGATCCTCGACTACGCCACCCGCCGCTTTGCCGAGCTGATGATGGACGCCGCCGTTTCGAGCGCCCTGCGCGGCAAGACCATGGACGCGGCCGGCGAGGGCTTGGGCGAAGAGGTCACCGCGCCTCACGCCATGGCCCCGGCGGAATTCAAGTAAAGCTGGCCATTCTGCGTTGCGGCCCAAGTCAGGTTTTTCCGCAGCCGACGGATCGCTGACGACCGATTGCTGCGGAGCAGAAAGACGAATTCCATGAGCGACGCAACTGAAAAAGGCATTCCTGCCGGAAAACTCGTGCGCGTCAGCTTTCTTCCCGAGGGCCGCACGGTCGAGTTCGAGTTTGGCGCGTTGCCCTACAAACTTCACGGCAAGCCGATGTCGCTGCTCGACGTGGCGGAAAACTACGGCGTCTTCCTCGATCACGCCTGCGGAGGAGTCTGCGCCTGCGCCACCTGCCATGTACTGATCAAAGCTGGCAAAGAGGGCCTCACAGAGGCCGATGACGATGAGCTGGACCGGCTGGAGATGGTCGCTGACCAGCAGTTGAGCTCGCGGCTGGGCTGTCAGGCTGTCATCACCCGCCCCGGCGACTATGTCGTCGAAATTCCCAAGTGGAACCGCAACTACGTCTCCGAGGGCAAGCCGCTAACCTCGACGGAAACGAAGTAAGGAGACCTGCCCCATGCCGCGCCAGATTTTATGGACCGACGCCGGGGAGATCGGCATTCAGTTAGCGGAGAAGTTTCCCGATCTTGACCCGTTGACGGTGCGTTTCACCGACCTGCACCGCTACGTGACCGGTCTGGAGTCCTTTGCCGACGACCCGGCCAAATCCACCGAGGGGCGGCTGGAAGCCATTCAGATGGCCTGGCAGGAGGAGTTCGAGGACGCGCGGGGATAGTAAGCTGAGGATCGGCGGCAGCACTCCGTTGTCGAGAGCTCTAGCCTAGCTCCAGTCGTAGTCCCTGCGCTCGCTCCAGCCGAAGGCGTTTTCAAAGTGGACGAACTGCTTTTTTTCGCCAGGCACAAGATAGACGCTGAGCACGTCGAAGCGGACCGGCGGCGCGGCATCCTGGGGCAACTGGCGGATATACTGATGAGCCAAGCGGCGAAGCGTGGCTCGCTTATGGGCGTCGACGGCGATCTCGGCCGGAGCGGCGTCGCGGGCGGTGCGCGTTTTCACCTCGACAAAACAGAGCATCGGCCCTTGCCAGGCAATCAGGTCCACATCGCCTGGCCGGTCGCCCGACGACCAGCGCCGCGCCACCACGGTATAGCCGGTGCGGCGCATATGGAGGAAAGCCGCGGTCTCGCCGTCGATGCCGGTGGCCAGATGGAGGGGCAGGGTTTCGGCTTGTCCTCGCCGGCGCGCCACCCATTCCAGACCGGCCAGTGAGCGCTCCAGCCAACTAACCCGCATTCGCTTGATCCACTCCATGGAAGACCATTCTAGAGCATTTTCGGAATGGACATAGTCCTTATGAGGGCATTGATTGAGGCTGTGGTTTCGGTGTAGCGCAATTGGAGAACCACTGTAGCCGCGCCATTTTCATCACATGGAAATTCTTTATTCAAAAGGGCTTTCCACGCCTTCCTGCCAAGCTCTTGGCCTCAGATGCTAGGATTTCAACGTGGCTGGGATTTCAACGCAGTTGGAGGACTTCTGCAATGGTCAGACTTCTGGTTCAATGGCTGTTAAGCGCGGTAGCCCTGCTGGCGGTCTCTTATCTCGTGCCTGGCTTTGAAGTCGATGGACTGGGTCCGGCGCTGGCAGCGGTCGTGGTCATCGGCCTGCTCAATGCGACGGTTGGCTTCTTGCTGAAGATCCTTACCTTCCCGGTCAGCATCCTCACCCTCGGCCTGTTTCTGCTGGTCATCAACGGGTTCATGATCCTGCTGGCGTCGAGCATCGTGCGCGGATTTCATGTGCGCGGATTCCTCGCGGCCTTCTGGGGCGCGGTGGTGCTGGCCCTGCTGGGAATCCTCATCCGGGCGGTCGCCAGAAGCGCGTAACCGGAGCGCGTACTCCTGCACAATTCGCCTGACATGATCCGGCGGAATCCGCATCCGGCTGAATCCGCTGGACAGAGATTACCTGGCCATAGGCGCGACCGGCTGGGCGGCGGCTGATTTGGCTGGTGCGTCTGGTTTGGCCGGCGCGGCTGAGCCCGTTGATGCGGGCTTGCCCCGATGGAGCGGCGCCCGCCTGGTCTGCATCACGGGATTGACGGCTGGAGTGGCCGTTTGCGGCGCAACCACCACTGCCGCAGGGACTACCACCGGGCCATTGAGCGTCTGCGGCGTTCGCATGGCCCCGGCGCTGGAAAATCCGCCCCGCGCCGCCACGCGCGGCAGAGCGACAGCCGCTTGCGGTGGAGGCGGCGCGATGCGCGCGGAAATGCACCATCCGCCTCCGGCCACCACAAAGACAATCGCCGCGGCGGCCGCTGTGCGCGCCCAGACGCTCTCCAGTTGCTGCGCCTTGGGCCAGTGAAGAATCGTGGCTTTACTTGAAACCGCGGAGCCTGAAGCCGCTTTGCCTGAAGCCGTGTGCCGTCTGGCGCGCAATCCGGCCCCGCGTAAGCCGGCCTGCACCCGCTCCTCGATTCCCTCGGGCGCGGGAAGGCGGGCGATCAGGCGCAGCGTCTCTTCATAAGCGTTGGCATCGGGGGATGCGTCAAATGGGTTTTGTGCGGTTGATCTCATCGCAAACTCCCTGTCTCACTGGGCCGCCGGGGCTGGCCCAGCGGCTTGCAACCGGCGGCCAGCGGCAGATTCCCGGCAACTGTCAACAAAAGGCTGTTCATCGCAAGCTCCGGGCGTGATTCAGCAGGCCGGCCATCAGGTTGCGGGCGCGAAAAAGCCGCGAGCGGACACTGGACTCGGTGATGTCCAGCACCGCGGCGATCTCCACGCTGTTCAACTCCTCGAAGGCCGAAAGCAGGAGCACCTGGCGCTCCTTGGCAGGAAGCTGCTCCACGCAGCCGAGCACGTGGGCGTGGTGCTGGGCGGCGGCGGCGCGCTCCTCGGCGCTCAGCCCTCCGGCGGGCAGCACACGGGCCAGTTCGGCCACGTCGTCGGTCTCCGGCCGGGTCTTGGCGCGTCGCTTGCGGTCCAGCACCACGTTCCACACAATGCGGATCAGCCACACCCGCTGGTCGCGCACCTCGTGCAGCGTCTCGCGGTGGCGGAGCACCCGTAAGAACGCCTCCTGCACGGCGTCCTCGGCGTCAGCGGAGTTGCGCAGAACCGAGTAGGCCACGCGGTAGAGCGTACCGGTGTACTGGCTCACCAGCCCGGCCAGCGCAGCCTCCTCCGCGTACGGGCAAGCCTCGCCGAACTCTGCTTTGTCTGCTATTTCCATCCAACCTGAGAATACCGCCTGGCCAGCGCTCATACTCCACCAGACGCGCGAGAAAGTGAAAATGCTCGAGTGCGGCCGTCCATTTCTGCACGGGCGCGGATGAAAAAGCCCGGCGAAGCTGGCCGCGGGCGCTCCATCCTCGCGCATGGGCCGAAAAGCGGAAGACAAGCCAAAAGAAAAGGCTCGCGAAGCCTTTCGACTTGCGAGCCTCTTCTGTCAATCCGTCAGCTTTACTGCTTGGCGGCCAGTTTCTGCGCGGCAATCGAGCCGGCGGCGCCGTCTTTGTCCGCATCTGAGACCTTGGCCCACAGCGCCCGGGCCTGGTCCTGCTTGCCGGAGGCGGCGTAGAGGTCGGCCAGATCAAGCTGCGCCACGGCAGTCGAGACCGTATCCGACGGCTTGGCGGCCAGCTCGTTATAAAGGCTGATCGCCTGGGCGTCGCGGTTGGTCTGGTGATAAAGGCCAGCCAGCGCCAGTTTGGCCAGGTTGGCCAGATTCCGGTCCCAAGCCCCCGCAGCGGCCTTCAACTCCGTCTCCGCCGCGGCATTCTGCCCCAGTTGCTCATTGGTGACGCCAGCAAAGTATTGGGCTTTGGCGCCCCCCGGAAGCCAGCCATACTGGCTGGCCACGGCGGAAAACTGCTGATTCGCGGCCTTGGCGCGATCGCTGGCCGTCGCGTAGACGCCGTCGCCGGCCGGTTCGCCCGGTTGCGCCAGCGGCGCATTGTAGACGTCCAGGGCCGCGCCCAGGGCGGCGTCGGCGGCCGTCGAGCGCAGATTCCAGAAAACCAGCGCGCCCACGCCCGCCACGAGAACGACCACGGCAACGATAACCCAGCGCAGAACGCCGGAGCGGTGGCCACTGAGCCAACTGACGCTGCTGGCGGTAGCCTGGGCAAATTTGTCCTTCTTCAGGGCCTGACGGGTTTGGATGTCCACTTCTTTGGTCTCTTCCTATTCTTTGTCTCTAGACTTGCAGGCGGGCGAGTAAAGGTGGAGGCGCTACGACTGCAACCCTATCAGTCTATCAGCGCGCCAACCGGAGCGTCCACCGGGGCTTCAGGGCCGGGCAGGGGAACCGGGACCGGACAGGCGAACCGGGCAAGCGAGGCTGTCCCGTGCCGCCACTTCATGGTGGCCGCCCAGTTTTGCTCTTTTTCAGCTTCAGGGAGATCATCCGGCCCCAAGCAAATCGTCCAGCTTGGGGAAAATAGTCACTGATTTTGCTTTAACGCCTGGGCAGGACGGCGTCTGTATGCAGGGCGCGGATCCGCTCGATGGCGCTGCTCACGATGGGACGGCCGGTCGCCTTCTCCATACCTTTGTCGATCAGTGTATCCACAAACTCCTCGGTGGACATATTGCGATCCTGAGCCGCGCGAACAACCGTGTCCGGAACTGTAATAGAGATGATCATGATGGCAGGCTTTCCTTTTGCTCGTTTATCGGCAACCAGCTGCCGGGGTTGAGTGAAAATCCTGAGATGATACGGAAACTGGGGCGGCGAGAAAAAATTCCTCGCCGCCGGAAAATTCCGCGTTTCGCGCTTGCCGTTGGCCAGCCGCGGCGGTAGGCTAGGGGCATGTTCGAGGACTTCCACGCCACCGACCGCTGGAGCGGCGAAGATCTGCACTGCCGCTGGAAGGGCACCATCGTGGCCGTCGCCACCCGCCACGCCGACGCCGTCGATGTGCGCTTCGACGTCAATGGACGCCCCTTGTGGGTGGCGCTGCCCCTGGAGGCCTGGGACCAGCAGAAGCAGCGCTCGGGCAAGGTCATCACCGATCAGCTTGCCGCCCAGATCGCCGGCCGCTTCCTCAAGCAGTCGATCGAAGAGGGCTACGACTCCCGGCGCGAGATCTGCACCATGACCGTCGCCGAGGTGCTGGAGCACCTGGACGCCGTGGTCGCCGAAGCCAAGGAGCATGGCGAGATTCCCACTCTGCCCGTGCTCGCGTAAAGCCAGCCAGCCCCCGAAAACCGCTGGCCTGCCTCTGGGAACAGTCTCCTCACTTTTTGGGAAAGGCCGGCGGGCGTTAGAAAACAGCCCCGCATCGCCGTAAACTGCCTTGCCACAACAAAATCAGCCGCCAATAAGGCCGAAAAGCCTTTATTTCGCCGATTATGCCGGCATGACGATAAAATTCCTTCCCTAGCGCTCTCCGCCAATGGCAAAATGGACCATTAGCCTTTTTTGACCTTTTTCATGCTCGGAAGGAGTTCTGCTGATGGCAAGTCTCTCTGGAGTGGAGTCGCTCTCGGTGCTCGGGGCCGGGGCACGGGTGCATGCAAACCTCTCGGTCGCGCGGCTGGTGGAGACCGCCCTCATGCGTGGCGAAGCCCGTCTGGCAGCCAATGGCGCACTGGTGGCCGTCACCGGCCCGCGCACCGGCCGCAGCCCCAAGGACAGGTTCACCGTCGACGACGCCGTCACCCACTCCCTGGTGGACTGGGGCAAGGTCAACCAGGCCATCGCGCCGGAGCGCTTCGCGGCGTTGCTGGAGCGGGTCACCGAGCACCTCAGCGACCGCGACCTTTTTGTGCAGGACCTTTACTGCGGCGCCGACCCCACCTACCGGCTGCCCATTCGCGTCATCAGCGAATACGCCTGGCACTCCCTGTTCGTCCATCAGCTCTTCGTCCGGCCGACGGCCAGCGAGCTGGCCGCGCACACGCCCGAGTTCACCGTCATCGCCGCCCCCGAGTTCGAGGCCGTGCCGGAGCGCGATGGCACCCACTCCGGCGCCTTCATCCTGGTCGATTTCACCCGCAAGATCATCCTCATCGGCGGCACAAAGTACGCCGGCGAGATGAAGAAATCCGTCTTCAGCGCGATGAACTTCCTGGTGCCGAAGCGCGACGTGCTGCCCATGCACTGCTCGGCCAACGTGGGCGCCGACGGCCAGACGGCGCTGTTTTTCGGCCTCTCGGGAACCGGCAAGACCACCCTCTCGGCCGACCCCGCGCGCCGTCTGATCGGCGACGACGAGCACGGCTGGAGCCCCACCGGCATCTTCAACTTCGAGGGCGGCTGTTACGCCAAATGCATCAACCTGAGCGAGGAGCGCGAGCCGCAGATCTACCGGGCGATCCGCTTCGGCGCGGTGCTGGAAAATGTGATTCTCGATCCCCATAGCCACGAGCCCGACTTTGACGGCGTCCATCTGACCGAGAACACCCGCGCCGCCTACCCAATCGATTTCATCGATAATGCAGTGATCCCCGGCATCGGCTCCCATCCGCGCAACGTGATGTTCCTGGCCGCCGACGCCTTTGGCGTGCTGCCGCCGATCGCGCGGCTCAGCCCCGAGCAGGCGATGTACCACTTCCTCTCCGGCTACACGGCCAAGCTGGCCGGCACCGAGGCCGGCATGGGCTCGGACCCGGTACCGGAGTTTTCCGCCTGCTTTGGCGCGCCCTTTTTGCCGCTGGCTCCCAAGGCCTACGCCGAGATGCTCGGCGAGCGGCTCCGGCAGCACCATTCCTCCTGCTGGCTGGTGAACACCGGCTGGAGCGGCGGAAAATTCGGCGTCGGCAAGCGCATGAGCCTCAAAATCACCCGCGCCCTGGTCAACGCCGCGCTCGACGGCCGTCTGAACCAGGTGGCATTCGTCACCGAGCCGGCCTTCGGCCTGAGTATTCCGGTCAGTTGCCCCGATGTTCCCGCCGAGATTCTCAATCCGCGCAACGCCTGGGCTGACAAGCAGGCTTACGACCGCACGGCCGCTGACCTGGCCGCCCGCTTCCAGGCCAACTTTCAGAAGTTTGACGCCTCGGAAGCCATCCAAGCCGCCGGGCCAAAGGCCAAGTAGACGCAGGCAGCAAAAAAGGGGGCTTCGACCAGGCTGTTGGCTTGGCCGAAGCCCTGTCACAAAGTGGGAAACCGCGCCTGAACCAGCTTCAACGCCTCTTCGGCGGTGGTAATCAGCCCCTCCAGTTGCGCGTCTTCGACCGCTCGCAGCATTTCCTTGAAGCCGGCTCCCGGCTTGTAGCCAGCCGCAATCAGTTCGCGGCCGGTAACCAACGGCGTGGGGCGCACCGCTTCCTCGGGCGTCGATTCATAGCGCTCGCGCACAAATCTCCAGTTTCCCAGGTCGCCGGCGGCCGCCAGGCAGTCCATGCGGTGCAGCGCCAGGTGCTCGGGAAACTTTTCCAGCCGGAAGAATCGCTTCAGCGTCGAAGCCTTCATCCGGGGCGCGTCGGCAAAGCGCATATGGTTCTCGATGAGCGAGAGAATCTGCCGGGTTTCATCGTTGGAAAACCGGAAGCGGCGGCAAATCTCAGCCCCCATGGCCACGCCCACCTCGACGTGTCCGTCGAAACGGATGCGTTCAGCCCGGCGGAAGGTCGCGGGCTTGCCCACATCGTGCAAAAGCGCCCCCCAGGCCAGGGTCAGCGGGCAGCCTGCCTCCAGTTGACCGAGCAGCAGCAGGGTGTGCGTCCACACGTCGCCCTCGGGGTGAAACTGCGGCGGCTGCTCGACGCCTTTCATCCGCTCGATCTCGGGCAGCGCCTCGGCCAGCAGGCCGGTCGCGTCCAGCAGTTCGAAGGCCCGCCGCGCGTGGCCCTCGGTGAGCATTTTGGTCAGCTCGTCGCGGACCCGCTCCCGGCTCACCAGCTTGGTCTTCGCCGCCAGACTCCGCATGGCGGCCGCCGTCGCAGCCTCCAGCTCGAAGCCGAAGCGCGCCGCAAAGCGCACTCCCCGCAGCATCCGCAGATGGTCTTCCTCGAAGCGAAGCTCCGGCCGCCCAATGGCCCGAATAACACCAGCTTCCAAATCCGCCAATCCGCCCACGTGGTCGATCACCGCTGCGCGCACATTGTTTTGGAGTCGATCTGCATCCTGAAAATCTTTGGCGCCGAACAATTGTTCAGTGTCAGGGCACGACTTCAGTCGTGCCAAAAACGCAGTGACAGAATGGGGCTTCAGCCCCTGAGGAAACAGCCTTTCCACATCCAGCAGCAGCCCGTTAATGGTGAAATCCCGGCGGCGCACATCCTCTTCAGCGCTGCTTGTATAGCACACCGCGTCGGGATGGCGGCCATCGGAGTAGGCCCCATCGGAGCGGAAGGTCGCCACCTCGGTCACCACCTGCGGTGGGGCTAACTGCTCGCTATTCGCTCGCTCGGAATTTGTAGCGCCGGGGAATGCCCCCTGTGGCAGAGCCAACCCGGCTTCAGCAACGCAAGCCGCGTTTGCCCCACCGCAGGTGGCCACCAGCACCACGCCAAAGTGCGCTCCCACGGCAAAGGTGCGCGGAAACAGCCGCAACACCACATCGGGCGTCGCCGAGGTCGCCACGTCGTAGTCCATCGGCTCGCGGCCCAGCAGCAAGTCGCGCACGCAGCCGCCGGCAAGATAAGCCTCAAACCCGGCCGCGCGCAGCTTGCCCACAATCCGCAAAGCCGCATCGAATTGGTGCATGGCGGGCAGCATGGCTGCTTCCATTGTCGCCCGTCTTGCTGCTCTGAGGGAAACCTTCCCACGCACCCGCTAAACTAGACAAATGAGCAAGCGCGGACGCGGCCTCATTCTCGGCATTGAATCCTCCTGCGACGAGACGGCGGCGGCCGTGGTCGAACGCGGCGCGCGCACCCTTTCCTCGGCCGTCGCCTCGCAGATCCCGATCCACACCCGCTACGGTGGCGTCGTGCCGGAGCTGGCCAGCCGCGAACATCTGCGCGCCATCGTCCCCGTGGTTCGCGCCGCGCTGGAGCAAGCGGGCGTCACCCTCGACGACCTGGACGCCATCGCCGTCACCGCCGGTCCCGGACTGGCCGGAGCCTTGTTGGTGGGCGTTACCTACGCCAAGGCGCTGGCCTTCGCCCAGGGGCTGCCGCTGATTGCCATCAACCATCTCGAAGGCCACATTCACGCCGTGCTGCTGCACGAGCAGGAACGAGCTTTGGAGGGTGCGGGCTTTAGCCCGTACATTCAGCCGCCGAGTGGAAGCGGGGCTTTAGCCCCTGAGGAGAAATCCCTCTCCGCCGCCGCCGCCCAATCCGAGGAGCCAGCGCTAGCCCTGGTCGTCTCCGGCGGCCACACGCACCTTTTTCTCGCCCGGCCGACTCACGGCTCCTGGACCTATTCGCTGGTCGGCCGCACCCTGGACGACGCCGCCGGCGAAGCCTACGACAAGGTCGCCAAGCTGCTCGGCCTGGGCTACCCCGGCGGCCCCTGGATCGACGCCCTGGCCCGCTACGGCAACCCACGCGCCGTGCCCTTTGCCTTTTCGCAGATCAAGACGAAGCTCCATCTGGCTGGCAAGCCGCCCCGGACCAAGGCCGCCCGCACCGCTCCCATCGCTAACCTCAATCCGCATTTCCTGTTTTCCTTTTCGGGGATCAAGACCGCCGTCCTGCGCTACGTCGAACTGCACGAGCTGCGCCCCGAGGCTCAAGCCCGCGCCGCCCGGCTCTTCGCGCTTTCCTCCGCGGAAGAGGCCGAAGATTCCGAACCTCGACCGGCCCCCAAGCCCCCGCAAACCAAAGCGGAAGCCCTGGCCCTTTGTCCGCAGCAGACCCTCGACCTGATCGCCAGCTTTCAGTGCGCGGTCATCGGCGACCTGATGAAGAAGAGCTTTGCCGCGGCTGAATCCCTCGGCGTGCGGCGCCTTCTCATCACCGGTGGAGTGGCCGCCAACCGCGAACTCCGCGCCCGCTTCAGCGCCGAAGCCGCCCGCCGCCGCCTGCGCGTGGCCTTCCCCACGCTCTCGCTCTCCACCGACAATGCCGCCATGATCGCCGCCGCCGCCTGGCCGCGCTTCCTATCGGGAGAATTCGCCGATTTCGCGCTCTCCGCCGACCCGTCGCTTGCGCTGGGGGCGATAAAAGCGCCGTAATAGCGCGCAGGCTGCGATGATTGATCCGGCCCGCATGATCCGGCCCTCAACAGTAAGACGTGGGTGCCCCATCCATTCCGCGTACTTTGCGGAATGGGTGGGAAAGAGTGCTCTCACGCAATCCGGCCGAATCAATAACCCGGAACGAAACTGAATGGATGAGGCGGACAGCCGCATTCTCCACGAGAGAGCATTTTCGCTTTTACTGTAGACTCCCGTGCCCCATCCATTTCCGCGCTTGTTGCGGAAATGGGTGGGATACCAATGCAATCCAGGTCTGCACAATTTCCGAAAATGCTCTAAAACAGCGGCGTCTGGTGGCCGGGCATGGTCAGGCCGAAGTGCTCGTAGGCCAGGCGCGTAGCCACGCGGCCGCGCGGGGTACGGTCCAGGAAGCCAATCTGGATGAGGAAGGGCTCATAGACCTCTTCGAGGGCGTCCTGCTCCTCGGCCAGCGTCGCCGCCAGCGTGCTCAGGCCCACCGGGCCGCCGTCGTACTTCTGCATGATGGCCAGCAGCAGCCGGCGGTCGATCTCGTCAAAGCCGTGAGCGTCCACTTCGAGCATGGTCAGAGCGGCGTTGGCCGTCGGCCGGTCGATCTCGCCATTCCCGCGCACCTGGGCGTAATCGCGCACGCGGCGCAGCAGGCGGTTGGCGATGCGTGGTGTCCCACGGGAGCGCAGCGCAATCTCGGCCGCGCCGTCTTCGTCGATGGGAATCTGCATCACCTCGGCCGAGCGTGTGACGATGAAGCGCAGCTCCTCCTCGGTATAAAACTCCAGCCGCAGCAGAATGCCGAAGCGCGAACGCAGCGGCGACGAAAGCAATCCGGGGCGCGTGGTGGCGCCGACGAAGGTGAAGGGGCGAATCTCCATCACGTGGGTGCGCGCCGCCGGTCCCTGGCCGATGATGATGTCCAGCTTGTAGTCTTCCAGGGCCGTGTAGAGCTTTTCTTCGAGCACCGGCTGCATCCGGTGGATTTCGTCCAGAAAGAGCACCTGGCGCTCTCTCAGGTTGGTCAGAATCGCTGTCAGGTCGCCCTGAATTTGCAGCGCCGGCCCCGAGGTCTGCTGGAAGCCGACGTCCAGCTCGTTGGCGATGATGGTGGCCAGCGTCGTCTTGCCCAGCCCCGGAGGCCCGAAGAGGAGAACGTGATCGAGAGCCTCGCCGCGGGATTTGGCGGCTTCCAGGGCAATGGCGAGCTGCTCCTTGGCCTTCGATTGGCCGATGAACTCGCCCAGCCAGCGTGGACGCAGCTTCAGCTCAAAACCCTGCTCCTCGTCGGCGCGCGAGGCGCTGACTAGCCGTTCCCCACCCCGACGACGAGCATCTGTCGTCGAAGGCCCCGGTTCCGGAGTGTTGTCGTGCGCAATGGCCATCTGAGGAGAAGTCTAACGGGCTGGCCCGAAGGCTGCAACCCGAAGGGAGTTTCCACAGGGCAATCGCATGAATCCATTTTGTTGACCATACTGGTTCTGCGTTGAGCAGGTTGGTTCTTTGTTGATCAGACTGGTTGCGATTTCTGTCGCGCCGGAGGCGCAGCGGTGGTTAGCCCCGCGCTTCAGCGTGGGGAAAGCGGCCAGCCAGAGCCAGTTAGCCCCGTAGGGGCGAAGCAAACTTGCAAGAAACGATGACATTCCCTTATATCTGTCATCCTGAGCGGAGCGCAAATCGGGTGCCCCAGGTCCCGTTTTTGGGACCTGGGATTGAGAAGGCTGGTGGAATCCCAGGTCTGAAAATCCAGACCTGGGGCACCCATTCATGGTGCTAAATTGAGATGTGGGCCCCCCGCCGAAGCGAAATCGCCCAACGTGCCGCTCAGCAGCGTTGGGCGAAGGAAAAGGGTTTAGATGCGGATGCACAGGGTTCATGAGTCTCTGTACCTACACGATTGGGTTGGTATATCCTATATTGAGATAATGACCACAAGGGTTTCATCGCCACTGCAAATAGTGATTACGACCTTTGTAGCCTGGACTGAGATGTTTACGGTCTGCACATAGAACCTCCCTCCTGAAACGCCCGGTCTGCTTCCGGGCGTTTCTTCATTTAGCAGAATGGTCTTCGATTTTGACGATCAAGGATTTCGATTCGTCCCCGCCTTCATACATCACATCGAAAATACTTAGTGCCATTTGAAGCCATCTTTTGCGCCCTTCAATGGCCCATTTAGACTTTGGAGCGGGGAGTGTATTAAGTAGTCCGACGATCAATGGGTCCAAGTCTCCCCCTCCCCCTCCTGCGCCACCGCCGAAACTGCCTTTTTCGCATTCGTTTGTCGGGAGAGAGGGAGGGGACTGTTGCATATCGCCGTTTCTCTGTTCTTTCGGTTTTCCATCCTGCCCTAAAACCGGATAGACCAACTTGGTAGTGCCAAAAGAGAAGAATCCAGCTTCTTTCGCCGACCGCTGAAATGCTTGGCGTGCTTTGTCCTTTTGTTTGACTGCAACGCCAAGGTTAACCATTGCGCCTTCCAGACCAATGTTGCCAGGGAGAGTTTTGCCCTTGAACTGTTCATAGATGGCGTTATAGAGCGGAACCTTGAGAAATGCCTCAGCGCGAGCCTCGCGCTCTCCATCAGCTTCAACGATTTGCGATCCAAGGTCTGTAAGCGACGCGTTACCTTGTATATAGCTAATGAGGCCAAAGGTACGTGCGGCCATCAGTTTCACACGGAACCCGCCGCTGGTAGCCGACTGACCCAGTTGGCCAGCGAGCTGATCGATTTGGCAATTCGAGCCAAGATCGAAGATGCCCTTTGCAATCTTGATTGCCTCGTCCAAGCTGTAATAGGGGAACTCGATGCGCGAACGTTCACGTTCGGCCTTTTCGCTTTTAGGTGATTCCTCCAAGGACTCTGCTGTATTTTGAATCGGCTCTGCGTTCATGGGCGCCCCTTTCCTTTCTCGTAAACACAGAATACACCGTTTTAGGCAATGCGTAAACAGATTTTCATTATCCGCATTATTTATTTGGCTACATGGCCGCTCAAGCATAGTATTTGCTCATTATGAGTCGGAAGATGGCCCGCTCATCAGCCCCGAAGAATCCCTTGAGCCTCGAGAAGCTGTGCCCCGTTCATCGCAGTCTTATCGCGATGAGCGGGCGGGCGGCCGGGTGGCCGGGTGCCCCAGGTCCGGATTTTCGGACCTGGGAAATAGCCAGTCTCTGAGCACTTTTTGCCGAAAATTGCTCCATTTGGCGCAAACTATAGGTAGAAAAGCGGCGAAAAACCCGCATTTTGAAGAGCAAAACCCAGGCGCAAAATCACCGCCGCCAGCTCCATTGGTTGAGCCAAAACGCCTGTCGGGTTTCGTTTTTTTCGCGTTTTGGCTGTGGAACTGTGGAGTCTAGACTAACCAATTTATAATCAAAAACTTGCAAGATCATCCCTCACAGGAACACACAAACCGCGAAACCGTAAGACTGTGGGCCGCCTCCGCTCTCTCCGGAGGCGAGGAACCGGCAACCGTCGCGAACCACGTTTAGACTGGTAAGGTTCCTCTGAGCGCCATGACCCACTGTTTCTCCCGTCTTCGCCGCTTTCGCTTCAATCTGCCGCAACGCATTGCGGCGGGGCTGCTGGCGCTGTTTCTGGCGCAGGGACTGTGGCTCACCGGCCACCAGACGCTCTCAGCCCGCGATTACCAGTACGCGCGCTGCGGGCGCGAGATGTGGGAGCGGCCATCGCGGCTGGACGGCTCCTTTACCAGTTGCGGCAACATTCGCGACGGCGTGCTGGCCTACCGGCTGGCGGGGCTGCCGCTGACCCTGAACCTGCTGGCCGAGCAAGGGCTGGACCACTTCCGCAAACCCGAAGACCGGGTGGCGCAAACCGCAGGCCCGGATTCGGGGCCCACGGCGAGCGAGCCTTCTACCTGGGAACTGCGCCACCAGCTTCGGTACACTCTCCTCCTGCTGCGGCTGCCGTTTCTTGCCGCCGGGCTGTTGCTGGGCGGCGGCCTGTGGTGGGTGACGCGGCGGCTCTATGGCAATCTGGGCGGCTACACGGCGCTGGCGCTCTACTGCTTTTCTCCGGCAATGCTGAAGGCCTGCGTTGCGCCCACCCCCGAGGTGCTGGCGGCGCTGGGGGTCTATGGCGGCGTCTACACCTCGATTGGCGTGGCTCACGCCATGCAGGGACCGAGGCGAAAGTGGCGGCCGCGCATCGTGCTGCTGACCGTGATTTTTGGGGTGGCGGCCGCGGCGCACATGGCCGCGCTGGCGGTGGTGGCGCTCCTGGGACTGGCCTTGATGCTGTGGGTGGCCGAGGGGCGCAGGAGCCAGGCGCTGCTGGTGGTGCTGGCCGCCGCGGCCGGGGCACTGGCCATCGTCTTCGCCTGCTACGGCTTTTCGCCGAGGGCCTTCAGCTTCGTCTTCCGCTCGGCGGCGGGTTTTCTGTGGCTCTCGCTTGACCCAGCCCGGAGGTTTTTCTCCACGCCGGCCAACGCTGGAGTCACTATAGCCGCCGCAGCCGCCCTGGCGCTCTATCTGAGCCTGCGCCGGTCGCGCTACTTCGGCAACACTGCACCCCTGCTCTGCGCTTTGCTCCTGATGATGCTGGTGATGACCGGCGCTCCGGGCTCTCCCTGGCTCTGGGCGCTGCCCTTTCTGCTCACCTTTGTGGCCGGCGTCTTTGCCGACGCCTACGAAGGGCTGCGGGGACGGCTGGCAATGGGCGCCGCCGGGGCCATCGTGCTGTTGCAGGCGGCCTTCTGCGTACTGAGTTTGCCGGGGCTGCTATGAGGCGGATGGCCAGGCCGATCAACAGCTTGTAGCAAGGAACCCAACATTTCTGATCGAAGAAATGGCCAGGAAATGGCCAGAGAAATCCTGGAGCGGAGAAAGTTCTCCGATAGCTCGATGCGAATCATCGGATTGGTGCTGATCGTCGCATTGGTGCTGGTTCTCCAGGCACGCAGGTGAATTCTGCATCCATTGCAGACGGGTACTGGCTTCCTTCCCAAGGTGGGTGCGAACGGATCTGATGAAGGTGAAAGGGCGCCGTGTCCATCCCGCCAGAATCTACCGCATTTTTCTGGATGGCAATATCAATATCGGCTCAATCCCGACTTCAATCGCACGTCGAAGGTGGCGTGGCAACGCACATTGGGATTGAACTCCTCGACCCCCTGCTTGTCGTCCTTGCTGATGTAGATATACATCGGCTTCTTCAGAACCTCCGGCAGATTCGTGATTCTGAGTTTCCCATCAGCTCCCGTATAGGCTTCAAGGTCGAGCTTTTTCACGCCCAGAAAGCCATACTGGATACGCGTAGTTACCTTTGCGCCGTAAATCGGTTTGGAGTCGGAACCGGTCACGGTCATCAGCGCCGAGCATGTACCCAGATCCGCCGATATCTCCGCAGGCACAACTGCGGCCGCAGCGCTTTGGGCGCTTCCCAGCCGGGGACAAACCACCACGAGGCTCAACAAAACCAGGACCGTTAAAGACAGTTTACGCATAC
>Ga0224559_1000475_pt1 | contig 26715 bp, 22 predicted proteins | sample 714S33034metaG_FD_180676 | JGI IMG/M metagenome (GOLD analysis project Ga0224559, IMG submission 180676) | Peat soil microbial communities from Stordalen Mire, Sweden - 717 S3 30-34 | ecosystem: Environmental > Terrestrial > Soil > Wetlands > Peat | place: Sweden: Norrbotten County, Stordalen... | reverse complement strand
AACGAATAAAACAAGGACGCGGCGAGGATGGGGCACCCAAATTTGTTTTATTCGTTCAGTGCCGGATCAGAAATGGCAGCCCCATTCGCCGCCCATCGCCTCCCGCCTCGTTTACCCTAGTTCTCAGGGAGTGCGAGACTTACACCATGGTTCATCCGCAGATCAAATTCGGCACCGACGGCTGGCGCGCTGTGATCGCCGACGACTTCACCTTCGCCAATGTGCGCATCGCCGCCGAGGCCATCGCCGCTTACGTCCACGCCAAGGAAGACCCGGCCAAGGGAATTTCGATCGGCTACGACACCCGCTTTGGTTCCAAGGCCTTTGCCCGCGCCTGCGCCGAGGTAGTCGCCGCCACCGGCATTCCGGTCGAACTGGCCAACGCGATCACCCCCACTCCGGCTCTGAGCTACGCCGTCCACCGGCGCGGCCGGGCCGGCGGCATCATGATCACCAGTTCGCACAACCCGGCGCAGTGGAATGGCGTTAAGTACAAGGGCTGGTACGGCGGCTCCGGCAAGCCCTCGATGATCGCCGAAATCGAGTCGCGCCTCGGTCAGCCGGTCCCGCGGCCGGCCCGCCCCGCCGCGATTGAGGAGGTCGATTTCCTTCCCCCCTACCTTGAGGCCATCGAGAGCTTCACCAGCCTCGCCGCGCTCCAAAAATCCGGCATGAAATTCGCCCTCGACTCGATGTACGGCGCGGGCGGAACGATCATCTCCGATATCTTCACCCGCCTGGGCGTGCCTCACGTGCAGATTCGCGGCAACGCCGATCCGCTCTTTCCCGGCATCAACCCGGAGCCCATCGAGCCGCACATTCGCGCCCTGGGCGAGGCGGTGGTGGCGAACGGCTGTCAGGCCGGTCTCTGCACGGACGGCGACGCCGACCGCATCGGCGCCACCGACGAGAATGGCAACTTCGTCGATCCGCACAAGATTTTCTGCGTCCTGTTGAGCTGGGCGCTGAAGTACCACAACGACTGGCCGGGAGCCGTCACCCGCGCCTTCAACACCACCAAAATGCTCGACCGCATCTGCCAGAAGCACGGCCGCGAACTGATCGAGCACGGCATCGGCTTCAAGTACATTTGCGACCTGATGCTGGAGCGGGAGATTCTGATGGGCGGCGAGGAGTCGGGCGGCATCGGCTGGCAGCGCCACCTGCCGGAGCGCGACGGCCTGCTGAACTCACTGCTGCTGGCCAACGTGATGGCCTTGGAGGGCAAGACGCTGGGCCAACTGGTCGCCGGCCTGCAAGAAGAGTACGGCGAACACCAGTACGGCCGCATCGATCTGCACATCTCCGACGACGTAAAGAACAGCGCCATTGCCCGCGCCCGCGCCCTGAAGCCCGGCGACCCGGTCTTCGCCGGAATGCCGATCCATTGCCAGGAGACGCTGGACGGCGTCAAGTTCTACCTCGATAACCCCGAGGCCACCAGTAGGCCGAAGGCCGCCGAGACCTGGCTGCTGCTGCGCGCCTCGGGCACCGAGCCCCTGCTGCGGATTTACACCGAATCCTGCTCGAAGGAGTCGGTGGCCCGGCTGCTCGATTCGGCGCGGAGGTTTGCGCTGGGCGAGTGAGTGCTGAGCCTTCGGCTCCCAGCTCTCGCGAGGGGATCGGTGAGCCGGAGAACTGGTGGCAGGGCGCTCTAAGAATCCGTCCATAAACTACAGGCATTGAAGGGGACGGGCTTCAGCCCGTCCGTTCAGAGCTAATTCCGATTTCGGCTTTAGCCGCTGAGGGAATGCATGTCGTCCAAAATCGCCCTCGGGGGCTAAAGCCCCAACCTTTTCTTGCCTTTGATGTACGGGCTAAAGCCTGTACCCTTCACCCAAACCCAAGTTTCTGAACAAGTTCTAAAAGAACAAATACTTCCGCCAGCGGTCGTCGCCGCGGCCCAGCATTCGCATAATCTGGCGGCTAGTGTGCAGCGAGAAGGGGCGGGGCTCGCGCAGCAGGATCATGTCGTCAATTTCGCTCAGCAGGCGGTTGCCCTTGCGGCGGTTGCAGACGTGGCAGCAGGCCACCAGGTTCTCCCAGGTCGAGTTGCCGCCGCGGGAGCGGGGAATCACGTGGTCCAGCGTCAGATCGCCGGGAGCCAGCACCTCGCCGCAGTATTGGCAGGTGTTGCGATCGCGCAGCAGGATGTTCTTGCGCGAGAGGGCGCGCGTTTGGTAAGGGATGCGGCGGTACTCCAAAAGCCGGATCACCGAGGGCATGGCGATGCGGCTGCGCTGTGCGTGGAGGGTCAGCCCGTGCTCCTCCTCGGTGCGCGCCACGCCCTTGAGCACCAGCACCAGGGCGCGCCGGGCGCCGCAGATGTTGATCGGCTCATAGGAGGCGTTCAGCACCAGCACCGGCATCTGCAGCACGTGGCTGGAGTGAAAGCTGCACGGCGCGGCCGCCTGTTCGCCGGCCATCGCCGCGCTTTTGGCGATGGACTTTTGCTTGCGCGCATGGATCATGGCTTTTCCCAGCGACATTCTGTTTCCCCTTGTCTTTCCCCTCGTCAAAAAGGCGGCTGGTCGTGCGATGAAAAAACGCTTTCTCCTTGTGCATCCGCGGCCCACGCGTCGTGGGCCAGTTCTTCCACGCTGGGAAGAGAATTGCCTGCGCTGGATGGAATGCCGAAAACCTTCTCGGCATCGTCAAAGTGGGCCGAGGCGCTGCGACGGCTGTCGCGCAGGCCGCCGGCTCTAGCCAGCGTGGCCACCCACACGGAGGCCGCTCCTGCCTCGGCCAGCGCCTGGGCCGCGGCGCGGGCCGTCGCGCCGGTGGTGAATATGTCGTCAACGATTAAAACGTGGCGTAGTTTGACCGCGGCTGGATCGGAGACCGTGAAGGCCCCGCGCACATTCAGGCGGCGCTGGCGCGGCGTCAGGCCGGCCTGGCTCTCGGTGGCGCGCAGCCGCATCAGGGTCGTCGAGGCCAGTTTGAGCCGCCAACGCGGATGGGATTTGCCGAGTGCCTGGAGCGCATGAACGGCCAGCGAACGAGCCTGGTTAAAGCCCCGTTCCGCGTACTTTGACCGGTGCAGCGGCACCGGAACCACCAGCATTTCCGTAGGTGCTTCGTCTGCCATTTGGGCGATGGCCTCGGCCAGCATCCGGCCCAATCCGCGGGCCACCGGGTGCAGCCGGTCGTACTTCAGCGCGTGGATGGCCGCCTTCATGCGGTCCTGGTATGGCCCATAGGCCACGGCCCGCGCAAAGGGCGGCGGCGCCATCCGGCAGGCCCTGCACAATCGGGAGCCTGATGGGCCTGCCAGCACCGGGGCGTCGAGCGGGTCTCCGCAGCGCGCGCACAGATTTCCGCCGGCCACGGGAAACTCCGTCCAGCAGGCCTGGCAAATGGGCACGGAAGAGAGATGCGGCAGGAAGGAGCCGCAGAGAACGCAAGAGGCAGGAAGCAGGGCGCAACCGAGGGCGTCGATGGGACTTCGCAGCACACCAGCCACCGCGCGCCAACGGGAGGTCTCCGATGGTGGAACGTCGAACGTCAGTGAACCGGAGTCCCTGCGGAAGACGCACCTCACTTCTAGCGGTGCAGGCTCACAAACCACCGCCACCTGGCCCTCAGTATAACCGGAGCGGAGCGGAGATTCCATGGCATTTCGCCATTAGTGAGCGGAAGATGCTGACATTCATGCGGATTTCACCTGGAAAAGAAATCTGCATGATGCGGAGCTGGGAAACAAACCCGCATGACGCGGAGCCAGCGAAGGCCGCGAGCTTTGGATGCCGTTCTATCGGTTCTGTTTGAAGCCAAAATAGATCAGCGCGCCGCCTGCCAGAATGCCTGCGATGCCCAGGATTGGGGGAATGGAGACCCAATGGTGTTCTGTCACTGCTATTTGCATTGGCCCCATTTCCACGGCCTTCCGGTGGGTCGTATAAGAGAATTCTCCGCAGAGAATGGCTGCGACTCCGGCAACGAGCAAGAGAATTCCGGCGATCTTCATACACCCTCCCATACGCGGCGTCGGCCGGGGGGTGGCTCATCTCTCATGACGCGGCACACCCCAGCCGCCGCGCCTCACAGCGCTTGATAGGCTCTCAAATATGCGCCCCCACCCGCTTGATTCTTGTGTGGGCTACCGTAAGTTGCGATCCTCCGCAACTACGACCTAGCGATGCTTGCGCTCAGGTTTTTCGTTCGTTACCGGCGGTGCCGTGAGGTTGTCATGAGCATCGCGAATCGCATCCTTCGTCTTGCCGATGGCCGTCTCAGCTTTACCCTTGATCTGTTGAACGGCGCCTTTTACCTCGGTTCCGGTGTCGCCAGTCAATTTTCCCACATGACGTTTGGCGCTTCCCACTACTTCGTCGATCTTTCCTTTTACTCTTTCCTTGTCCATTTTCTTCACCTCTCAACCTGTAGTTGGTCACGATGGCCAAGCGATCACAGTACTAAAAGGAACACAATAGCGCCCAAAGCGCACTTTTGCCAGCAAATACATTTTTCCGCTGGAGCATCTTTACCGATGGGGCAATGAAAGCGAAGGCCACTCTGGCGCGTCTTCAGTGCGCTGTGGCAGTGAAGACGCGCTTCATTCCTCCTGAGAGCCGCTGGCGGTTCGCTTATGGCGCTCGGTCCAGCTTGCTTTTATCTTTTCGTATGTGGCCTGCATCTCATCCAGCTCCAAATCGCTCATCCTCTCGATATCGATCATCTGATTACGCGCTGAATCTATGGCCCGGATCAACTCATTGAGCTTCAGATTGATCGCGCGCGAATCGCGATTCTGCGTGTTCTGGATCAAGAAGACCATCAGAAATGTCGCGGTGGAGGTTCCCGTGCCGATTACCACCGCCCAGTTGTCTGAGAAATGAAAGACAGGGCCGGTGGCAGCCCATACGGCAACCACCAGGCCTGCTCCCACAAACGCCCACGGTGAGCCCAGCCATCCAGAGGCCACCGCGGCGAAACGGCCGAAGCGGCCGTGTATGGTCTGCTCCTGCGCCTCGAGTGCTTGCTTGTTCATCGGCCTTGCCTCCTAAATCTGACTACTCTTTGAAGGTACGCAGGCTGTGCGGAACCAGAATATCGCAAAATGAGCACAAAAACAGCACAACCGGCAGGATCGAGCCGGCCATGGAGGCAAGAGGCAAAGACGGGAGAGTGAGTCCTGAGTGTGAGGCTTCGGTCCACAGCATTCCGAAAATGCTCAAGAAAACCGGTTAGGCCGCGCCGGAACGATATAGAAAAGAATGGCGAAGTAATGGGCCATGCTGCCGGCCAGCACAAACAGGTGCCACAGGGCGTGGAAGCCGCGCCGCCGGTCCAGGGCAAAGAAGACGATCCCCAGCGTGTAAGCCAGTCCGCCAGCGGCCAGCCACAGAACTCCGTGCCAGCCGAGCGCGTGGACGAGCGGCCCGGCGGCGACCACTACCAGCCAGCCCTGCGCCAGGTAAACCAGCGCCGAGGCCACGGCAAACCGTCCCACGGCAAGGCTCTTGAAGACGACCCCGGCCACGGCCAGCCCCCACTCGATGCCGAATAGGGTCCAGCCCCACGGCCCGCGCAGTGAAACCAGGGTGAAGGGCGTGTAAGTGCCGGCGATCAGCAAGTAGATGGCCGAGTGGTCGAGGATATGAAAGAGGTGCCGCGCCCGCGTCCGCACCAGCGAGTGGTAGAGCGTCGAGCACAGGTAGACCAGCACCAGCGTCACGGCGAAGACGGAGCAGCTCACCAGTTGCCACGCGCTGCCGCGCGCCGCAGCGGCAATCAGGTAAACCGCGCCCACGATCGCCAGCACCGCGCCGATCCCGTGCGTGATCGCATTGGCCAGAATCTCGTCCAGCCTGACGAGGGTTTCCACGGGCCTGGTGCGAGTTTCCACGGAATCGATGATAGCGCTATGGAGCATTTTCGGAATTACGCAAGCCCTTTTCAGAGCTTTGGAAGGTGGCTTTTTCTTCCACCCCTGCGACGAAGACCTGTCGCCGGGGACCCCGTTAAGAAAAAAGCCACTTGAGTGCGAGGTTTCGGCCGACAGCAATTCCGAAAATGCTCTACGCCGTGGCCCGCTGCTGCTCATGGCCGCCCAGGCGCACGCTCACCACCTTCGAGACGCCGGGCTCCTGCATGGTCACGCCGTAGATCATGTCGGCCGCCTGCATCATGCGCTTGGAGTGGGTGACCAGCAGGAACTGCGTCTCCCGGCTCAGCGAATGCAGCAGGTCGGCCAGACGGCCTACGTTGGTCTCGTCCAGCGGCGCGTCCACTTCGTCGAGCACGCAGAAGGGGCTGGGCTGGAACTGGAAGATGCCCACCAGCAGCGCCAGCGCGGTCAGCGCTTTTTCGCCACCTGAGAGCAGCAGCACATTCTGCAGCTTCTTACCCGGCGGCGAGGCCACGATCTCCAGCCCGCTTTCGGCCTGGTTTTCCGCGTCGGTGAGCCGCAGGAAGGCCTGGCCGCCGTGGAAGAGCCGCGAGAAGACCTGGGCGAAGTTCTCGTTGATCTTCGCAAAGGCCTCGTCAAATTTGGTGCGTGAAATCTGATCGATCTCCTTAATGGTTTCTTCGGTGTTCTCGATCGACTCCATCAGATCCGTGCGCTGCGTCTCCAGGAAGCCGTGGCGCTCGGCGGTCTCCTTGTACTCGTCGAGGGCCATCATGTTCACTGGGCCCATCTGCTCGATGCGCTGGCGCAGCCCGCGGCAGCTCTCCTCTTCGGTGGACAGTTCCTCTTCGGCCAGGCGCGCAATCTCTTCATCGGTGCGCAAAACGGAGGCTTCCAGATTTACTTCGGTCAGGCAGCTTGCCTCCAGGTGCTCCAGATCGGCGCGCAGCTTGGCCACTTCGCTCGAACGGCTGGCGCGCTCCTCGCGCAACTGGTCGAGCGCGGCCCGCCCGGTTTTCAGTTCAGTCTCCAGGGTTGCCAGTTGCTGGCGCTGGGCCTGCGCCTGGGCGGCCAGCGTCTGCGCCAGGGCCAGCGCCTCGGCGCGCGCGGCGGCCAGTTCCTGCTCACGCTGAGCCAACTCGGCGCTCTCTGTGACGCGCTGCTCGCGCTCCGCCGTGGCCGCTGTCCGCTGCTGATCAATGGATTGAACCCGGCGCTCCAGGTCGGCATGGAGCCGGTCGATGCGCTGGAAAGCCGCCTCAGCTCCGCGCCTCCGCTCCTCCAGCCCGGCCAGCTCCGCAGTGACCCGCGCCGCCTCCTGCTGCAAGCCCTCGCGCTTCTGGCGCTGCAAGGCCAGCTCGGCCTGCAACTGGTCGAGTGCGGCCTCGGCCGTTCGGTGCTCGTCTTCCAGGCGGAGCATCTCCGCGCGTTTTTCTTCGATGGCGCCCCGCTTGGCTTCGCGCGCTTCTTGGTTGCGGGCGGCCTGCGCCGTCCACTCCCCGATCCGCCGCTCGACGCGCTGCGTTTCGAAGTCCATCTGCTTCAGCGCCGCGCCCTGGTCGGCGGTTTCGCGCTCGGCCTGGCGCCGTTCCGCGCTGCGCGTCTCCAGTTGCGCGGTCAGCTCTTCAATGTTCTGAATCAGTTCCGAGGCATTCGCCTCCGTTTGCGTCAGTTCGGCCTCAATCTTTGCCAGACGGCCCTCAGCCTCGCGCAACTCGCGCTTCAGCGCCAGCGGGCCCTCGCTCGCCGGCTTGCCGCCGGTCACCGTCGCGTTGTGGAAGCACTCGCCCTCCGGCGTCAGAAAGAAGGCGTGGGTGTGCCGCGCGGCCAGCCGCAGCGCCTCGCCAGGGTCCACGACCAGGTAGCCGTGCCCGAGCTTGGGCAGAATCGACTCCAGCGAACGCCCGAAGCCATTCAGCACCCGGATCGCGTCCTTCAGCGGCGTCAGGCCGGGGGCGCTGATCGTCTCCATGCTCTGCTCCAGAACACCGTCCGATCCAGAAACAGGGGGCGTGGGAACGGGGGAAGTGGGAGCAGGGGGGTGAATCAGGAAGGTGGCGCGGCCATCCATGCCGGACTTGAGCAGTTTGACGCCCTCTTCGGCGGCCACCCAGCTCTCGACCACCAGGTAATTCAGCTCCTCGCGCAGAAATTCGTCCACCACACCTTCATATTCGCCGCTGACCTCGAGAAAATCGGCCAGCGTTCCCATGGGCGTCATTCCCTCGGCCAGCGCACCGGGCTTCAGCAGCCGGCGCACCGTGTCGGTCGAGTAACCGTGGTTGCGAATCCGCGATTCAAAGGAGTCGCGCCGCCCGGCCATGGTGGCCTGTTCGCCGCGCAGAAGGTTAGCGCGCGCGCGCTGAGCGGTTTCCTCGGAGCGGCGGGCTTGCACAGCCTCGCGCAGCGCCGCAATCTCGTCCTCCAGCCGCTTCAGTGCCTCGGCCGCCGACGCAAAGCGAAGTTTGGCCTCTCCGCTGCGCGCGCCCAGGCTTTCCAGCTCCATTTGCGACTGACTCATCTCGGCTTGCAGCCGTTCGGCCTCGCGCTCCAGAGCCGCCAGGCTCTCCTCGCCCTGGGCCGTGTGGTTGCGGGCGTTGGCGGCTAGGGTCAGCAGGTTCATGGCGTGGCGGCGGCTGGATTCCAGTTGCCGCTCGGCCGCGAAGACCTCTTCGGCCGCCGTGCGCGCCTCGATCTGGCGCGCCTCCACCTGCTGGCGAAAAGCCTTGGCCTCGCCGGCCGCCGTCTCCAAAAATGAATGCTGCTGCGTCCGTTCCTCGGCAATCCCGCTCAACTGCGTCCGCGTCTGCTCCAGTTCGACCCCCGCCGCCGCGATGCGCGTCTCCAGCTCGATCACGCGCTCGGCGTTGGCCCGCTCCCTCGCCGCGGCCCGCTCCCGCTCGACGGCCGCCGCGTTGGCCCGGTTCTGCGCCTCCTGGCCCTCGCTGTCCAGTTCGTAGCCCCGCCCGGTGAGTTCGTGCTGAGTGGCTTCGGCCGCCTCGATCTGGGCCGCTGAAGCGTTGATCCGCTCGGTCAGGCTGCCGATCTCCGTCTCCAGCTTGACCTGATCCGCGTCCATCAGCGCCATGCGGCTGGCCAGCACCACGCGCAGGCGGCCGCGCAACTCGTCGCGCACCGCGGCAAAGCGCTCGGCCTTGGAGGCCTGCCGCTTCAGGCTGTTCATCTGCCGCGTAACTTCTTCAAAAATGTCGTCCACGCGCGCCAGATTCTGCTTGGCGCTCTCCAGGCGCAACTCGGCCAGCCGCTTCTTGTTCTTGAAGCGCGTAATCCCCGCCGCCTCCTCGATGATTGCCCGCCGGTCGTGCGGTTTCGAGCTGAGCAACTGGCCGATCCGCTCCTGCCCGATGATCGCGTAGCTCTCCGGCCCTAGGCCAGTGCCCATGAAAATGTCTTGTATGTCGCGCAGCCGGCAGAGCTTGCCATTCAGCAGGTACTCGCTCTCCCCGGTGCGAAACAGACGCCGGGTAATCACAATCTCGCCTTTTTGCGGCGTGCGCTGGAATTTGCGGCGGCGAATCTTCAGCACCACCGCCTGCGGACCCTCGCCCGTCGCCGCCTGCTGCGAGCCCGTTGCCTGCGGCGGGGCTGACCCTTCCGGAGCATCCACTGCGATCATCTGCTCTGGGTCGAGCGCCTGGCCCGGCTGCTGGTTGGCGATGATCTCCTCGGCCTCCTCGGCGCGCTGGCGGCGCTCTTCATCCTCGTCCCAGTCGGTTGGGCCCTCGTGCTCCACCACCACCTGCGGCTCCACGGGAATCGGTCCCTCGTAAGCCTCGGGATCGACCATGGTCAGCGTCACCTCGGCCATGCCCAGCGGCTTGCGCTCCCTGGTCCCGGCAAAGATTACATCCTGCATGTGCGTGCCGCGCAAGGTTTTAGCGCTTTGTTCGCCCAGCACCCAGCTCACCCCGTCCAGAATGTTCGACTTGCCGCACCCATTCGGCCCCACCACCACGGCAATTCCCGTGCCCGCCACGGTCAACTCCGTGCGGTCGCAAAAGCTTTTAAAACCGAGGATGTGGATCTTCTTTAGTTTCAGCATTTTTACTCCGAATGGTTGAGACTTGGCCGCATGATGCTCCAGCTTGAGCGGGCAACCTGCCGCCCTTGCTTTCAGGCGAGGCGAAAATCTTGCCCCCAATTACAGACTCTACGGAGCCGGGCGGACAGGGTCAACGGTGCAGAATTCGGTTTTTGTGGATAAGAGAGGACGGAATTGGGCTCCAGGAGCGGAAGAGCCCAATGCGCCCCAGTTTCCGGCTCATCTGAGCCAGATGGGCAGCCTGTCTGTACTGCTTTTCTTATGGGAAATCAGCCACTTGCGCTCTAAAACAGTGGCTGCCGCTCTAAATCAGCCGCTGGCGCTCTAAAAATGACTCGAAAAATCGCAAAATTTATCGGCCGCTTCCGTGGCGCACTTTAAGCTGCAACGCTAACGGAAGTTTTCCATCTAATCTCCATAAGGTTTCTGTATGAACCTTGGAGACGAGCACTGTAACGTGGCGTCCCGCGGCGTTGCCCGGAGCGGCAAAGCGGCGGCCTTACATCAAAAAGTTCGATGGATTCAACGGATTTGCTCGAGAAGGGGAACACTATGGATTTTGAAGCAGCCATGCAGAAGTATCGTGAAAATTTCTTCAGCCAGTATCCGCCGGTCAGCGTGAGCGATCTTCGTCCCGGCATGAAGATTGTGGTGCCGGAAGACCCATACGAGCCGGGCGCGGGCGATCTTTTCATGGAAGTTACCAGCGTCGGCGAGCCCAATGGTTTCATGGTCCCCATCCGCGGCAAACTGACTCATGCTCACCTCGAAGCGGGAGATGTTGGCAACGAAGTGGTTGCACAATCGCCCTGGGACCAGGTCGGAATGCAGTCGAAGGCGGCATAGCGCATTTTCAAGGTGACGCTGGGCTCAGCCGTCCGGTGCGGGAGGGCGTGGCTCCCACGGCTCACCCGCCGGAACGCTGACCAGAGAATTCCGGGGCATGGCTGCGCCCGCCAGTTGCAAACTGTGTAAACTGAGCAGCGGGAGAGTTTTCTTGGCCACCGCTGCCGTTCATTATGCCTCTGCCGTGGTCTCCGACCGCGGTCGCAAACGCGCTTCCAACGAAGATGCATTCGGTCTCTCCGCCGAGCATGGAGTGTACCTTGTCTGCGACGGCATGGGCGGCGCCGCGGCTGGTGAGGTTGCCAGTTCCCTGGCCGCCGAAGAGGTGCTGCGGCAGCTCAGCCGCCGCGCCAGGCCGGAGGCCTCGTCAATGGAAGACGCCATCGAGGAGGCCATTGCCGCCGCCAACCAGGCCATCTACCGCCGCTCCCTGAGCAATCCCCGGCTGCGCGGCATGGGAACCACGCTGGTGGGCCTGGTGGCCGAGGGGCGCCGCGTCCTGGTCTTCAACGTGGGAGACAGCCGCTGCTACCGTCTGCGCCGGCTCCGGCTGGAGCAGATCAGCCTGGACCACTCGCTGGTCGCCGAGCAGGTTCGCATGGGCCGCATGACCCCGGCCGAGGCCCGGAGCTCCCCGCTGCACAACGTCATCACCCGCGCTCTGGGTACGGAAAGCGCGGTCGAGGCAGATTTATTTGAGTTGGAGGCCGAGCCGGGCGACCTTTTCCTGCTCTGCTCCGACGGCTTGACGAACGAGCTTTCCGATTCGCTGATTGCCTCCATTCTGGCGGCCGATCTGCCTCTCGATGAGCTCTGCGCTCAACTAGTTGACGCCGCCAACCAGGCCGGCGGCCGCGATAACATCACCTGCCTGGTGGTGCGCGCCGAGGGCTAGAGCATTTTCGGAAATTGTATAGACCTGGATTGCGCTGGTATCCCACCCATTTCCGCAACAAACGCGGAAATGGATGGGGCACGGGAGTCTACAGTAAAAGCGAAAATGCTCTAATGTGCCTTTTTGCGCCGGAAGAGCACCACCAGCGGGATGCTGAGCAGCGCGAGAAAGCCCAGCAGCCGGAAGTTGTCCGCATAGGCGAGCAGCGAGGCCTGCTGCTGAAGGCTGCGGTAGATCGCCCCCACGGCCATTTGGTGCGCGTCAGAGGCGCTGGCTCCTCCCGCTTGGAATTTGGCCTGCAGTCCTTGGACCAGCGCCATGACAGTTGGGTTGCCCGCCGCCAGATTGGCTCCCAGATAGTTCTGGTGGGCCTGGGCACCGCGCACCAAGTTGGTGGTCACCGCGGCAATGCCGATGCTGCCGCCAATGTTGCGCATCAGGTTATAGATTCCAGAGGCGTTGCCAATCTCTTCCCGGCGCAGGTAGCTCATTGTCAAGGTGGTGAGGGGAACAAAGAGCAGGCCGCCGGCAAAGCCGTTGATGAAGTTCGGCACGATGACCGAGTTGATGGAGATTCCTAAGTTGATGTGGCTCAGCATCAGGGTCGAGTAGCCAAGCAGCGTGAAGCCGCAGGCCAGCAGGATGCGGCTGTCAATGTAGTTGACCAGCACTCCCATCATCGCCATCGAGAGCAGGGAGCCGAGACCGCGCGGACTGACGGCCAGGCCGCTGTCCAGCGCCGAATAGCCCATCTGCGTCTGCAGAAACAGCGGCAGCATGGCGGTGACGCCATAAAGAATGACGCCGAAGAGGCCGGTCAGCAGCGTCCCGACCCTGAAGTTGCGGTTGGCGAGCACGCGCAACTGCACGATCGGTTCCCGGTCCGTCAGTTCGCGGACGATGAAGCCCGCGAGCGCGAGGGCGGAGACTACGGCCAGGCAGCAAATCCAATTGGCTTCAAACCAGTCCGCCTCCTGCCCCTTATCCAGCAGCAACTGCAAGGCGCCCAGTCCGATGGCCATCAGGCCAAAGCCCAGGTAGTCGATGGCCCCTTGAAACGCCCGGCGCAAGTAAGGAGGATCTTCGATGAATAGATTGACCATGAACAGGGCCAGCAGGCCCACGGGCAGGTTGATGTAGAAGATCCAGCGCCAGGCGTAACTGTCGGTGATCCATCCGCCCAGGGTGGGGCCGATGACCGGGGCCACCACAATACCGACGCCGTAGACGGCCATCGCCGTGCCCTGTTTGCGCGGCGGAAAGCTCTCGATCAGGATGGACTGCGCCAGGGGCTGCATTCCGCCGCCGCCGATGCCCTGCAAGACCCGGGCCACAATCAGCATCGGCATATTCGGCGCCATTCCGCAGAGCAGCGAAGCGGCCGTGAAGGCCACAATGGAGATCATCAGCAGGCGCTTGCGCCCGATGCGCCGCGCAATCCAGCCGGCGGCGGGCAGCATGATCGCATTGGAGACCAAATAGCTGGTCAGAACCCAGGTCGATTCGTCGGTGGAAGCCGAAAGGTTGCCGGCAATGTGCGGCAGGGCAACGTTGGCCACCGAGGAATCGAGCACCACCATGAAGGTGGCCAGCATCACCGAGACGGCCACCCACCAGGGGTTTACCGAGGGCTTCCAGTCGCGCTGTTCGGCCTCCGTAAGGCGCTCTGTGTCTGTGGAAGTGCTCATCCGGCTCTTAACTGGCTCTCGTTCCGCGGATTTGGCTGCCGGTGGCCACGACCAGAGTCACGCGGGCAATCTATTTGATTATTATGCGCGTTTTTTGCACAGGGACCGCTGGGCGCGGCCTGCCCAGCGGCCCCGTGTACCATGAACCCCCGTGTACCATGAACAGAGATCACCCATGACCGAGACAAAAAACCTCTCCCCTGAAATCCTCATTCACATCGCACAAACCTTGAACCTGCCCCTTCGCGGCCTGGTGGCCGTCATCGAACTGCTCGACGATGGCGGCACGGTGCCCTTCATCGCGCGCTACCGCAAGGAGGCCACGGGCAACCTGGACGAGGTGCAGATTCTCTCGATCGAGGAGAAGCTGGCCTACTTCCGCGACCTGGCCGACCGCCGTGCGACCATCCTGGCCTCGATCGCCGAGCAGGGCAAGCTGACCGACGAGCTGAAGGCGCGCATCGAGGCCACGCTCGACAAAGCCGAGCTCGAAGACCTCTACCTGCCCTACAAGCCCAAGCGGCGCACCAAGGCCACCCTCGCCCGCGAAAAGGGCCTGGAGCCCCTGGCGCAGTACCTGTGGGCGCAGCAGGCGACGGAGCAGCCGCTGGAGGCTTTCGCCGCGACTTTCGTGAATGCCGAGCTAGGCGTTGCCACCGTCGAGGAGGCTCTGGAGGGCGCGCGGCACATTGTCGCCGAGTGGATCAGCGAGCAGGCCGACCTGCGTAAAGCCTTGCGCCAGTTGGTCTTCGACGAGGGAGTGGTCGTCAGCAAGAAGGCCACCGACGCCGTCGATGAGCAGGAAAAGTTCAAGATGTACTACGAGTACTCGGAGCCGGTGAAGACGATTCCCTCGCATCGAATGCTGGCGATTCGGCGCGGCGAGGGCGAGAATGTGCTCTACTTCCTGATCGAAGTCGCCCCGGAGCGGGCCATCGCCCTGATGCAACGGCACGTTCTGCGCCAGCCCGGCGACCAAACTGGAGATTGGACTCCGCAACTGGAGCTGGCCATAGATGACGCCTGGAAGCGCCTCTTGAATTCCTCGATTCAGGGCGAAATTCGCCTGGAACTGAAGCGGCGCTCCGACACCGAGGCCATCCGCGTCTTCCGCGACAACCTCTACAATCTGCTGCTGGCCCCTCCGGCCGGACCGATCTCCGTGCTGGGCATCGATCCCGGCCTGCGCACCGGCTGCAAGGTGGCCGTGGTCGACGAGACCGGCAAGCTGCTGGCCCACGACGTCTTCTATCTGCACACCTCAAAGCACGGCAACAGCGAGGCCACGCCCAAGCTCGAAGCCCTCTTGCGCCAGCACAATGTGAGGGCCATCGCCATTGGCAACGGGACCGCGGGGCGCGAGACCGATGCGTTTGTGCGCGAATTCCTGCGCGAGAAGAATCTCGACAAAATCTTTTCCGTTACGGTCAGCGAAGCCGGGGCCAGCGTCTACTCGGCCTCGCCCGTCGCCCGGCAGGAGTTTCCCGACCTGGACCTGACGGTGCGCGGCGCGATCTCCATTGCCCGCCGCCTGCAAGACCCGCTGTCAGAGCTGGTCAAGGTCGATCCCAAGTCGATCGGCGTCGGCCAGTACCAGCACGATGTGGACCAGCGCCAGCTTCAGGAGTCGCTCGAAACCGTGATCGAGAGCTGCGTCAACAAGGTCGGCGTCGATCTGAATACCTCTTCCTGGACGCTGCTGCGCTTCGTCGCCGGCATCACCGAGCGCACCGCGCAGAATATTGTCAGCTTTCGCAATGAGAAGGGCAGCTTCCGCTCGCGGATGCAAGTTCTTGAAGTTCCCGGAATCGGCCCCAAAACCTTCGAGCAGGCGGCTGGTTTCCTGCGCATTCGCGGCGGCGACAATCCGCTGGATGGCACCGCCGTTCATCCTGAGTCCTATCCGGTGGTCGAGCAGATGGCCTCCTCGCTGAAGGCCTCAGTCCGGCAGCTTATCGAGGAGCCGAAGCTGCTGGAAAAGGTGGATCGCGCCCAGCTTGCGGCCGGCTCATTCACGGTGGACGACATTCTGGCCGAGCTGCGCCGTCCGGGACGCGACCCGCGCGATCAATTCGTCGCTCCCAGCTTTGACGAAGGCGTGCGCGAGATCGGCGACGTCGAGCCGGGCATGGTGCTGGAGGGGGTGGTGACGAATGTGACCAAATTCGGCGCCTTCGTCGACATTGGCGTCCACCAGGACGGTCTGGTGCACATCAGCGAGCTCTCCAACCGCTTCATCAAGGAGCCGTCGGAGGCGGTGAAAACCGGCCAGATCGTCAAGGTGAAGGTGCTCGGCGTGGATCTGAAGGCTAAACGTATTGCGCTCTCCATCAAGCAGTTGACCGCGCCTGCGGCCCGTCCCGTGGCACAGTCTGAAAGACCCGCGGCGCATTCCGGCCCAAACGCAAAATCCGGCCAGAGCACGGCGAGGCCTGAAAAACCAACCCCCAGGACGCAGCCGACGATGGAAGAAAAGCTGGCCGCGCTCTCGACCAAGTGGAAGGTGCGGTAGAGCGCTTTCCGCGGGGTAAAAAGCGAAATGCGGACTCATTCGTTGGCAAAAAAAGAATTCTTGCTCTCTAAATCAAGAAATTCTTGTTGTCGCGCTGGCCAAAAGCGCCGATAGAAAGAACGACGGAGTGCGGCCCTGCGCAAGAGCCAACCGGAAGGCGCAAGCTTCCGGCTGGAATATCATTTTTCTCAGCGCGGAATCGGGGCCGCGGACGTGCAGGAGGCCGGATGAAGGACAAGCAGAAGAAAGAAGAGCCGGAGGCGGGACGGAATGGATCGCTCCTGGTTGCTGACAGGGTCGCCGACAGGGTTGCCGACAAGCCGGGCGAGGAGCTGTTAACACCGGATCTGGCGCCGGCCGATGCACAGTTTCTGCAGGTGGGAAAGGATTGCGACTACGAGCGCGAACTGCGCCGCCTGCAGGTCGAGCTGGTCAAGCTGCAGGAATGGATTCGCCAGGAGAAGATGCGGGTGGTGGTGCTGTTTGAAGGCCGCGACGCGGCCGGCAAGGGCGGCGCCATCAAGCGCATCACCGATACGCTCAACCCGCGCGTCTGCCGGGTGGTGGCGCTGACCACGCCCACCGAGCGCGAAAAAACGCAGTGGTACTTTCAGCGCTATGTGGCCCACCTGCCCGCGGCCGGCGAAATGGTGCTCTTCGATCGCAGTTGGTACAACCGGGCCGGCGTCGAGCACGTCATGAACTTCTGCACTGAGGCGCAGTACCTGGAGTTCATGCAGAGCTGCCCGGAGTTCGAGCGTATGCTGCAGCGCTCCGGGATTCGCCTCATCAAGTACTGGTTCTCGGTCAGCGACGAGGAGCAGGAGCGGCGCTTTCAAGACCGCATGAAGAACCCCACCAAGCGCTGGAAGCTGAGCCCGATGGACCTGGAGTCGCGCAAGCACTGGGCCGAGTATTCGCGCGCCAAGGACGAAATGTTCGCCGTCACCGACACCAAGCAGTCTCCCTGGTTTGTCGTGAATGCGGAGAACAAGAAATGCGCCCGGCTGAACGTCATCCAGCACCTGCTGTCAAAGTTCGATTACCGCGATCTGACCCCTGAGCCGCTGGTTTTGCCCCCGCTGGACAAGACAAAGTACGTGCGCCCGCCCATCCACGAGCAGAACTTCATTCCGCAGGTTTACCGGTAGGGGAAGGAGCGGAGGCCGTCTGCATGAAACCGGAGGCTGCCTGCATGGAGAAGACTACTGGCTCGGAATGCCGGCCACAAAAGTTTGGGGCACCCATGAGTGGTACAACAACAAGCGGTCAGAGACTCAGAAACAGAGACCGGTGAAAACTGTCCACCGCCCCTGTTCCCTGTTCCCTGCTCTTTGATCCCTTAGAATAAAACTATGTTTACCGGCATCATCGAACAGACGGGCACACTGATTGGGCTGAAAAGCTCAGGCGGAGTGCGGCGGATCACCATCGAGGCTCCAGGGCTGGCTGCAAGGCTGCGGGAGGGCGACTCGCTGGGCGTCTCCGGCGTCTGCCTGACCGCTTTGGATGTGAACCCAACCTTTTTCCACGCCGACCTGGCGCAGGAGACTTTGGACTGCACCTCACTGGGCGCGCTCGTCCCCGGAGCCGAGGTCAACCTGGAGCTGCCCACCGCCGCCGGCAGTCCGCTGGGCGGCCACATTGTGCAGGGGCACGTCGATGGCACGGGCACGCTGGCCTCGCTGGAGCCGGTCATCCCGGAGTCGAGCCCGCAATTCAGCCGGGAGACCACCGACTGGACCCTCAAGGTCAAAGTGCCCGAGATCGTCCATCCCTGGATGGTGCACAAGGGTTCGGTGGCCATCGAGGGCATCAGCCTGACCATTGCGGAGTTCGACGGCGAGATCATCACCATTGCGATTCTGCCCCTGACCTATTGGCGCACCAACCTGCACACGCTCTCGCTGGGCGCTCCGGTGAATGTCGAGGCCGATGTGCTGGTGAAGCTGGCCCACGCCCAACTGCTGGCCCAGAAGAAGCCGCAGTTGGAGCTAACCGAGGCCTGGCTGGTAGCCAGCGGTTTCTAACCGCCCGCTCCGCCCCAGGGCTCCCAGCGCCAGCAGTGCATCGGTGACGCGGCCGGCGTCGTGGCGGACGACGCTTTCCTCGCTGGCGAAGTTGCCGGCAATGGCATGCACTCCCAGCGCCTCGATGCGATCGAGGTCGGCGGCGATGGGCGAGGCTCCCTCGGCGGCGTAGCGGGCCAGCGTCTCCGGCGAAAAGGCCGCAGTATTGATCAGGGCATAGTCGAAGATGGGCGCGCGGGTGTGCTCGTAAATCCGTTCAATGTGCTGGAAGGCGGTCAGATTCAGGCTTTCATTGGCCTGGGTCATCAGGTTGCAGATGAAGACCCGCACCCCCTGGGCGCGCGCCAGCGCCGCCGGCAGACCCCGCACTAAAAGGTTGGTGATCAGCGAGGTGTAGAGCGAGCCGGGACCGACGGTAATCAGATCGGCGCGTTCTATAGCTTCGAGGGTCTCCGGCAAGGGAGCCGCGTCCGGCGGGTCGAGCATCAACTTCGCGATGCGCTTGCGGCTGGCGGTGATTTTGGTCTCGCCGCGCACCAGCGAGCCGTCGTCCATGCGCGCCACCACCGTGGCGTTGGCCGTGGTCACCGGGTAGATGCGCCCCCGCGTGGCCAGGATCTTCGAGGCCAGTTGGATGGCCTGGCCGAAGTCGCCGGTGATTTCAGTCAGCGCGGCCACAAAAAGATTGCCGAAGTTGTGCCCTTTCAGTGCCAGGCCCCTGCGAAAGCGATAGGCGAAGAGCCGGGCCAGCAGATCCTCTTCCTCGCTGAGCGCCACCATGCAGTTGCGCAGGTCGCCGGGGGGCAGCATATTGAAGTCCCGGCGCAAACGCCCCGAGGAGCCCCCGTCGTCGGTGACGGTGACCACGGCGGCCAGGTCGGCGATCAGGCCCGCTTTAGGGCCGGTGTGATGAGAGGAGACTACGTGGCCTCGCAGCCCGCGCAGCAGCGTTGATAGCCCGGTGCCGCCGCCGATGGCCACCACGCGCAGAGGGCGCGTTGGCGCGGCCTCTGCAGCCGACTGCGGGAACGGGTCCGGGCTCGATAGGAGGCTCTTCTCGTCGGAGGTCACTTGGGGCTAGGGAACCTCGGGATAGAGCAACTCAGTAAACCGGGGGTCGTCCGCCATGCTCTGGAAGTCATTGTCGACGCGGGCCTGCAAGCGGCTCTTGGGGTTCAGTTCAATGGCCTGGGCCAGGTTCCGCAGGCACTCCTGTGCGCGTCCGGTCATTGCGTCCAGCAGCGCCAGCCCATAGAAGGCGTAATCGGCCCCCGGATGAGCGTCCAGGATGCTGGTGAACTGTTCGCGCGCCTCCTCGTAGTAGCCGGTGTTCAACTGCGAGATGGCGTAGTCGTAATGCTCTTCGGGAGTCAGAAACGTTAGATTGTGGCTTTCCAGTTGCCGCTGGCAGGTGCTGATGTACATCTTGCAGCGTTCCAGCAACTCGGCTGGCGCGACGGGCAGCAGCTTCTCGAAGGCGGCGAGCGCTTTATCGCACTTGCCTTGCTGAAGCAGTTGTACGGCGGCCTGGTAGTGCTGAAAGGCCAGTCCCGCGCCCGGCGCGGAGTTGCCGCCTGATTTGCCTGACGAAGAAGTTTCCTTTTTGCGATCGTATACCACGGATCGGGCCTCTTATATCAACAGTTTGGCGGGAGCCAGATTGCTTTCAAGCGCGGTCGATCCAGATTGCCTCCGGCAGTTGAGCCGTACTGCTGCCGGAAGAAAACCCGCGCTAGGGATTTGTGCCGCTTAGGCCCTCTTTATACGCACAACCCCGCCCCGCGTCAAGCCAAACCGCAAAGTGCGCCCGATCGGCTGGATCATTTTGCCTGGGCCGCGGTGCGGTAGATGGCCGGATTGAGCGAGGGGTCGTTGTACATCTTCAGTTGGCGATAGAGCTTGAAGCGCCGCGTTCCGGCCAGGGTTTCGCGCCACAGTGCGTCCAGGCAGGCGGCCAGATCGGCGCGCTGCTCCTCCAGAATGGCCAGCCGGGCGAGATTCCGCGCTGTGTGGCCCTCTGGGGCATTGGCGCGCCCAGCCTCCTCGCGCGTGTGATAAATCTTCAGCGCCAAAATCGAGAGCCGGTCGATGATCAGTCCCGGCGACTCGGAGTTCAAGGTTGCATCCGGGTTGGGCAGCCCTTGGGGCTCCAGCCAGGCGAGCAGGGCGCGGTCCAGTTGCTCCACCAAGTCGTTGCGCCGCTGGTTGGTCTGGTCCACGCGCCGCTTCACGGCGGCCAGCTCCGTGTCGGTTGCGCCCGGCGCGCGGGCCTCGTCCTCGATGTGCCAGAGTTCGAAGTTGGCTTGGTGCTGGCGGCGGACCAGTTCCAGCCAATCCGAGTCTGGCCCCGGTTTCGGATTCAGTTTCGGCTCCAGTTTCACCTTGGGAGCCTCTGCCGCCGCCTGGTGACCAGCGCGGGTCTCCCGATCCTGCAGATTGACGATCTGTTCTGCGGAAAGCATTCTGCTGCCTCTTCCTGGTGCCGGTTGCTAGCTCTGATTGCAGCACTCATGGTAGTACGGTCCAGGCCGGGGAGCCAACCCTGGCTGAGCGGCGAAGGCCTGTCCGCGCGGAGCCCCTCCGCCGTGCGACAATCCAAAGCGATGGCCACTACGCGCAAACCGGTGATCGTGCGCAAGTTCTCCCGCGACTGGTGTGCGGGCTATGCGGGCGCCAGCCTGGGCCAGAACTCCTGCCCGGGCCAGAATGGGGCGAATCCCGGAGCGGCGGAGCTGGAGATTCTGGACCTCGGCGGCAAGGTGCTGCGCATCGGCTGGGAACAGGTCAAATGGGTTTGCTTTGTGCGCGATCTGCCGGTCAGCGACGCAGCCAATCCCGAGCGGCTGCTGCACAAGCGCTTCTCCACCCGCCCGCGGAGCCCCGGCCTCTGGCTGCGCATGACCCTGACCGATGGCGAGGAGCTAGAGGGCCTGGCGGCCAACGACCGTTCGCTGATCGATGGCGCCGGGCTGCTCGTGACCCCGCCCGACACGCGCTCGAACACGCAGCGAATCTACGTGCCGCGCCAGGCCATTCAAACGCTGGAAGTGGTGAGCCGCATCGGGGCGGCAGGGCGCAAGCGGAGCGAGGCCGCCAGCCGGGCAGCCGGGCAGCCGGAGCTGTTTCCGCCGGAACCGAATGGACTGTAGGCGAGCCGAATTTGCGCCTTCCGCACTCTGCGCAGCCCTGCGCGTCCTCATTCCGGTACAATTCTTGCGATGAAACTAGGCGAGTTGGCAAGCAGGCTGAATGCTGAGTTGCGCGGCGACGCGGAGCTGGAAGTCACTGGTGTAAAAGGGATTGAAGAGGCCGGACCCACGGAGGTTACCTTCGTGGCCAATCCCAGGTACGCCCACCTGGCGCGCAAGACCCAGGCTGCGGCGGTGCTGGTCGAGCCGGATTTTCCGGAGATTGAGGCGGCGACTTTGCGTCTCAAGAACCCTTACCTCGGTTTTTCCCGCGCCTTGGGTCTCTTTTATCAGCCCCCTTCTTACGCCCCTGGAATTCATCCCACGGCGGTCATCGACCCGACGGCCGAGATCGGCGCGGGAGCGCACATCGGGGCTTATGTTGTGGTGGGCCCGGGAGTCCGGCTGGGCGCGCACGCCACGCTGCTGTCCCATGTAGTGCTCTACCCCGGCGTCGAGACGGGCAGCCACTTTTTTGCCCATGCTCATGCCGTGGTGCGGGAAAACTGCCGTCTGGGCGACCACGTGACGCTGGAAAATGGCGTCATCATCGGGGCCGACGGCTTCGGATTCGCCAAAAATGAGCTTGGCCACTGGGAGAAGATTCCGCAGTCGGGGCCGGTGCTGCTGGGCAGCCGGGTGGACGTGCAGGCCAACGCCTGCATCGACCGGGCGACGGTGGGCGCAACCCGGATTGGCGACGGCAGCAAGGTGGACAACCTGGTGCAGGTGGGCCACGGCTCGCAGGTGGGCGAGAACACGCTGATCTGCGCGCAGTCGGGGCTGGCTGGCTCCTCGGTGGTGGGCAACAACGCCATTCTGGCCGGGCAGGCGGGGGTGGCCGGCCACTGCACACTGGGCGACGGGGTGATCCTGACCGCGCAGACCGGCGTCTCGCACGACATTCCCGCCGGCAAGATGATCTCCGGCTCGCCGGGTTTTGACAATCGCCTCTGGCTGCGGGCGGTGGTGGTCTTTCAGCGGCTGCCGGAGTTGCTGAAGCGGCTTGACCGGCTGGAAAAGAAGCTGGCGGCTCAAGATCGGGCCGAAAGTGCGCCGGGCGGAGACGGGAGCCCGAAGTGAAGGCTCGGCTGCGGGTCTGGATGTGAGCTTGTATGAAGGGCTGAAGTGTGGCCAAGATGAGGGGTCTGGATGAGAGCCAGGGTGAAGACCTGGGCCGGAGCGCCGGGCTGGATTTTGCCCGCACTGCTGCTGCCGGTGCTGCTTTGGGCGGCGGGGTGCCACTCCTATCACATTGAAACGACAGTAGAAAACCGCACTGGAGAGACGATTCAACTGCTCGAAGTGGATTATCCCAGCGCCAGCTTCGGTTCCGACCGCCTGGCGGCGGGCGCAACCCTCCACTATCGCATCCAGTTGCGCGGCAGCGGGCCGTTGCAGGTCGAGTACACCGCCAGCGATGGGCGGCAGGTGCGGGTGGACGGCCCTGTGCTGGCCGAGCCGCAGGAGGGCCAGCTCAGGATTGTGCTGCTGGCGGGCGGCAAGGCGGAGTTTTTGCCCCAACTGACTCCGCAGCGTCCCAACTGACTCCGTTGCGCCGCGCCTCATCTGACGCCACCACGCTCCAACTGATTTCATAAGAGGAACGCCCTGACTGACTCCACAACAGGAATGCTCCAACTGACCCCAACATAAAAATGCCGCTACTTCGGGAGGCCGCCAGCGTCATAATGCTGTAGCCAAAGGAGATCATCCCATGCCGGATTCCGCTCAAATTTTCCGTGCCGCCGCCACGCGCCAGCGCCATGAGGCGCACGTAGAGCCCGCCCGCCGCATCCGGATCATCGGCGTTCCGCTTGACCTGGGCGCCAGCCGCCGCGGGGTGGACATGGGGCCCTCGGCGGTGCGCGTAGCTGGGCTGGAGGCGCGGCTGGAGGCCTTGGGCCACCAGGTGACAGACGGAGGCAACATTCGCGTCGAGATTGCCGAGACCCAGGCCGCGGGCAACGAAAACGCACACTATCTCCCGCAGATTGCCGAAACCTGCACCCATACCGCCGAGGCCGTGATGAAGGCGCTGGAGGAGGGAATGACGCCCCTGGTGCTGGGCGGCGACCACTCACTGGCGGCCGGCTCTGTCTCCGGTGTGGCCGAGTTCTACCGCCGCCGGGGAGAGAAGATCGGCGTGCTCTGGATCGACGCCCACACCGACATCAATACCCCGGAGACCTCTCTTTCGGGCAACGTGCACGGTATGCCGCTGGCCGCGCTGCTTGGCCTAGGACCGGAGCCGCTGGCCAAGATCTTCGGCTATGCGCCCAAGATCGCCGCCGAGAACACCGTGCTGATCGGGGTGCGGGATGTCGATGAGGCCGAACGCGAGAACCTTCGCCGCGCCGGCGTCACCGAGGTCTATACTATGCGCGACATCGACGAGCGCGGCATGAGAACGGTGATGGAGGAGGCGCTCGGCGTGGCCGGACGCGGGACCGCCGGCTACCACGTCTCGCTGGACATGGACTGGATCGACCCGGAGGACGCGCCGGGAGTGGGGACGCCGGTGCGCGGCGGCGCCACCTACCGGGAGGCGCACCTAGCCATGGAGACCATTGCCGACCACGGGTGCCTGCTCAGCTTTGAGATCGTCGAGGTGAACCCGGTAATCGACGAGCATAATCGCACGGCGGACCTGGCGGTGGAACTGGCCTGCTCGGCCTTCGGGAAAAAGATTTTATAAAGACTTTTACGACTTTGGGTTTTGCACCGTCTTTGATCTCAGTTAGTCTTTCCAAGCGGACCGCGTTGTGTTAAGGTACTGCTTTGCAACCATTGCCAGATCATACTGTAAAAGCAACAGTATCAGGCACTTGGGAGAGAAAAATCAGAAGGCGGAAGCAGGAAACGCAATGCCCGATTACATCTATCTTCTGGAAAACAGGCTGTCGGCTGACCAGCAGAACGCTCTGCGCCAATTGCGCGAGGCCGCCCGCGAGGCCGGCACCATCCTGTTTCTTACCGGCAATGCGGTGCGTGAGCTGACCCGCGGCGTCGCCGTTCGCGATCTCGAGGTCGCGGTGCATGGAAACGCGCTCAAGCTCAAGAAAATAATCGAGAAACTCGGCGGCAAGGTGTGGGGCGAAGACGAAGCCTCTCGCTCCCTTTACCTGTGTTTTCCTGGCACCGTCCGCGTCGATGTTGTCAGCGCCCACCGCACCGAGTATCCCAAGCCCGGCAAGCCCGTTTTTCACTCCGCCTCCATTCAGGATGACCTGCGCCGCCGCGACTTTACCGTCAACGCCATGGCCATCTCGCTCAACGAGGGCTCCTTTGGCCTGCTGATGGACCCCATGAACGGTGCCGCCGACATCGAGTCGCAGACGCTGCGCCTGGTCTCGAATTACGGTTTTCTTGAAGATCCCTCCCTGCTGATTCGCGCCACCCGCTACAGGGCGCGGCTGGGCTGGGAGATGGAGCCCAAGACGCGCACCCGTTACGAGAACGCCAGGGAAGAGGGCGTCATCGAACACCTCTCCGCCCATGCACGCAGCCAGGAGCTGGAGCAGATTGGCCACGAGGAAGAGGGCCTGAAGGTTTTGCGCGCCCTGGAAGACGCGGGCTGGATGAAGTCTCTGTTCCCGGCCTGGACCTCCGCCAAGGCCGATGAGGAAAGGCTGACGGCCCTGCACCGTCTGGCCGCCAGGCTGCTCGCCGAGGGTGTTCATGCCGATACATCGGCGGCGCAGATGCGTTTGCTTACCGCCAAGCTCTCCGTCCGGGATCTGGCCGCGCTCAAGAAGCTGATGCTGCGCCCCGGCTTTGTCGAGGAGTGGAACAGCCTGGACGACCAGGCCGCGGAGTTCGCCAAGGCGCTGCTCTCTGAAGAAAACTCGACCCCCTCGGCAAGCTATAAGCTGTTTACCGGCTACGATCCGGAAGCGATTCTTTGGCTTGGATTTACAAGCACGGATGAGGCCGTCCGGGAGCGCTTCAACCTCTTTCTCGATGTCTGGCCCACCAATCGCCAGCGCCTTCCCCACGCCCTGATGCAGGAGATGCGCATTACCCCGGAGCTGCCCGCTTACGGCGAGATTGTGCAGGCCATCTTCCTCGAGCTGCTCGACGGCAAGCTGAGTACGCTGGAAGAGCTCCGCGCCTTTCTCGAACCCTATTCGCCGCCCGCTCCGCCTCCCAAGGAGGTCATCAAGCGCCCGCGCGCCAAACGCGGCGCCGAGGCCAGGATCAAGGAGGACTCCTACGACGACGAGGAGGATTCTGATGAATCTTCAGATGATGAGGAGGATTTGGATGATATCGGCGGAGAGGACGATGATCTCGACGTGGGCCTGAACCTTCCCAAGACCGGTCTGGGCGTTGAAATCGCCGAGGAGCTGGGAACCGCCGCTGCCGAAGACGAGGACGAGGGCGAGGGCGAGGAAGAGGAGGAGGACGCGCTTCCAGAACCGGCTCCGGAAGCGGCGCAGCCGAAGCGCGCTCCCAAGCGGCCGGCCCGGTCAAAGCCCTCCGAGCCGGCTCCGCCGCCTGCGCCAGTGCCCTCAGAGGCAGAGACAGAGAGTCTGGCCGTTACTCCAGTTGTGTCCGAACCGGTAGCCGCCTCTGAAGCTGAGGCCGCTCCTGAACCGGTAACCGCGCCCGAATCTGAGGCCGCGTCTGAACCGGAAAAGGCGCCCAAGCCTGAAACTGCACCCAAGGCTGAAAAGGGGAAAAAGCCTGCCGCGGCTCCCAAGTCCAAGGCCGAACCAAAGTTGAAATCCAAGCCAGCGCCGGCGGAAAAATCCGCCTCAAAAGCCGCCAAGCCGTCGGTGTCCACCGCCGGGGTCGAATCGTCGGCCAAATCACCGGTCAAGACCGCCAGTCCGAAGGCCAAAAAGTCAGCGGCCAAGCCGGCCAAAAAGATTTAGGTTCGGTTTCCATCTTGTCAATCCTGAATCGGCTCTGTTCCCGCGCTCGCGATTTCCAGGTAGCGGGTATAGGCGAATATCCGGTTGGGCGATGAACCTGCATCCGGCTATAGCAATTTCACTTCTGCTCTTAACAGAAACCTCACACTCAAGTGGCTTTTTCCTCAAGAAAAAGCCATCTTCAATGCTGCCCTAGTGTCAACAGGTGAAGTGAAGGTGCTGTAATGCAAAGTTCCTTTTATAGCTCGACCGGCAATGAAAAATAGCGGCTTATTCTTTAATAAGCAAGAGCGCTGAGGCAGTTCAAGGTTGCGCAGAAGATGGAGGCGCTATCGCTGAAACAGGGAGCAGCTAAAGGAATAATGCATTCTGGGAAAACGGGGATCCACTGCGATTTCCGCCCGGCGGCCATTTGGTCCTTGCCGCGAATTGTTTCAAAATTATTAAGAGTTTTGGAGGCGCGGGCCGGGATCGAACCGGCGCATAAAGGTTTTGCAGACCTCTCCCTTACCACTTGGGTACCGCGCCTTGGCAGGGCTGCCTTACAAAATTAAATCGGCCCGCTCATAAAACCGATTCTTTCCAAACCGCCGTAGCCAACCCGGCCAGGGCCGGAGGGCGGAATGGAGCGGGAGACGAGATTTGAACTCGCGACCCTCGCCTTGGCAAGGCGATGCTCTACCACTGAGCTACTCCCGCTTGTTGCAAGATTGAGTATACCGAGGATGCAAAACCCAAGTCAAATGGCGGCCGGTTCAAATT
>Ga0224559_1000474_pt1 | contig 26720 bp, 22 predicted proteins | sample 714S33034metaG_FD_180676 | JGI IMG/M metagenome (GOLD analysis project Ga0224559, IMG submission 180676) | Peat soil microbial communities from Stordalen Mire, Sweden - 717 S3 30-34 | ecosystem: Environmental > Terrestrial > Soil > Wetlands > Peat | place: Sweden: Norrbotten County, Stordalen... | reverse complement strand
GCGCATGACATGGCTGGCCACAATCGCCTCCACCACCGTTTACGTCGGGCTCCTCGGCACCGTGATGGGTATCATCGACGCGTTCCACGGCCTGGGCACGGCAGGCTCGGCTACCCTGCGCGCGGTCGCTCCCGGCATCTCCGAGGCGCTGATCACCACCGCAGCGGGACTTTTTGTGGCGATTCCCGCTCTTGTCGCCTACAACCAGTTCACCGCCCGCATTCGCGTGTTCGCATCCGCCACCGACGATTTTTGCCGCGAGTTGCTGAACTCTTTCGAAGAGATTCCCGTGCGAGCGCCGGCGCCGGCGCGCATCCCCGAGCCCGTCAATCCCACTAGTCCCATCAATCCCCCACGAGAGGCGGTGGAACGTGGCCTTTACAAGTAGCACCGGCCAGACCCGTTCCTCGCTCGCAGAGATCAACGTCACTCCGCTGGTCGACGTGGTGCTTGTGCTGCTGATCATCTTCATGATCTCGGCGCCGGTTCTGCAGTCGGGCATCGAGGTCTCCGTACCCAAGACGCGCACCGTAAAGGAGATCACCCAGCAGCGGCTGGTGTTGACCATCAACCGCAATCAGGACGTCTTTCTCGGCGATCAATTGGTCAACATCCACGAACTGACCGAGAAGCTCCACCAACTGAGCGCCGATCCCGTTCACCAGGTCATCTATCTGCGCGCCGACGAGAATGTGCCTTTCGGCGCCTTCGCCAGCGTCATGGACGCGGTGAAGCAAGCCGGCATCACCAACATCTCCATCGTCACCCAGCCGTTGGAAGCCAAGGCATCCACGGAAGGGGGAACGTAGCATCTGTATGACCAGCCTCCTGGACGGCCTAGAAGGCATTGACCAACTCGAAAGGGAGATCAGCCCCTCTTCGGACCCCATTGCAGGGCCCGCCGCGGGATCGCTTGTGCTGCACGGCGTGCTGTTCGGCGGACTCCTTTTCTACGGCATCCTCAACGGCTTCTTCCATCACAATCCGTGGGGCAATCCCGGAGCCGGCGGCGCGATTTCGGTGACCCTGGTCTCGAATGCGCTGCCGCTACCGGCCGATCAGCCGCAAAATCAAAACGTTCTGTCCACCGAGACGCCTAGCCAGGCACCCGCCGAACCGACGCCGAAAGCCAAACAAGCCGTGGATGAAACCGCTATTCCGATCTCCGGCAAGCAGGTGAAGCAGAAACAGGCGCAGAATGTGCCCAAGACGCAGCCGCACCAGCCCCAGCCGAAGCAGGACTACCGCGCACAGTTCGGCGAGCAGTCCGGCATGTCGATGGCCCGCTCCACCATGGCGCAGACGTCTTCGGCCGATGCGCCGGTCAACATTGCCAATGGAGACTTCGGCACACGCTTCCCCTGGTACGTGGATGGCATCAAACGAAAGGTGAGTCAAAACTGGATTCGCGGACAGGTGGACCCGCGCACGCCCAAGGGAGCTGTGGTGCAAATCTACTTCAGGGTCAATCGGCAAGGAGCGCCGTCCAATTTCAAGATCAGTACGGCAAGCGGCAGCCCTACGCTTGACCGATCATGTCTTTTGGCCACTCAGCGCGTCGATACTTTTGGGGATCTGCCCAGGGAATCCAACGATCAATGGCTCGACGTGACCTATGATTGTACGTACTGAGTCCTGGCGCGCCGGGGATTCCACGCACTTTTCCCACACACGTTGAAGGATAGCTCATCGCATGAAGATTCATCTCCGCATATCATTCCGCACTCTTCCTCTGTTTGGCTTTCTTGCCGTCTTTCTCGCGGCGCCACAGATGCACGCGCAGGATTGGGTTCATACCGGCACCAATCTGGGGAACGACCGCCTCCGCATCGCTGCCGCCGACTTCAAGCCCGTAGGCGCCGATCCCCAGGCCCCTGCACTGAAAGCAATCTTCGACGCCACTCTCTATAGCGACCTGGCCAGCGCCGGCATCTTCGACGTGGTCTCGAAAAGCCTCGCGCCCCAGTCGGAGCCGGGTTCGCCACAGGAGATCAATCTGGCCCAGTGGGCGTCTGTGCCGGCCAATGCGGCCATGGTCGCGTTCGGGGCGCTCTCGGCAGACAATGGACGCCTCAGCGTGTACGGATGGCTTTTCGATACGCGCAACGCCACCACCCCCCAGGTGCTGGGCAAGCAGTACAACGAAGCGGCAACCCAGGACATGGCGCGCACGATTGCTCACCGCTTCGCCGACGAGATCATCCTTCGCCTGGGCGGCGGCATCAACGGCATAGCTGAAACGAAAATCTACTTTGTCAGCACCCGCAGCGGCTCCAAGGAAATTTGGGTGATGGACTACGACGGCCAGAACCAGCACCCGATTACTCACCTGGGCACGACCTCAATCTCGCCGCGCGTCTCACCGGACAATAGCCGCATCGCATTTTCTTCGCTTGGTCCCGAGGGTTGGGCCATTCGCATGTACTCGCTCGACCTGAACCGCATCGTCGCCTTCCCTGCCGGGGTTGGCGGAGGAAGTAATTTCTCGCCTGCGTGGTCGGCCGACGGAACCAAGATCGCCTTTTCCTCGGCGCGGACGGGCGATTCTGAGATATGGATCGCCGACGCCAACGGAGGCAGTCTGCACCGCGTCACCAGCCTGCGCGGACCCGACGTTGCCCCCACTTGGAACCCGCGGACCAATTCGCAACTGGCGTGGGTGAGCGGCCGCACCGGCGAGCCGCAGATTTATACCATGGAGCAGGACGGCTCCAGCGTTCAGCGCATCACCGACGGCGGCTACGCGGTCTCGCCGTCATGGTCGCCCAACGGCCAATTGCTGGCCTTCAGTTGGAATCGCAAGTACGGGCCCGGAGACCCCGGCGGCGTGGACATCCATGTGATCGACATCGCCAGCAAGAACTATATTCAGCTTACGCACGAGGCAGGCAGCAACGACTACCCCTGCTGGGCTCCCGACAATCGGCACATCGTCTTCGAACGCACCATTGGCCGCCACTCCCAGATTTGGTCGATGCTGGCCGACGGCACCGAGCAGCATCAGCTCACCCACGCAGCCGACAACTTCATGCCCAACTGGAGCTTGAAGTGATCACTCGCCCAAGTAGAGGACGTTTTGCCGGCAGCGAGTCGGATACCCACCAAAAATGTGCGCGCCGGCACCGACTGTTTCGCACAAAATCACGTAGATTCAGCGGTTCCAGCCATTTTGAACTATTATTCTATCGTTGCAAGAATCCTCACGTGGCCTGTACCGTAGGAATCGCGGCGGAGAGGTGAGGGCTGGCCGCTCTCGCGTTTTAGTGGCTGTGCGCCTGGGACGCCGGGGTTCACAACTGCTGTTTTTGAAGGGATTTGGAACTGAACGGCATTCCAATGTGGGTTATTCCGCATCTGTTTCAATAGGGCCGAGAGCCCGAGTGCATGACCGAGGGCGACGGTTGGGCACGGAGACACAAGATCCTGCATCGCTCGGAACTCAATCTTGACCTCGCCGAAGGAGTATTCCCTTGAACTCACGAAATCGGATCCTGGTGCCTGTAGCCGTGCTTCTCTTCCTGATCTCAGTTGCAGGTTGCGGTAAGAAATCACAGCCGGCCCCACCTGCGGAGGAGACGGCCCCGGCGCCCTCCATTCAAACTCCAACCGCGCAGATTACGGCAACCCCCTCGGTGGTCAACGCGGGTGACCAGGTTGTGCTCTCATGGCGCACCGCGGACGCCAGCAGTGTCTCCATCGACGGGATTGGCGACGTGCCTACATCCGGCGTCAAGACCGTGACCCCAACCGAGTCGACCAGCTATCACCTTGTGGCGCGCGGGGCCGGTGGATCGGCCGATGCAACTGCTCGTGTCACTTTGAATGCTCCGCCCGCCGTTGTCGTGCCCACCACCACCGTGAGCACTGAAGAGGAGTTCAAGGCTCATGTCCGGGACGCCTTCTTCGATTACGACACCTACGACATTCGCGGCGACGCTCAAAGCATTCTCTCCGCCGATGCCTCTTGGCTGGTATCTCATCCCGATATCAAGGTGGTGCTCGGCGGCTACTGCGATGAGCGCGGATCCGCCGAATACAACCTGGCGCTGGGACAGAATCGCGCCGATGCCGCAAAGAATGCCCTGGTGACCGCCGGAGTGGCCGCGGGCCGCATCCGCGTGATCAGCTACGGCAAGGAGAAACCCTTCTGTAGCGAGTCGACCGAAGAGTGCTGGCAGCAGAACCGGCGCGCCGGATTCGCTTTCGACCGGTAAACTGTATTCAGGGCATCACAGTTCAGGGCGTCGTACTGCTTAGTTGGCGCCTCAGGGTTTCCGCCGCGGCGGACCGCAAGGAAAGACCTGGGGCGCCAAAAAACACCAACGACCCAAGGCCGCCGTGCTGTCCACTGTTTCCTATTCCCTCTCTGACCGGTGAGATATGCCAAAGCCACACAATCTTCGCAATCGAATCGTCACCGCGGCTGTTTTGGCCGTGGTTCTCGCCTCCGCGCCCCTTCGCGCACACGCTGCCTCGAAGGAGATCATCGAGCTACAAACCCAGGTGCAGCAACTGCTGGACCAGATGCAACGCCTCCAGTCCACCATCGATGCCAAATTCGGCGTCATGCAGCATCAGGTTGAGCAGACCGCGGACAGCACCAACCAGATGTCGGTCGCCGTCAACGCCTTGCAGCAGAAGATCAACGCGCAGAACGAGGCGGGCGGCGGCAAGCTGGATACGGTCTCCGGCCAGGTGCAATCGCTCAACGATTCCGTCGACGAGTTGAAGTCCCGCATCGCCAAGCTGGACAAGTCGATTCAGGATTTGCAGGCCCAGTTGCAAAACAATCAGAGTCCGCCAACGGGGGCCGCTCCCAGCGCCGCTCCGGACGTGAACGCGCCCGGTAACGGCTCACGCTCAGCCGCAAACCTCGGCGCCGCTGTGCCTCAGATGGGCAATCAGATGGGCAATCAGGCGCCTCCACTGGCTGAGACTTTTCAGGCCGGCGTCCGCGACTACAATGCCGCGCGCTACGACGTGGCCGCTGCCGAGTTCGAGGACGTGCTCCGCTACTATCCGCTCGACGAACTGGCCGGTCAGGCGCAGTTCTACCTGGGCGAGATCGCCTATCGGCAGCTCAACTACGCAGATGCGGTGAAGGCCTTCAATGCCGTGCTCGAGTCGTTCCCCGGCAGCCCCAAGGCGCCCGCGGCGCAATTGCGCAAAGGACTCGCACTGCTGCAATTGAACAAGAAGGAAGCGGGCATAAACGAACTCCGCCTGCTCATCAAGCGCCATCCGCAGACGCCTGAAGCCGCGCAGGCCCGTACCAAGCTGAACGCCATGAGCGTGAGGATTACGGCGGCTCACTGAAAATGCTCTCCGAACCACGATCCACAAAGCAGTTCTTACGGGGCTTATGCCGATGGGAACAATGCTCCCCGTTTTTGCATTGCAATCCGGTCTCATAGCGTTGTTTCTGGCTGGCTACTTTCGGGTTCTTCGATCAACGCAACGAATGCGGGCGCGTTGACGCGCAGCCTCGATAGCAGGAACTCCAAATCCCGTCCAATAGCGGCGGCCTGGGCTTCCAGGGTCTGCATCACCGCCCATGGGTCCATCTCATACAGCTTCTTGAGAAATGCCGATGGCCCTTGCGCTGTTATGGAGTACGGCGCAAGCGAAGACTGAGGGAAATCCTTGCTGTTGTAAGTGAGGACGATATGAGCGCCCGCCCGAACCGCCGCGGCAAGAACATGACGGTCCTTGGGGTGGTTAGTCATCGATGGAATCAGGTCCTCATAGCCAACAACCAGCGCTTCCGGAGAATGCCGCCGGATTTCGCCTTCGCGGTGCATGGTCTTAGCGGCAGAGATTCCGAAGTTCTTCTGGAGGGTTCGGCTTACCTCCAACATGGTCCGATCCGACCATTTGGGCACATAAAGCCGAGGCCCCGCGGCAATCCGAAGCAGAGTGTCCGCCAGCGGCATGGGAACAAGGACGCACGCATCCAGCAGAACGACGGCCTTATCCTTCACTCGTCCCTGCCGCCTTCCGGCAACACATTCCGCTCATACAAACCGGCCTCAAACGCATCCCGCGACAGCCGGTCCAGCGCAGCGAGGCATTCTTGATCGCGCTTCTTCGCAAATTCCCGCACATCGCGCAGGGCAAGGCGGCGCTGGTTGCCAACCCGATGGTAGGCGATGATTCCGCTCTCAAGCAGCTTAACCAGGGATGGACGCGACATTCCAAGCATGTCGGCTGCTTGCTGTGTAGTTACGGCTTGGTTGTCCGGAACCAGCGTAATGGCCTGGCCGTGGGACATGAACCCAACGGCCTCCTTGAGAACCTGAAAGACGGAACCGGGAAGTTCGATCCGTTCCCCGGCCGGGCTCAGCAAGGCCGGCACACCGCTACCTTGAAGCAGTCGCTCCAGCGCCTGCACTTGGCGGTGCTCGCTACTGGGAAGTGAAATCGCTTTGGGGGCTGCGGGCATCATGGCTTCGATTCTAACACGTACTCGAAATACTCGAAACAGACGATACGGTTCCTTTGCGCGATACACGAAAAGGCCCCGCAAGAGCGGGGCCTTCTGTTACGGCTGAATTGTTCGTGCGCTTACTGCAAGCTGGCCATCAGCCCGTCCAGCGCCGACTTGGGAGGCCGCGTTATCGTCTCCGGCAGTTGTCCGAGCGGCTCGTCCACTACATTCAGCAAGTCGATGAAGGTCGGCTTCTGCGTGTCGATGTAAAACACGCCGGTCAGAATTTCGTCGTTCGCCTGCGACTCCATCAGCGTGCGGACGGCGTTGGCCTTGTCGGTGGGATCGTATCCCTCGTGCAGCTTGCGCAGCCGCAGGTTGGAGCCGTCGTGCATCTCAACTTCGTAGATCTCGCCCGACTCGTAATCGACTTCGATGTCGTCGAAGCTGGCCACGAAATCCACTTCGTTGATCGGCTCGTCGTTGTCCTGCATGAACTTGTAGCTCTTCGTCGATCCCTCGTGGTCGTTGAAGGTCACGCACGGGCTGATCACGTCGAGCATGACGGTTCCCTTGTGCGCAATCGCCGCCTTAAGCATCTGAAGCAGTTGTTTCTTGTCGCCTGAGAACGACCGTCCCACAAACGTCGCGCCCATCTGGATAGCAAGCGCGCAGGTGTCGATGCCGGGCAGATCGTTTACCACTCCGGTCTTCAGCTTCGAGCCCAGGTCCGCGGTTGCCGAAAACTGACCCTTAGTCAATCCGTAAACACCGTTGTCCTCGATGATGTAAATCATGGGCAGGTTGCGCCGCATCATGTGGACAAACTGTCCCATTCCGATCGATGCGGAATCGCCGTCGCCGGAGACGCCAAGGGTGGTCATGGTGTGGTTGGCCAGGATGGCTCCGGTGGAAACCGACGGCATGCGCCCATGCACGCTGTTGAAGCTGTGCGCGCGGCTCATGAAGTAGGCTGGGCTCTTCGACGAGCAGCCGATGCCGCTCATCTTCATGACCCGCTCCGGCTCGACGCCCATCTCGTACATGGCCTCGATAATGCGCTCGGAGATTGCGTTGTGGCCGCAGCCGGCGCACAGCGTGGTCTTGCCGCCGCGGTATTCCAGAATCGGAAGGCCAATGTGATTCACTTTAGGTGCTGGCGTTGCGGTTGCCATTTAGAGGCCCTCCATGGTCGCGAATTCTTCGGTAATGGTCTGGGCATCGAGCGGCAATCCGCTGTAATGCAAGATGCTGCGCAGCTTCACCACCTGATCGGCGGGAAGATCGAGCTTCAACAGGCTGGCCATCTGCGCATCGCGATTCTGTTCGACCACGTAAACGCGTTCGTGCGAGGCCACAAAGTCGTGAATCTCGTGCGCAAACGGATAGGACCGGATGCGCATGTAATCCACGTTCTGCTTGTATTTGTTCTTGATCTGATCGAGGCTCTCGCGCATGGCAAAGTCGGTGGTGCCGTAAGCCAGAACGCCAATCTTCGAGGTCCCATCCTTCACCGTCACCGGCCCCGGAACCAGCTTGCGAGCGTTCTCAAACTTACGCGACAGCCGCTCCATCACTTCCTGATATTCATCCGGCTTCTCGGTGTAGCCTGCGGCATCGTTGTGACCGGAGCCGCGCGTAAAATATGCGGCCTTGGGGTGGCGCGTGCCGGGCAGCGTGCGCCAGCCGATTGCATCCCCGTCCACGTCGCGATAGCGTGCAAATCCGCCCAGCCGATCCAGATCTTCGGCCGTCAACACCTTGCCGCGATCCAGCGGCTTGGCCGGATACTCGAAGACTTCCGACATCCAGTTGTTCATGCCCAGATCGAGATCCGTGAGCACAAATACCGGCGTCTGCAGCCGCTCCGCCAGGTCGAATGCCGCATAAGCCAGCTCGAAGCATTCCTTTACGTTTCCCGGCAAAAGAACAATGTGCTTGGTATCGCCGTGCGAAAGAAACGCCACGCTAAGCAGATCGGCCTGCGCGGTCCTAGTCGGCATTCCCGTGGATGGCCCGGTTCGCTGCACGTCGAAGATCACTCCGGGAATCTCAGCGTAGTAGCCGAGGCCCGCAAACTCCGCCATCAGCGAAATTCCCGGCCCCGACGTTGCGGTCATCGACCGAGCGCCGGCCCAGCCCGCGCCCAGCACCATGCCGATGGCCGCCAACTCGTCCTCGGCCTGCACCACGGCATAGGTAGCCTTGCCCCCCGGGGTCACGCGAAACTTTTTCAGCAGGTCGGTGGTTGCTTCGACGACCGAAGTTGAAGGTGTAATCGGGTACCACGCCACGACCGTCACGCCCGCGAACACAGCGCCCATTCCGGTGGCCGCGTTGCCGTCGACGATGATCTTGCCGGCTGTCTGATTCGACCGCTCGATGAAGTACGGATCCTGCTTGGGCAGATTCTCCTGCGCGTAGTCGAAGCCGGCTTTCACGGCGCCGAAGTTCAGTTCGAACACCTTCACCTTTTTGGCAAATTGCTTCTGCAGTCCCTTTTCCACCACGCCGAGATCGATGCGCAGCAACTGCGCCACCGCACCCACGTAAACCATGTTTCTGACCAGCTTGCGCAGCTTGGCCTCGGAGCAGATCTCCGCCGTAATCTTGTCCAGCGGCACCGGGTAGAAAATCACGTCGTCGCGATACTGCTTGAGGTTGAGCTTTTCCTCGTAAATGGCCACCCCGCCCGGCGGCAGAGCCAAACAATCCTCGCGGGCCGTGTCGGCATTCAGGGCCACAAGTACATCGGCGTTGCGCTTGCGCGCCACGTAGCCATCTTTGCTTGCGCGAATGGTGTACCAGGTGGGAAGTCCGGCGATATTCGACGGGAACAGGTTCTTGCCGCTAACGGGAACACCCATACCGAAGATGCTTTTCAGCAGCACGCTATTGGCGGATTGCGAGCCGGACCCGTTCACCGTTGCTACGTTAATGCTGAAGTCGTTGATCACGCGCTCACGCACGCTTGTTGTGCCCTCAAGTTGCCCCAGGGCAAGGTCGCCTGTCGCCATTTGGCGGAATTCCCTTCCAAAAAAATCCGGAAAGACTTAGTCTTTCCGTCGGATCAAGGATGACTCGATCTTTCGCCACCAGATGTGATTATAGTCACTTCGAAACTTCCCCGTCCCACATCAATACGAAAGTGTTACATCTTTGAGTCCCATAACATGGAACGAACGCAAGCCGGCCCATTTCCGGCCTCCGGTCGTTCGGCGCCGTATCCACCGCTCCGGGAACCGGGATTTGCGGGCCATGTGCGCCAATCCGCCGCAAAGCCATCTCCCCGCAGGTTCCAGGCGGCCGGAAGTGCCGGCAAAGCTCCGTTTTCGTCCCCGGAACGCCCCGATTGTTGGATCCGACACTTTGCCGCCACTCATGGTAATGGAATTTCGCCGCCTGAGCCGTGTCCTGAGGAGGCGATTGAAAGCAAGTTCTTCATTCTTGGCGCATCAGCATCACGGGATTGACGGCAAGCGCCTTTTGCGCTGGAATCCACGCCGCGATCAGACCCAACACCAGCATGGTCAGAATCACACCGGCTAGAACCAGCGGATCCTTCGGCGCCGCCTGGTACACGATGTACGCCAGCACCTTGGAGGCCAGAATGCCCAGCCCCAGGCCGGCCGCCGATCCCACCGACAGCAGCACAAACGCGCGCCCCAGCGCTGTCCTCAAGACCTCTTGCCGGCGCGCCCCGAGCGCAACGCGGATTCCCAGTTCGCGCAGCCTTTTGGTGACGGAATAGGAGGCCATGCCGAAGATTCCTGTCACGGCCAGCATGGCGCCCAGAAGGCCCAGTGTGCCCAGAGCGACGCTGGCCACACGGGCGGCGAAAAGCGCCCAGCCCATCTCGTGGCTCCAGGTTTTGACGGAGAAGGGCAAGCTGGAATCCAACCCGCGCATAGTGCGCTCAAGGGCGCCGGCAATCTCCGCCGGATCGCGGCTGGACCGCACAACGAGGAAAGCATCGCCCGACTGCTGTTGCAGGAACGAGAAGAACATCGCGGACTGCTGGTCCTCGGTCAAGGTTTGGTACTTGCCGTCTTCGACAACACCGACGACCTCGGCTCGCTTTCCACCATAGAACTTGAAATGGCCGCCGATGGCTTTGTCTACCGATCCGAAGAGGGTAACCGCAAACTTGCGATTGATCAGGGCCACATTGGGCGAGTTCTTATCGTCGGCGAAGGTAAGGTCTCTGCCTGCAAGCAGCGTGGTGCCGGCAGCTTTCAGATAGCCTGGAGAGACTTTGTAGTCCTTTGCATCCGCGGCGCGGTTGGTGGGCCGGAAATCGGTTGCGCTGTCGGAGTAGACATCGGAGTCGCCGCCGCTGGGGCCGAGCGGCAGGTGGTCGACATAGCCAGCCGCAGCGATGCCGGGAATCGCTTGAGCTGCATCGACCATGCGGCGCTGTATCTGTGTGGCGCGGTCGCCGGTGTAGCCTGCCATATTCAACTCGCTCTCCACCAGCATTGCGTTCTTGGGTTCAAAACCGAAGTTGCTGTGCAGGGAGCGCTCGAGGCCGCGCACCGCAACCAGCGAGGAAGTCACGAGCACCGCGCAGATGGCAATCTGCACGACCAGCAGAATGTCTCGCAGGGTGAACCGTCTCATGCCGGCCACACCCGCAGCGCCGCCGGTGCGCATTACCTGCCAGGGATCGGCGCGCATCACTTGGCGGACTGGCATGATTCCGAAGAAGAGGCCGCTGCCCAGAGCCAGTATCAGCGCAACAATGTAGGTGGCTGCGTCTGGATTCACCGGAACGTTGATGGGAATATCCGGAATGGGCTGCCATGCACTGAGGAAGCGCAGGATGACGACGCCCGCGGCCATGCCGAGTGCTCCTCCTACAAACGATATGAGCACGGTTTCAGTGAGCATCTGGCGCAGGATGAGGCCGCGCCTTGAGCCGAGCGCCAGACGCAAAGCCGTCTCCTTGGCGCGATCCGCAGTGCGCGCCGCAAACAGGCTTCCCAGGTTTGTGCAAGCTGCCAGCAGAATGAGGCTGGCGAGGAGCATGAGCCCGGCCGCGAACGCCCGCGCCGGCCCACCCAGCGTATCGCCAATCAGGCCGGGACGAGCGAGAGTGAATTTGATGCCCTCATCGTCTCCGGGATACGTCTTTGCCAGCCATCCACCGAGCGCATTCAGATCTGCCGTTGCCTGCGCCGGCGTCACACCGGGTTTTAGCGTGCCCTCGACGAATCCAGAGTGGTTGCCGCGAGACTGCAGTCCGTTGTATCCGGTGATGATGGGCTTCTCAACCATGGGAATCCACATGGCGGGCGCGAAGAACAGCTCTGTACCGCGAAATGCGGGCGGCGCCACACCGATGATCGCGAACTGGTGCTTGTTGATCTCGACGGTTCGACCCACAACGCCTCGATCGTCGTGGAATTGACCGTGCCAATAGGAGTAACTCAACACGATATACGGAGCGCTGCCGGCCCCGTTCTCATCGGAGGCGTGAAAGAAGCGTCCCAGATACGGCTGAACGCCGAGCGTGTCGAAGTAGTTTCCACTGGCGAGGTACGGCCATGCGGTGTGCGCATTCCCACCGGCATTCACGCCCACCGGGCCAACCAGGTCGAACATCATCACGCTTTCAAAAGTGCGGTTTCGTTCGCGCAGGTCGTTGTAATCGGGATAGGACTGCGACGCGTACTGCCAGCGCTGCACCATGTAGAGATTCTTGCCATTGGGCACATCTACTGTCCGCAACACCAGAGCGTTGAGCACGCTGAACACCACCGCGTTCGCCCCAATCCCCAGCGCCAGCGTCAGAATTGCTGTGACTGCGAATCCCGGTGACTTCCGCAACTGCCGAAATGCGATTCTCAGATCGTTTGTCATCTTGTTTGCCTTTGAACAAAAATACGACTCCGCCTGGTAGTTAGTTCCGTTGATCTGCATGCTTTGTCTCATTTGCGGAGCGTCTGCGGCTTGCCGAATTCTTCATAGACCAGGAACGGCGGCCTGGCTTCTCGACCTTTTTCCGAGGCCTCGGCGCGGTTCCGCGTGAATAACCGGCCACTCGAAGGTTACTTTCCAATCAACATTGCCGAACGCAGCCGGCATGGATGATGCTGTTGGGCATCCCGACCCGATTGCCTGGCGCAATGGCGTTGTATCGTGTGGTGGAATTGATTGGATTCAGCACCCAATCCAATTCGTGCTGTCCTGTCGGGTTCCGGATAGGCTATATTGACTAAATCCCTGGCCGGGAAGTTGCGGGTACGGGTGACACAAGAACCGGCGGTTTTGCTCCAGGAGGGTTGAATGAAGGCATTCGACACAATCGCATTGGTGCTCAAGAGCAAGGAACAGAACAATGTCGTGTCCATAGCGCCTGAGCAGTCAGTTTACGAAGCCCTCGAGAAGATGGCCGAGTACAATATCGGCGCCTTGCTGGTGCTTTCCGGCGGCAGGCCGGTAGGCATCCTCTCGGAGCGCGACTACGTGCGCAAAGGCGTCCTGATGGGCCACCATTCCAGAGAAACCCAGGTCCACCAGATCATGACCAGCCCGGTTGTCTTCGTGAGTCCGCAGCACACTGTGGATGAATGCATGGCCATGATGACCGAACACCATTTTCGCCATCTCCCGGTGTTGCAGGACGACGCCGTATTGGGATTGATCTCGATTGGCGACTTAGTCAAATGGGTGATCTTCGGTCAACAGCAAACCATTCAGGCGTTGGAGGGCTACATTACCGGGGGGTATCCAGGCTAGTGTGGTGAATCCGCAGTTCGTCATAGAAGTCATTGGATGAAAATGCAGGTCCTTCGACGCCGCTGAAAAACGCTTCGCTCAGGATGACCGCCGCTTTTGGGATTTCGGGTAGGCGGCATTTGTTGAACGAACTTTAGAGACTGACACCAAGTTCCGGCATCTCAGTTTGAACACTCAAGCCGATCAGCATCGGTAGGCTGGAGTTTCAACTTCGCCGCAATACCAACCATCGCAGAAAACGACAAGGAAGACGATATCTCCGACTTTCGACCGATTCCGTTCCAAATCCGCATCGGCGTGACCGGCCACCGGCAACTGAAGCATCCAGAAGTGTTGCAGAAGCAAGTCAGACAGGTCATCGATACCCTGCTTTGGAGTCTGTTCGACGAAGCTTCTCGCAACACCTTCGAACGCGTCAAGCTGGCGGGTACGACCCCCGTCTTGTACCGTGTCTTGAGCTCCCTTGCCGAGGGCGCCGACCGCATTGTCGCCCGCACGGTTCTTGAGTATCCGCAGGCGAGCTTGTTGGCTATACTGCCGCTGACCGTCGAGGACTACCTCGATGACTTCGCGACAGATGAGTCGAGGCAGGAGTTCCGCGAACTCCTGGCAAAGTCGAATCGCTCCGTGCTGCTGCGGAAGCGCAATATCGACGAGGACCGTCGCGACCCTCAGGACCAGTTGGAGTTGCGACGCGACGCTTATGAAGCTGCCGGACGATACGTGGTCGACCACTGCGATCTGCTGATCGCCCTCTGGGATGGAGAAGAGGCACGAGGCCGGGGCGGCACCGCTGAGATCGTGCAGTATGCCCTGAGCAACGATCGCCCGGTGATTCATGTCTGGGACCACGTGCTCAAGGTTCTCAACCGCGGAGAAGCCAAGGGACTCGAGGCATCGGCAATCAAGGGCATTGATTCCTTTAACCGGCAGTTGATCATGGACTCGCTATCGGATCAATATGCGGGCAACCTGGAGCGCGACATCTTTGAGAAGCCGAGGACCGCCGCCTCGATCCCGGCAGCCACGCGGGAGATGGTGAGCCGCTGCCTTGTTCCCTATTATGTCCGGGCATCGGTGGTGGCAAAGAAGAGTCGCGACGCATTTCAGCACAAGGGCAGGAATGTCTATGTGCTTTCGGCCGCGGCGGTGGGCTGCGCGGCAACGGCGGTTCTTTTTCCGGCGCTCGCGGTGGTTGGGTTCGGGACTGAGCTGGCCCTGTTGATCGCCATGCTGCTCACTCTGCGCACCGAAAGAAACGCGGGTGAGCATAGAACCTGGATCGAGCACCGGTTCCTGACCGAGCGCATCCGCGCAGGGATCTTCATGGCTATCTGCGGCGTGGACCCAAGCCCAATCAATGTGCCCGCCTACATGGGCCACTCGCAAACCGTGAACGACTGGACCGTCCGCGCGTTCCGGGAAATCTGGGACCGTCTCCCGCCGTTCTCCGGATGCGATGCAAGCAACTATGTTTCCCTCAACGCATATGTGCGCGAGGCGTGGATCGACGATCAGACGAAGTTTCACAAGGAAAAGCAGGTACGCGAGGGCCGCACTCACCGGAGGCTCGATCGAGCGGGTTCGATCGTGGTGACAACAACTGTATTGGCCGCGGCCGCGCACCTGGTTTTTTTGCTCTTCGTAATGGACCCGGCGGTGACCGCGGGGACCTGGCCAATCATCCATACTGTCCTGCATCGTGGACTGACATTTGTGGCCTTGCTCTTCCCGGCGATTGCGGCGTCCCTGTCTGCAATGGACGACCAGGGCGAACACCGGCGCCTGGAAGAACGCAGCAAGAATATGGAGGAACAACTCGAACGGCTGGGCGCGCAGATGGCATCGGCCAGCAGTCCCGAGGAGTTCGAGAAGGCCTTGCGGAATCTCGATGAACAGTTGATGCTCCGCGAGATCCAGGACTGGCTGATGCTGATGAGGTACGTGGAGATCAAGGCGGCGTGAGGACCGGCCTCAAGAGCGACGGTTTTGCCGATGCCTCAGATCCACCCTTGGCGTACAAGCAGAAACGGAGAGGTTCTATGCCACCGCCGGCCGCGGTTCCACCTTCCTGGTGGTGATGACAAGCTTTGCCGGAGTCAGTTCCGGACCGTCCCAGCCTTCTTTCACAGCCTCGATATGGATCTCGCCGGGGCGCCTGGTTGCCTGCACAACCACCTGCGCCAAGCCATTGAAAAGCGAACGCTTGGGCTCCTTGTCGCTCTCCTGGCAATTGGGGTCGCCGTTGCCCACGCCGATCAGCTTGCCCTCGCCTGAGATCTTGAACCCGATCACATTGGCTGCCGTTGGGACTGGGCGGCCTTCCTTGTCCAGGGCCTCCACCTTCAGGATCGCCACATCCTCGCCGTTGGCATCGATCTGCGTCCGGTCCGCGGTCAGTCGAATCGCTACTGTCGGGCCGGTGGTCTCGCGCTTCTCCGTCAGCACCACCTTGCCGTCTTTGCTTCCCCGCGCTTCGATCGAACCGGGTTCGTACTTCGCCTTCCACTCCACATGCCCAAGGTGCGGGACTTTCTTGCTGCCCTGGCTCTGTCCATTCACAAACAGCTCAACCTCGTCGAGGTTCGAGTACACCCAAACCGGAATCTCGTCGCCTTCCCTGCCCTCGAAGTTCCAATGCGGGAACAGGTGCAGCGCAGGCTCCGTACCCCACCACGCCTTGTAGTAGTAGAAAGTGTCCTTGGGAAAACCGCACATATCCACGATGCCGAACTGCGAGTTGATCGACGGCCACCCGTATGGCGTCGGCTCGCCGCGATAATCGAAGCCTGTCCAGGCGAACCCGCCCGCCGCCCAATCCCGCGTCGCGTAAAACTTCCACCACTCCTCAGCGGTTTCGCCCCACGGTACGGCAGAGTTGTAAGCGTTGACGGTGTTGCGAAGCGGGTCGGTGGTGTAGACTCCGCGCGTAGAAATGGCGCTGGAGGTTTCCGAACCATAGATGGGCCGCGTCGGATGCTCTTTGTGGTATGCGTCGGGGCGTTCCAAACCGTAGTTGAAGCCGATGATGTCGAACGCGTCGGAGACACCTTTCTGGTTGTCGCCATTGACCGCGGCAGAGACTATGCGCGTGGGGTCGAGTTCCTTGCAGCGACGCACCATAGTCGCCGCGATCCTGGCGCCTTCCTCGGCCATGTCGCCCTGCAACAGCCACTCTTCATTGCCGACGGACCAAAGAATGATTGAAGGCGAGTTGCGGTAGCGCTTGACCATCGCCTCAAGCTGAGCCATTCCTTCGGGGTTCGAGCTCATCTGCCGCGTCTCGCACATCATCATCATCCCCATGCGATCGCATGCTTCCACCCACTCCGGCGTGGGCATATTGTGCGAGGTGCGCACGGCATTGCCGCCCATCTCGCGCAGCACGCCGAGCCGGAACCATTGCAGCCGGTCAGGCACAGCCGCGCCCACTCCCGCGTGGTCCTGATGATTGCAGGTGCCTTGAATCTTCAGCGATTTGCCGTTCAGGAAGAAGCCTTTGTCCGCATCGAACAATGCTGTTCGCACACCGAAGCTCACGCGCTCAGCATCGCGCGGCTTGCCGCCCGCCTCCACCGTCACAATCGCCGAATAAAGGTTGGGCGCATCGACCGACCACAGTGCCGGATTGGCCAGGTTTGCGGTTGCGGTAAACGATGCCGACCCGTCCACGGCAATCGACTGCGGCGCGGCCTCGGCTGTAGCTACAGTCTTGCCCGCGGCATTCAGAATCTGCCAGCTCGCCTTGGCGGTCTCCGCTTGCTTGCCCTGATTCTTAACAAGTGTGCTCAGGGAAAGCGTGGCAGTGTCGCCGCTCACTGCTGTGCGGACGGTGCTTTCAAACTTGCCCAGGTGCAGCGCGTCGGTCTTGGTCAGCCACACGTGGCGATAGATGCCCGCGCCCTCGTAAAACCACCCATCGCCGAAACTCGCGTCCACCCGCGCCACAATGTAGTTCTTCGCCCCATAGGTCAAGAAGTCTGTCAGGTCGAAGTGGAATGGCGCGTAGCCGTTGTCGTTGCGTCCGATGAAGCAGCCATTCACAAAGATCAAAATGTCGCGGAATACGCCATCGAATTCGATCGTAATTCTCCGCCCAACATCGCTGGCCGGAACATCGAACTCCCGCCGATACCAGCCCACGCTGGTCTCCGGGTAACGTCTCCCGAGCGGCTTAAAGCCATGCGAGTTCAGGGCCTCGTCGCGCACAAACGGCAATTCAACCGCCCAGTCGTGGGGCAGATTCAGCACTCGCCACTTCGAATCGTCGAATTTGGCCTTTGCGAATGCGAAATCGCCGGTCTTGGCAAAGTCGCCCTGACCGAAGCCGAAGCCAAGGTCGCGCAATGGGTCATTGGCTTGACCGAACTGGAACTTCCAGCCAAAATCGAAGAGTAGTTTTTCGCGCGGCGCAAGGGCGGCAAGCGCCTCGGCCGATGCAGCCTCAGGATAAGCGGCGAGCAAAGCCGCGGTGCGCCCCCAGGCCGAGCGGGCAAGCAGAGAAGAAGCGGAAAGTGCGGCTGCGGAAGAGAGCAAATCACGGCGCGAGATATTGAGCATGGGGATCCTCTTGCAGTTGAAGTCTAGCCACAGGATAGGCCAACAACACTGGCGATAATCAACCCCGAACTATATACCAGCCGATGTTCTCGTGTAAACGATTTCACTCCCTTTTTGACACCCATCTCCGGCCCCTGGCCAAAGCGCTCTCCGCCGAGGAATTCGGTGCCCAATTATGTTAGATTCAAGAAGACAGCCCACCCTGCGGAGAGATGGCCGAGTGGTTTAAGGCGCACGCTTGGAAAGCGTGTGTACTTTAACGAGTACCGTGGGTTCGAATCCCACTCTCTCCGCCATAGTAAAGTGCTTATAATCAATAACTTACAAATACATAGGTTCAATATTGGGCAATGAATCCTGTGCGTTGTGACATTGTGAATTCTCCATTCCAGTTGAAATCGTCCGTTGTCTCAGTTCGAGATGGTGGCCGAGCGGCGCGCGAGCACCGCACTCAAGTCGTCGCGCACCCGCTTTGGCTCGTCTTCCAGAGGCTGGTTTTCCATGTCGGACACTCCGTCCAGGCCGCCTTGCGGGTCCGCGTCGAGTGGGGCGAAGAGCGCGTCGAAGTCGTCCTGCGCCGGACCGGTGGCCACGATGAGTTCGAAGGTCTTGCGCAGAGCATGATCCGAGCTGAGGCTGCGGACCAGGACTTCGGCTATCTGGCGCCGTGCAATGACGCCATCGCTGGGGTTGCCGGCCTGGCGCTTATCGCCCTGCAACAGAACAAGCTGGTGCTGCTCCGGACGGTTGTAGTCAAACCAGCCGGGACGAACAATCGTGTACGGCAAACCGCTGGCGCGCACCAGCCTCTCGGAGCGGCGCTTCCAGTCGTGGGACTCGGTTGCGCGGTTGTAGGAGCCGGTGCGGTTGGTGACTCCGATGGAGGTCATCAGCGCGATGCGCGCCGTCCGCGAGCCGAGCGCGGTCAGCACGTTGCGCACGCCGCCGTAGTCGACGCTCTCAGCTCCGACCTTACCGGCACCGTCCGAGCCGAGGGTGAACACGATGGCGTCGACGCCGTCCACCGCGCCGGAAAGCGTATTGGGACGTGTGACGTCACCGACGGCCACCTGCGCTGCGGCGGGAAGCTGACGTGCCTTGTCAGCAGTGCGCACCAGGGCACGCACAGAATGGCCCTGCAGCAATGCCTCCTCGACGACGAGGCGCCCAATGCTGCCGGTCGCACCAACGACCAGCACAGTCATGCGGGGAATAGCCATAAAGTCTCCTTGTAGTTCGGCGCGCTCATAACGCGGTGACCTCATCGACGGCCCGTAGCGCGTTGAGAGTGCGGGGATATCCGATGAATGGCAGCAACTGGGTCACGACATCGATCAGCCGTGCGCGGTTGTTGCCGACGTTGAGGTTGGCGGTGACATGGCCCTTGACCTGCGGATCGCATCCACCCAGCGAGACAAGCATGCTGAAGGTGAGGAGCTCGCGTGTCGGCACATCGATGCCGGTGCGCGTGTAGTTGTCGCCGAAGCAGTTGGCCGCGAGGTAACGCTGGATGTGCTGCTGGTCATCGGGCGCGGCGGCATGGAGTTTCTCGACGACATCGCTGCCGACGATCTGCTTTAGAACCGAAAGCCCCTTCTCCGCGCGGTCCTCTGGCGTGGTTGTGGATTGACCGGGCAGGGGAAGCGTGACGCCCCGTTCGGTTAGCACTTCGTTGGTGGCGTGGAGAAAGTCGTAGACCTTGGCCATCCCAACGTACGGTACGGCTTGGTAGACGATCTCCTTGACCTCGACGGGAGTGACCCCGACCGTGAGCGCCGCGCCAAGCATGACGCAGTACTCGCGCAGGGCCTGGCAGGCAATCATCGACGCGAGCTGAACCATCAGCCGGGTTCGAGCGTCGAGGTTGCCGTGACGGAGAACCTCGTCGAAGGCGAAGTTGTCGAATATCTCGATGAGTTCGGGATCGGTCACCGCCAGGGTAGAGGGGTGGCCGGGAAAGAGCTCATCGTGATTCTTGCGCGCCTGCTCACTGATTGCCATTTAATTTCTCCTCATCGTCATACCTTTAGTTCATTGTCATAGCTTTGCTGAGGGTCATTGCTCATCCCAAGCCCGGAGCCTCTTAGCGGCCGACGCGCTGCTGAAGTTGTGCGGGGTAACGGGCGCCCTGCACTTCAATTCCGGATACTGCGTTCTCGATCCTTTGCAGATCGTCGAGTGTCAGCTCCACGGCAACTGCACCAAGGTTCTCCTCCAACCGATGGAGCTTCGTGGTGCCGGGGATGGGAACGATCCAGGGCTTCTGCGCGAGTAGCCAGGCGAGAGCAATCTGGGCGCGTGTCACTTTCTTCTCCGCTGCAATCTTGCCGAGCTCGTCAACCAACACCTGGTTGGCCTTGCGATTCTCTAGGTCGAAGCGGGGCACGACATTGCGGAAGTCCGTGCTGTCGAATGCTGTTGTTTCGTTGATTGCGCCGGTCAAAAAACCCTTGCCGAGAGGGCTGAAGGGGACGAAGCCGATGCCGAGTTCCTCGAGGGTGGGCAGGATCTCCTTCTCGGGCTCGCGCCACCAGAGCGAATATTCACTCTCGAGTGCAGTGACGGGCTGGACCGCATGCGCCTTTCGGATGGTCTGCGCTCCAGCTTCCGACATGCCGAAGTGCCTGACCTTGCCTTCGGCGATCAGGTCCTTCACCGTCCCGGCGACGTCTTCGATGGGGACATTCGGATCGACGCGATGCTGATATAGCAGGTCGATGACGCCCGTCTTCAGCCGCTTGAGAGCAGCCTCAGTGACCTCGCGGATGCGCTCCGGCTTGCTGTTCATTCCCAGGCTGGGCTTTCCATCCACGAACCCGAACTTGGTGGCAATGACAACCTCGTCCCGGAAAGGCGCGAGTGCTTCGCCAAGGAGTTCTTCGTTCAGGAATGGACCATAGGCTTCCGCAGTATCGAAGAATGTGACGCCGCCTTCGAAGGCCGCACGAATCAACGTGATGGCCTGTTCTTTTTCTGTTGCCGGGCCGTATCCGAAGCTCAAACCCATGCAACCAAGCCCCAGAGCAGAAACCTCGAGGCCGCTTGTTCCCAATTTGCGCTTTTGCATTGTTTCTCCTTCTTACGTGTTCAGGGTTGCTTTGGGTGGTTACTCAGATTTGAGCGAAGCCATGTCGATCGAGAAGCGGTACTTTACATCGGAGCGGGCCAGCCGCTCATAGGCTTCGTCGAGCTTCTGAATCGGGATAACTTCGACGTCGGAAGTGATGTTGTGCTGGCTGCAGAAGTCAAGCATCTCCTGGGTTTCCGCGATGCCGCCGATGCAAGAGCCGGAGAAGCTGCGGCGTCCGAAGATGAGTCCGAAGACGGCTACGGGCAGCGGCTTTTCCGGCGCGCCCACCATGGTGATGTTGCCGTCGCGGCGGAGCAGGTTGATGTAGACGTTGATGTCATGTTCGGCGGCGACGGCGTCGAGGATGAAGTCGAAGCTGCCGGCGTGCCGGGCCATCTCATCGGCGTTGCGAGAGAGAACGACCTCATCCGCGCCCAGGCGGACGGCGTCGTCCTTTTTGCTGGCAGAAGTGGTGAAGGCGACGGTGTGCGCGCCCAGCGCATGCGCTATCTTGATGCCCATGTGGCCGAGTCCACCCAGGCCGACAACGCCAACTTTCTTGCCCTTGGTCACGCCCCAGTGGCGCATCGGCGAGTAGGTGGTAATGCCCGCACAAAGCAGCGGCGCCGCGCCAGCCAGGTTGAGGTTTGTGGGAATGTGCAGCACAAAGTGCTCGTTCACCACCACGCTGTCCGAGTAGCCACCATAAGTAATGCCCCCGGAGTGCTTGTCGGGAAAGCCGTAGGTGAGCACTTGATGCGGGCAGAACTGCTCGAATCCGGCCTTGCACTCCGGGCAGGTGCCGTCAGAGTCCACCAGACAACCCACGCCTGCCAGGTCGCCCACCATGAATTTGGTCACGGCAGAGCCTACTTTGGTCACGCGCCCGACGATCTCATGGCCGGGAACGCAGGGATACACCGTGGGCATCACACTGCTCCACTCATTGCGAGCCATGTGGAGGTCGGAGTGGCAGATGCCGCAGAAGAGGATTTCGATCTGCACATCGCTCTCGGTTGGATCGCGCCGCGCGATGGTGGTGGAAACAAACGGCGATGTTGCGCTGGCGACGGAATAAGCTTTTGCGTTGTACATGGGGGTACCTCAATCTTTCCTGTTGGAGTTGATGATTCCGTTTGCGTCACGGTGCATGAAGCATGCCAAAAATCGCGATTTTCAGCATACTTCCCTGGAAGAAGACCGAATAGCTTGCGGCGAAGGTGAGTGTGTCGTCGACGCGCGGGGTGATGGCCGGTCCACCTGCATGCCAACGAATTCGATATCGTTGGAGTTGTAGCCGGTCTTGATCTCTACCCGATCGTTGCCGAACTCCTTGTAGAAGTAAAGCGTCCAGAGGTCGAAAGCTTTCGGCCCTGCCGGCTCCCAGCTCACCCACTGCCAAACGCCGCTTACGTTCAACTGCGCGTGGTTCAGACCAAGTTGCCGCAGATCGGTCGTCAGGATCGGGTTTGACATGGTTGCCTGGAAGGGGTGGTCGCCGACAAACACCTGCTGGTCGGCAGAGGCCGGAGCGCGAAGCGTGTTCTGTGCGTACTGGCCCTGGTTGATGACGCGGAGGGCGATGCCCTCCGGAACGGCTTGACTACAACTCCGATACTACGGAGAACCGAATTCAACGCGGTACCACGATCCTACGTACTTATTGCCTATTTCTCCGATGGTTCGTTTTTTCTGCACTCCAGCCTCAACTTCCGGATTACGCTGAAGATGGAGAGTTAACGTTCCGATGGCAACTGCATACCAGGCGGTAGAGCGTCGAGAGGCCAGCGCCGATTCCGGTGCGGGTGAGGCGCAGGTCGTTGCAATGCGGGCCGAACTGACCCGCAAGATCGCTGCCCACGTTCAAGTGGAAGGCGACCAGGTCACGCTCATTCCTGGCCTCGTCCTTTTTCGCCGAACTATTCTGACCAGCTGCTATTCGGCCGCCTACGAACCCTCGCTGATCGTCTATGGCCAGGGTCGGAAACACGTCAACATCGGCGGAACAACCTACGTCTGCGATGAGTCGACGTTCCAGCTGACCTCCATCGACATGCCGGTGATCAGCCAGGTGACGCAGGCCAGCAAGGAAAAGCCGATTCTGGCCCTGATCCTCAAACTGGAGATGTCGGCGGTCCGCGAGATTCTCGGCCAGGAAGAGTTCATGACCCACGAAGTCTGCACCGGCACGCGCGGCATGGCCATCGGCAAGACCACGCCGGAACTCCTCAACTCGTGCATGCGTCTACTGGACCTACTGGACACGCCCCGCGATATCCCCTTCCTCGGCAGCCTGATGCAGCGCGAGATCGTCTACCGGTTGCTGCGCTCATCTCTGGGCAAGCATCTACGCGCCATCGCCACGCTGGGCGACCAAAGCAACCGCACAGCCAGGGCCGTGGCCTGGCTCAAGGCGAATTACTCAAAGCCACTGCGCGTGGAGGACCTCGCCCACATGGCTCAGATGAGCGTTTCCACTTTTCACCATCATTTCCGCGTGCTGACTCAGATGAGCCCGCTACAGTACCAAAAGCGGATGCGCCTTCACATGGCGCGTGTGCGCATGATGACCGAGGGTCTGGATGCGGCGAGCGCGGCCTACGAAGTGGGATATGAGAGTGCCAGCCAGTTCAACCGCGAATACCGGCGGCTGTTCGGCGAACCACCCATGCGCGATGTCAAGGCGCGCCGGCTTACAGGCGCTTGAGAGACCGGCCTCTAGCATCGGAGGAAACCGCGATCATGTTCCAAAAGATCCTCTCATGTCGAGAGGATTAGGCAAGAAAACGATAGGATCGGCGTAGCGTGAATGGGAAGGTCTCACGACTCTTCGGCTTGAAGCTCTCCATATTGGAGCATTGATCGGCATCATCATACGGTGATTGAATGAGACCCTACATCATCTGCCACATGCACTCCTCGGTCGACGGGAAGATTGATGGATCTTTCCTGAGGGGCCTAATCGCCGAGGGAGAATACGAAACTGCTGCGGCGCATCTAAATGGAGATGGGTGGATCTGCGGTCGCGTCACCATGCAGCAGCACTTCGCGAAAGATGAGCCTTTTGCATCGGCCCCAAACACCGCGATCGGGAAAGAATCGGTCCACATCGCGCGTCGCGCGGACTCCTATGCCATCTCGGTCGACACCCTCGGCAAGCTCCGTTGGGCGGCGGACAAGATCGACGGCGATCACCTGATCTGCATCGTCAGCGAAAAGGCATCCCTCGCATACCTCACAATGCTTCAGGAAAAGGGAATTTCCTACATCGTTACCGGAGAGTCCACCGTCCACCTGAAGCGGGCGATGCACCTGCTTGGAGAACACTTCGGAATTCGCACTTTGTTGCTAGAGGGCGGCGGCCACATCAACGGCGCCTTCCTTGAAGCGGGGCTGGTGGACGAGATAAGCCTCCTGCTTGTGCCAGGAATCGACGGCCGCCACGATACTCCGTCGCTCTTTGACGGCGTCGGACCGGAAAAGAACAGAGCTGTACCGCTCAAACTCATGTCTGTCGAGCAGCGTGAAAACGACACGCTCTGGATTCGATACGAAGTTGTGCGCTCCTGAACAATCGATTCCTGGATTGCACCGGCCAGGGCGGAATGAACTTCGGACCGGCGAAGGGGGCCTCTTGGTCGAGCACTTTCGCGCCTACCTGCAGGACTCGTTGTGCGCCGTTGGAATAGTCAGGAAAGTGACGCTGGACGGTCCCAGTTCGACAACGCCTGCACCGACGTGAACACCCTTCAGAGGTCCAACCGATCCATCCGCTTCGGGTTTCAACTCCGTGCCATTCAACTTCACCTGGCTGCTCGTCAGATCGGGAGCGGTCAGGGTGAAGCGTTCGGCCGGCTTGGGCACCGTAATCGATACTTCGTGTGCAGTGTCCGCGTTCAAAGCCAGGATCGTGACGCCGCCCTTGCCGCTTCTTGAACACTGAGCGTAGATCCGCAGAGCCCCATCTTTAGGCGTCTTGGGATCGAGAACCACGGTGCCCATCGTCCGTTTCCATAGTAGTGCAGCCCAATAATCAGGCCGCGGCGCATACGTATCCTCGTTCAGCAGCCCGTAGTCGCTGGACGCAAGCGTATTGTGCATGACCGTCTGGACGCCCTTCTGCGCCAGCGTGCCCAGCTGATTCAGGTAGCGGAACGTGTCTACGAACTGGCCGGCAAACTGGTCGCCACCGCAGGTAGCTTCGGCCGTCTCGTTGAGCCACATGGCCTTGCCAGGAAGATACTTGTCCCTGATGGCGGAATAGAACGCCTCCACCGTGTCTGTGCGGTCAAGCCAATCCGCCGTAAGCGCCTGTTCGAGCTTCAGGCTGCCCATGCAGCGATGCGAAATAGTGCCGTAAAAGTGGTAGGAGAAAGCGTCGTAGACCGGTCCTGTATATTTCATCAGGTCTTCGCTATTGAGCAGCTTCATCTGAATGCCGCCCGGCGCGCCGCCCGGCATGATGGAAATGCCTTCCATCACCCCACCCGGCCCGAGGAATACCGTTTGCGGAAGCTCTTTGCGCAGAAACGGCTCGAACACCTTGATGTCCTTTGCGAATGCGGCCGCGTTATACCCAGACGGAGCACCGCCCGGCCCCGGAAACGTGGGCTCATTCATAAACTCGCTTGCTGCGATGGTGCCGCCCACTCTCTTCGTGTAGTCGAACAATAGCTTTGCCTGGTCCGGCGCCCAGATCCCGTTCCCATCGCGGGTTCCGGGGCTGATGGCGACCGAAGTCGCGATCTGTGCGTCAACCGCATGGGAGAAGTCAACCACTGCCTTCCATTCCGCCCGCGTGAGCACGCCGCGGAAGCCCTTCGGCGGTTCCTTCAACGCTGGAAGGTCGTCATCCTGGAAGTACGTGCTGTTGGCCCATGATCCGCTCACCCGCATATACGCCGGGCCAAGAGCTGCCGCCAACTTCCGCAGGCGCGCATTGCTCAGATCAATGGGCGGGCGATATTGATAAAGGCTGTTGCTCACACCCACCTGCTGATTCACATCCGCTGCCGGGTTCGCATTGGCCGCGTTTTCCGGTTGGGCGGCAGACTTGTATGGCTTCCAGAACCGGCCGCCCGTCACTTCAACCATTTCTACGTTATAGGAAACATATCGAGGGTCTACCGTGGCCAGCTTCGGCATTTGGGAGGGGTTTACTCCCACGGAAGATTGGGCCTGAGCCGGGGATGCGAGCATCCCGGCGCCACTCGTGGCAGCACAGAGCATCGCAAATGAATGGAAGCAAATCCTTGTCGGTGTCATCGTGTTCTCCTGCATCTGCCATGCGATGGAGCACATCCGAACCGGTCCAGCTCGCGCTGCTGGCTGCGCCAGTCCGGGGCCGGATGCAGATCCTGTTTCAGAGTGCGGCGCATGCGCTCGTGGCGCCCGTTCTGCTCCGGATGCCCGGCCTCAATGCGCTCCGCCACGATGCCCAGCTTGATCCACCAGACCGCCAGCCGCGACGGTCCACCCACAGCCGAACTGGCAAAGGGCGCACCGTTGTCGGTGCAGATCGCCTCGGGCAAGCCATGCTCCCGGAAAACGGCTTCAAAGATGGCCCGCACCCGCTCGGTGTCGGTCTTCTCCACGGCCTGGCAGCGCAGCAGATATCGGCTCCAGGCATCGGTGATGGTCAACGGGTCGATGCGCGCTCCGTCGCCACTCTTGAACCAGCCCTTGAAACCGGCGCACCAGACCCGGTTGGACTGGTTGGCGTAAGCCAGCGGCTGGGTGTACGGTTCAGTCCGCCGCCGCTTCTGCCGCGCCACCACCAGGCCGGCTCGCCGGACGATCTCGCCCATCGTGCTGGTCGCTGGCCCGACCCACAGAGGGATGAAACCAAGTCCGGCGATTCCGCCGCGAACCTGCTAACTCGCCATCCCCGCCTCAGCGGGGGCCAACTCGCCGAATTTGTCT
>Ga0224559_1000473_pt1 | contig 26755 bp, 26 predicted proteins | sample 714S33034metaG_FD_180676 | JGI IMG/M metagenome (GOLD analysis project Ga0224559, IMG submission 180676) | Peat soil microbial communities from Stordalen Mire, Sweden - 717 S3 30-34 | ecosystem: Environmental > Terrestrial > Soil > Wetlands > Peat | place: Sweden: Norrbotten County, Stordalen... | reverse complement strand
AATTACCCCTTCACCTTCGTCGTTCCCGTCGGAGTCATCGCTTCCATGGCCGGCATATGGCTCCTCAATCGAAACGCCCAGCCAGTCAAGGCGTTCCTCTCTTCCTGCCTCTATCTATTCTTCATGCTGTCCGGAGCGTGCTGGGGGCTGTATCCCACGCTACTGCCGGCGACAACCGGTGCGGACCGCGACATCACCCTTAGCCGCGCCATCTCCGGCCCACACACGCTAGCCGTTGGCCTGGTCTGGTGGGGCTTTGGCATGGTGCTGGCCATCGGCTACATTGTCTTCGTGTACGCCAAGTTTCGCGGCAAGGTGGATCTCCACGCTGGAGCGCACTGACGGTTTGGAAACACTCGCTTGAGTGATAGAACGAGACTGGTGTCCACGCATCGACATGGCAGAATCAATGCGTGCTGTCTTGATTTGGCATCGAAGGATTGAAGCCTCTACAATCCGTCTGACCATGCCCACGTCAAACATCGCAACGGTCGATCGCAGTAGCAAATGATGTTGAAGTGCCCGAAGTTAAAGTCGAACGTAAACCACGCAATTGGCAGAGAACCGTGGAAGAATTCATGAAATCGATGGTTGGAAAGGAAACCATTTTTGCGCACAGAAGAATTGCTACCACAATTCTGAATTCGCATCGCGCTCTAGTCGAGGAGGTACTTGGCGGATATAGAGCGCGGATTTCAGACTGGCAGAAAAGGCCGGCGGATTTGGCTTCTAGCAACCGTGCCGGGGTAGACGCGATACGAGTTGAGATACCACGGCTGAAAAGAGAGGCTGAAAAGGTTGCATCCAATCTCGCCACGCAGGGAGCAGACCTTGGCCTAAGCCGCTTTTAAGGCGAGGTTCCTTCGATTTCGTGCGCTCTCAGTGCTTCCGGTAGCGATTCCAATCCTTTTCGAGAATGCGAGCCGTACCTTGCCACTCACTTTGTGAGATTGCCTCGTTCTTGCCAATTGAGAGTTATCTGAAGTGAGAGCCGGGGTTGCCCCATTTCCAGTTCGGCATCAACGCTCTCCCATTTCCGGTTGGCGACTTCCGATTCGTTCTGCTTAAACAACTGCTCCAAATAGCCATCCGATGCCCGCGGTCATTGCCATGGCCAATCCACCCCAGAACGTCACCCGCATTGCACCGATCATCACTCCTGCCCCGCCCGCACGTGCTGCCAATCCACCCAGAAGTGCGAGCAACGCCAATGTAGAGACAGATACAAGGGGGATCAATCCCTGTACCGGTGCGATTGCTGTGACTAGCAGAGGCATCAATGCGCCGAGGGCGAAGCTTCCGGCCGATGACAACGCTGCTTGAATGGGGCGTGGACGAAGCTTCTTGGATATGCCTAGCTCATCTCTCGCGTGGGCGCCCAACGCGTCGTGAGCCATCAGTTGCCGAGCAACCTGTATCGCGAGAGCAGGATCAAGCCCACGAGCGATGTAAATCGCCGCCAGCTCCTTGTGTTCGCCTTTATTGTCTGTTTTTAGCTCCACGCGCTCAGTGTCCAAATCAGCACTTTCGGTGTCTGCCTGCGAATGGACAGAAACATACTCCCCTGCTGCCATCGACATTGCTCCGGCTACCAGGCCGGCCATTCCAGCAACCAATAGATTACGGTGTGTCGCATGCGCGGCTGCGACACCAAGCACGAGACTTGATGTTGAGAGTATGCCGTCGTTCGCGCCCAGCACCGCTGCGCGCAGCCAGCCAATGCGATCGGTGTGATGATGTTCCTTATTGCCTACAGGCATTGTGACTCCTTTCCCATCGAGGAAGCGCTGGAATCCGGAAAAACGATCTTGATCTGGCTCTGGCCCCGAATTCCAACCGGCCTGGTATCCCAAGAGACAACTTATGAAGTTTGCCGATCGATTGGTGACGACTGCGGGGGAGCGTTCACACGCCCAATTGGGGATACAAGCGTGCGCCGATGAGAACCAGGACGATCGTTGTCAACAGGATGACCGCGTAATCCATGCTCAGGCCGAAGGTACTGGCGCTTCCGGCAAGCATGGAAGTCCGGAGAGCATCGACGACGTAGGTCAAGGGATTCAGGTGAGAAATCACCTTGAGCCACGCGGGCATGATGGTGGTGGGATAGATTGCGTTGCTGGCAAAGAATAGTGGCATGGTGAGCACTTGGCCGACGCCCATGAAGCGTTCGCGCGTCTTTACAATGCAGGCGATCACCAGCGAAAACGTCGAAAACAGTGTGGCGGCAAGCACAACGACGACAAATACGTTGAGCAGGGCGAGCGCACTCCAATTCAGCCTGACCCCTAGCAGCAGCGAGAGGCCGTAAACGACAATGGCCTGCGAAAGAGTTCGAATGCCTGCCGAAAAGCCTTTGCCTAGCACAAGGGCGGCGCGCGGAGTTGGACTGACGAGGAACTTCTGCACGATTCCGAGGTCGCGCTCCCAGATGACATTGATGCCGTAAAAGATAGCCACGAAGAGAACGCTTTGCGCCAGGATGCCGGGGGCAATGAAGTCCAGATAGGGAACGTTGCCCGTGTGCATCATCCCGCTGCGCGCGAACACCTGGCCAAAGATGAGCAGCCAGAGCGCGGGCTGGAGGGCGCGGGTAATGAGTTCGGTGAAATCGTGGCGCAGCTTGCGCAACTCGAATTCGGTGACGACGAATGTCTTGTCAACGAAGCCGATCAACGGATGGATAAATGCAGTTGTCATGTCGTGGGGCTATCCAAGCCGTTGTTCTGTTGTTCGTTCGGCCGATACGTCGCGGAAGGAGCCGCCGGAATCGAGTGTGACGCCGGCATAGTGCACAAAGACCTCATCGAGCGTGTGACTCCCGGCACCCAGCGAAGCCTCGAGTTCCTTCAAGGTGCCAAGCGCAGCCAACTTGCCCAGGTGCATGATCGCAATGCGATCGCAGTGACTTTCGGCATCCTCAAGGTAATGGGTGGTCAGGAACAGCGTAGTGCCGTATTTGGTCCGCAGATCGACGAGATGTTTCCAGACAGCGTCGCGCGCAATGGGGTCCAATCCGACGGTCGGCTCATCGAGAAACAGCACGCGCGGCCGATGCAGGGTGGCCTGGGCTATCTCCAGACGGCGAACCATGCCGCCGGAATATTGGCCCACCATCCGGCCTGCTTCGGCAGTCAGGCCGACGAACTCCAGTTGCTCGCGGATGCGCGCCTCTTGCTCGCCGTGCGGAATGTCGTAGAGTTTGGCGAAGATGAGCAGGTTCTCATAGCCGGTAAGAGAGCCGTCTACCGAGACCGCCTGCGGCACATAACCGATAGCGCGACGAACCTCAACCGGCTGCCTGGTTATGGAGAAACCGCCGACATGGGCCTCACCCGAGGTCGGCGGCAAGAGCGTGGTGAGCATCTTGATGGTGGTGCTCTTGCCGGCTCCATTGGAGCCAAGCAAGCCAAACACCTCGCCGGCATTGGCCGTTAGCGTCAAAGAGTCGACCGCCGTGAACGCACCGAAGCGACGTGTAAGAGATTCAATTTCAACAATAGGACTGGTCACCGCTAAATTCTAAGCAACCAGCCAATGCGCAAACGGGTCAAAATTGCACACACGATCTACTGGCTTGCGTTGAACGCAGGGATGATGTCGCAATCCGGAATCATGAGACATTCAGGAGGAAGGACAACATGACTCGACCTTCCCGCACGCATCCGCCTTGTTGCATAGCCGCCCTCGCCTCATCATCCAGCCGATCGCTGTCCCGGCTGCAATGCCTGCTGCGAATGTCGCCACTACGGTTTCAACCGGATGCCGTTGGACTCGCCTTTTTGTGTCGTCAAAAAGCTCTGCGGCGGCATAGCAGCCTTGTTTTGCGGCACGCCGCGCTGTTCCCACACCATCCTCAAGTGCATCCGCAACAGCTGATGCCGCCCGAGAAGTCTTGTGCGCCGTATCGGCAATTTGCTCGCCCGTTCGTTCAAACATTGACTGCATCATGATCTCTTTACCTTCCTCGTCTCTGAGTTCGATGTTGATTCGCTTATTCTCCTACAGCCTTTTCAATCTTGCCGACGACGTTTTGAACTTTTCCGGCATTCTTTTCAGCGCTGCCATCGGCTTCCAGGTTGGGGTTGTTCGTGAGCTCGCCGGCCTTCTGCTTGATTGCGCCTTTGACTTCGTGAAGCTTGCCTGTTGCCTTATCGTCCGTGCTCGGTTTCATCATGATTCTCTCCTCTGTTCGGTGGTTGTTTCGGTTCGTTCAGGTTCAAGGACGGTTATTTGCATCTTGACTGTCTGCGACCATGTAAGGCCCTCCTCTGGGAGAGCTTCCTTGCCGGATGGAGAGCCTTGTATCAACCACTATCCAACAATGGGATTGCTGATGGCTGGTCTTAATTGCTCGCAGGGCAATGCACAGCAGGGTGGCCAGACCCATCCTAGGGTTGAGGAACGTCTGTCTGAATCGCACCAGCTTATGGCATGGGTGCGCGGCTGACCTGATTGATATGCGGATACCGGTGACCGATGTGATATCTCAATCACCAAGTCATGAGAAGACTCTTGCACCGAGGGTCTTCCATTTTAAGCGCCATGCGATTGCATCGGGCGTCTTCGACCTCAAGCACCACTCGATCGACCAGGCTCTTGCAGCGGAGGTCTTCAATCTCGATCACCACGCCACTGAGCGGGCTCGTGCACCGAAGGTCGTCCATCTCAATCGCCACAACCTTGCACCGAGTATCTTCCATCTCAATCACCACGTCATTGGTCAGTCTTTCTTACCCGATCACTTCTTGGGCGCACTGAGATAACGATGAGGCGGTTTGCGGAACGCGGGCTGCCCAATATTGCACACTTCGTTCTGGCTCAAATCTGAAGCCAGGAGCCCTCAAGCTCAGGCAGAACTTTCCCATCGCTCTCAGCGGTTCGTAACCGCCGGCCAGGGTCATCCCGCCGGAGTTGGCCTGGCCGGAAACTTACGGCAGCCATGAGGGGTCGAAACAGCGAAGATTCAAGCCCGGCAATGGAGGGATCGGACTCCCCGAGCCTGCGCCAACGCGATCGTCGATCTGGAAGCGGTTCCGGCTTGTCTGCCGAAAGCTGATGCCGATTCGAGGCTGCGGGCGGTGGACCACACCTACCGCAGACGGCTTGCCGTCTTTGAGGCACCTTGTGGACTGACCGAACCTACAGGTTTCTTGGAATTACGTTCGGGCATTTGATCAAGCAGGACCGCATTCAACAGCGACTTGTGAACCTTGATGCGCCCGCTGTATTCGATAAACCCGAGTTTGCGAAAGCGGTTCATAAAGAAACTGACGCGGGAGCGGGTGGTGCCGACCATTTCCGCCAGGGTCTCCTGCGAGATCTTGGGAATGTACTGCTCCGGTTCGCCAGGCTCGCCAAATTCTGTCATTAACAGGAGTATCCGCGCGAGGCGCTTTTCGCTGAGGTTGAAAAGCTGATCCACCAAATCGGCCTGAATACGCATGCTTCGTTCCAGTATGACCTTGAAAAAGAGGTCCGAGAAGCTATGCCCGACATGCATCGCACGGATCACCTCTTCCCGGCCGATTTTGAGAGTAGTGCAAGCGGTGATGGCAGTGGCCGTTGCCAAACGCAACCCAGGCATCTCCGCGAGCGCCTCTTCTCCCACAAAGTCGCCGGCGGTGAGAAGCGTGATGGTAGCTTCTTTTCCGGTCTCGGAGACCACCGTGACCTTTGCACGGCCCCTCTGAAGGTAAAAAACCGAGTCCGCGGGATCTCCCTGCAAAAAGAAGGCATCCTTTGGCGCCAATTGGATGATTCTTCTTCCCACGCCGGAGATCGCAAGGAAGGCGGCGGTATCGAATCCTGGCTTTTCAAGTTCAACCATTGGAGGGCCTCCTTCCGAATTGCGGCCCTTGTAGGATGACCACGGGAGGGATGCTCGATCGTACCGCCATGAGCTTAACAGAGCAACTGCGCGAAAGGTAAACAATAATTTGTTCCAGGCATTGCGCAGGGATGGCGGATCTTCTCACTTCGACTAAGCATCCGTTGCACCTGTTCCGTTGCACACTTGGGCCAAGCTCCACCATGGGATTCCTCCGGCGGCGGGCAACCTGTCCAAGTTTGCTCATCTTTCCAGAGACATTTCAATTACTTTGGATCGGATGACGCCAAATTGAGTCTGCTCAATCCCGTCGGGAATCTCGCCGCGGAAGCAATCGCGACCAGGGTATCGTCGCGGCGGATGTTTTACCATCAAGGCGAAGAATAGCGTGTGAGGAAAGAATGGATCCGATGCCTCCTCGACAAATGACGCGTGACTTGGCACGCAGCCTCGTTGCTAGCGAGGCCGATGCAAGTCCATCCGTCCTGCAAACCGAACCTGCCACGGTGCGCGTCTATGAAAGACTGCGCCGGCAACTTGGCGCACCTGTGGGTGTCGATGGTTTCCAGGCGCTTGCTTCTCGTGCCTTGGCTCTGGCTAGGTCGGAATCTCCCCGGCTCAGCACCGTGCAGGTAACTGCGAATGGAGGCTTGCGCGGTCTCGGCGAAGTTGAATCCCAAACCAAGGCGGATGAGGACGGCGAGGCCGGGATCATTCTGATTGCGCAACTACTAGGACTCTTTCTCACCTTCCTTGGCGAGGCAACAACGCTGCGTTTGATCGAAGATTTACGTTTTCAGGTTGACGCCGGGACAGAGTCGGCCGCGACCGCGGCGGAGACGACAGACTCGGAGGTCGATCGTCTGGCAATGGCTGCGGCTTTCGAGGACCTTCTGCTGGAGATTGATCGGCTGAGGAGCGTGAGTGAACGAATTGAAATCCTGGCGGACAAACATCCCGGCATGAAAGATGGACTTGTGAGTGTTGCCGGGAACATACGCAGTATCGCAACGGTTTTGGACGTTTTTACATTGATCCGAAGCAAGGCTGGCGGACCGCAAGAAGAGGCGCCTAACCCGGAAACGAATCGCTATATGAATTGAGTTCCGCCGGCGCAGCATCCAGAGCGGATCTGGACGTTGAACATCGAAACGCGGAGGCGCTTCAAGAAGAGACACAATCGTCGTACTGGCACCTGCGAAGCGTGCGGCGGTTACCAAAACCTGCAAACTGGAACAAAGCACGACTGAACATGACGACTCCCCCAAAAATGCGAGATTTAGCCCACCGCCTTCTTGCTTACGAAGCCATTGCGACCATGACCCCCGAGCCTATGGAGGCCGCGACCTTTCGCGTCTATGAGAAGCTGCGCCAGGGTCTGGGGGAGTTTGCTGGAGTTGCTGGTTTTCAGTCGCTCGCTTCTCGCGCTTTGGCGTTGGCCAGAACAGAAGCTCCCAGCCTTAGCGCGGTGCGGGTCTCTGAGGATGGCGCATTACTGGGCCTGGGACAGGGCCTGGGCGAGATTCAACATCAAATCGACATTGACAAGGATCGGGCTGGCGAGTCCCCGGCTGGCGAAGGCGAAGTCATCCTTATCGCCCGCTTACTCGGCCTGCTTTTGCTCTTCCTTGGCGAAGCCCTAACGTTGAGCCTGCTGCGCATTACTTGGCCAGGTGCAGCCTTTGACAATCGCAATTCCGAAAATGGGAGAAAAGAGTGAGCACCCAAGACAGAGTAAAGATCAACAAACTAACCACCGGAGTTCCGGGCCTCGACGAAATTGTCGGCGGCGGACTCCCCGAATTCTCGTTCAACATCATCGCAGGCGCCCCTGGAAGCGGCAAGACGACGTTGGCGCACCAATTCGTATTTGCCAATGCGAGCCCGGAACATCCTGCTCTCTACTTCACTGTTCTCGGCGAATCCGCCCTAAAGATGCTGCGGTACCAGCAACAGTACACATTCTTCGATCCTGCCAAGCTGACGGACTCCATCCGGTTTATTAACCTCAGCCAGGTTGTTCTGGAGAAGGATCTGGGTGCGGTCTTGGATGAAATCACCAAAGAAGTTGAAAAGGCTAACCCCGCCGTCGTCGTTGTGGACTCATTCCGCACCATGGTGCGCAAGCCGCAAAGTGAGATGGAACTGCAATCTTTCATTCAACGGCTGGCCCTGTTTCTGGCCAGTTGGCAAGCTACGACTTTCTTGATCGGTGAATATGCGGAGGACGAGTTGCGTGACAATCCCATCTTTACCGTCGCCGATGGGCTATTCTGGCTGCGCCAAACGCCGGAGCGAAATTCAATTGTACGGAAGCTGCAGATTATAAAACTGCGCGGTCAGGATTCCGTGCCGGGGCTGCACACATTCCGCATCACCGAAGCCGGCGTGCAAGCCTTTTCGCGGACGTTTGGGTTGACCGGACACCTGAAAGACCCGCCCAGCCATAGGCGCCTTTGCTTCGGCATTCCTGAGTTGGACAAGATGCTCGGTGGGGGCGTTCGCGAAGGCGATAGTGTCCTCGTAGCAGGGTCTTCGGGAACCGGGAAATCGGTTTTGGCAACCCAATTCATCGCCGAAGGCATACGCCAGGGTGAGCCGGGAATTGTGGCGGTCTTTGAAGAACGCCCGCAAGCGTATGCGGAGCGGGCCTCCAGTTTAGGTTTGGATCTGGAAACGCCGCAGAAAGACGGGAAACTCACAATCCTCTATCTCCGTCCCCTCGATCTCTCGGTGGATGAGACCATGCACTCGATTCTCGACTCAGTGCAGAAGATTGGCGCCAAGCGTCTGGTAATCGATTCGCTGGCCGGCTTTGAGATGGCTCTGTCGCCCGGCTTCCGCGCCGACTTTCGCGAATCGCTCTACCGCATGATCTTCGCTTTGACGGGAATCGGGGTAACGATTCTAAGCACGGTTGAAGTGGATGAGTCCTTCACTGAATTCCCGTTCAGTACCTACTCAATTTCTTTCCTCACCGACGACATCGTCCGGCTGCGGTACGTATCCATCGATGGCCAGCTTCGCAAGATTATGGTGGTGATCAAGATGCGCGGCGGAAATCACGCCAAGGATATTCGCGAGTATGAAATCACGTCCAAGGGCGTGGTGATCCTGGGTAAACGCCTGACAAACTATCAGGGTCTTATCAGTGGAATTCCCAGGCATTCGGACCGATCCAACTCGACCGAAGAGCCCTCGCTGGATACGGGAATCGAGCATAAAACCTGAGGAAGCATCTATGAACTTGAAGCCGCGACCAGTTACGCCTCGATTCGGTGCGCGCTAGGTTGGGACTTGGCCTTTTCAATGCGCGTGAATGCAACATGCACTCACCGGATAACCCGCCTATAAGGTGAAGCGATCAGCGCCATTCAAAATGAGCGCGAAAACACGGAGGACGTTTAATGCCCACGATCACGACGAAAGATGGAACCACTATCTACTACAAGGACTGGGGCACGGGTCAGCCAGTGGTCTTCAGTCACGGCTGGCCGCTGAGCGCGGACGCCTGGGAAGACCAGATGGTGTTTCTGTCCTCTCATGGGTATCGCACGATTGCGCATGATCGCCGCGGACATGGCCGGTCGAGCCAGCCCTGGGATGGCAACGACATGAATACTTACGCAGACGATCTCGCGGCATTGACCGAAGCGCTGGACTTGAAGAATGCGATCCACGTCGGCCATTCAGCCGGCGGTGGAGAGGTGGCCCGCTATATCGGCCGCCACGGCACGAAGCGGGTTGCCAAAGCGGTGTTGATTGGCGCAGTGCCGCCTCTGATGCTAAAGACGGAATCCAATCCGGCCGGGTTGCCAATCGAGGTGTTTGACGGAATCCGTACAGGTGTCCTCGCCGACCGTTCACAGTTCTTCAAGGACCTCACCGTGACTTTCTATGGGTCCAACCGCTCTGGATCGACCGTCTCGCAGGGCTTGCGCGACTCATTCTGGCTACAGGGAATGCAATCGGGACTCAAAGGCGTTCTGGAATGCATCGAAGCCTTCTCTGAGACCGACTTTACCGAAGACTTGAAGAAGATCGACGTGCCCACGCTGATTATCCACGGAGACGACGATCAGATTGTGCCCATCGCGGACTCGGCGATGTTGACGGCCAAACTGGTTAAGGAAGCAACTCTGAAGGTCTATCCCGGCGCGCCGCACGGGCTGTGCTCTACCCACAAAAATCAAGTGAATGCGGACCTGCTGGCATTCATTCAACGTTAGATTGCAAGCAGACACCAGCACGCAGCCGAACAGTGCGGGCAGCGATCGACAGGGTCACAAACACGCTGCCCTCATGAGACGGTCGATTTTGACCGTTTCAGAGAACGCACGGTGCAATAGGATGGACTTCATACTGGCGGTCGCGTCTTTAACAGAGTGACTGCACACGGTAGCCCGATCGGGCCTTTGCAGTTTGACCGATTGGAAGCTGCCCCGGCCGCCAGGTTACCATGCGCTCTGAGTTAGCCCTGTCGGCCGAAGCTCTTGCAAGTCTTTCTACCTGAAAAGCCCCAGCAGATAGCACACCAGCAAGATCACCAGCACCGTGCCTAGCCCGATGCCTGCGCCTCCGCCTGTGCCCCACCGATTGTAGCCGAAATATCCTCCGCCCAAGCCGAAAACCAAGACAAGAACAATGATAAGAATGAGCATTTCAGATCTCCTTTGATCTGGGGTTACTACCCCATGGTTATGCTGCCGATTTGACTGGGATGAACGTGTTTCCTCGCGGCGCTGTTATCGAGGAACGCTCCGCTCAAAACTATGCGTAGGCGCCTGAGCGTTGGCCCGTAGCGCCCTTCTCGCCAGTTTCTATGGAAAACGCCAAGCGAGCAGGAAGCACGTGAATGGCACGGGCCTGCATGAAGGAGCGCATATAAGACTGCGCTGCCCGGCTCCAGACCATCTTGCGTGCGTAAAGGTAAGCGCGTTTGCGCATTGCCTGACGTATTGCATCGTTATCCAGCAGTTCAATTGCTGCAGTTGCAATAGCATCCGTGTCCTCAAAGGGGACCAGCGCTCCGCGTCCATTGTCCAATAGTTCGGCTGCGTGCCAGTATGGAGTTGAGATGATCGCCTTTCCCGCGCCCATGGCATACGCCAATGTTCCCGATACAGCCTGTGCCTCGTGGCAGTAAGGCGTGATGTAAATGTCGGCTGAACCCACCAGCGCAGCCATCTCCCTGGGACTGAAGAACCGGTTGTGGAAGACCACCTGTCGCTCCACTCCAAGTTCCCTGGCCAGGGCCTGCAACTGTTCCCGGTACCGATCCCCTTCTCGTGCCTTGACCTGCGGGTGAGTGGCGCCTGCGATCACGTAGACGACGTCGCTGTGCCGAAACAAGATGCGCGGCAGGGCTTGAATCACGCTCTCGAATCCCTTGTTGGGTGACAACAGGCCGAATGTAAGCAATACAGACTTTCCTCCGAGTGAGAGTGAATCTTTGTAAACATCCGGTTCCACAAAGGGCAGGTCGGGGATTCCATGAGGAATCAGGTCGATCTTTTCGCCTGGAACTCCAAATACATCCTGTAGAACCCGAGAAGAGTATTCGCTCATAACAATAAGACGCTCGGAGCGTGCGGCGACCTGTTGCATAACGAATCGTTGGTGGATGTCTGGCTGACGAAGAACAGTATGGAGAGTCGTGACCACTGGCATCGTCAGGTGTTGCAGTAACTCAAGAACATAAAGGCCGGCATTCCCTCCGAAAATCCCGTACTCGTGCTGCAAACTCACTAAGTCCACATGACTAGCGTTCAGAAAGTCGGCGGCTGCTCGATAGGAAGAGATGTCGCCCTCTTCAATCTGGAATCGCACCCGCGCAGGGTAGGCGTACGACGATCGCAGGTCGTTGATGGCGACTACCAAAGTTCCACCCGCACCGTTCTCAGCAGCCATCGCATTGCACAAATCGGTCGTAAAGGTTGCAATTCCACACTGTCGAGGAAGGTGGTTTCCGACAACCGCAACCCGGAGCGGACGCGACCGACTTGGCATCAGTTGCAAGCGGGACGTTGACTCTTTTCCGAATGCCGGAGGCCAAACTTCGCGCCGCGCCAAGGCGTTCGCTTGCGAACTCAAAGAGATGTTAGATACAGCCATTACAGGCTCCTGACTACAACAAATGCGAGCGCAGACGGGTTCGGAGGCGACATTCCAAATGAGTGTCAGTGGGTAAACGTGCGGATCGCTGCCAGTGCGTCACTCGCAACGAAGGCCAGAATGAGCATGGCAGCGCCGATATCCGCCAATGACTTGCGGGCCGGCCCGACGGCGCGAATTGAATTCCCCGTCTCCGATCCTTCTTTTTCTATTGCGAACGAGCGGAAGTCACTGGTGAATACGAAGCAACCAACGGAGGAAACACAGAGATCCTGCAGAAGCGGCCCGAGTTTAAGAATGTGGCGCACTGAACGATTCATCATCGCCTGACCCTACTCCAGATCGGCTGGGGACGGATGTGCATTGTTGCACATTATCAGAAGACTCGTCTGGACCCAGCGATGAATGAAGGATGTTGGGCGGCGTCAGCGTAGAAGGGATGCTGACCTCAGAGAGATGTAGCCGTGCGACCTTCAGCGGTTCATCGCCTCTTCAGGAGCCCAGACCTCATCCAGCAGTTCTTAGAAATATCTGCGACTGTGAACAAAACTGCATAATATGCGGGGCGGATGCTCCCGTAGTCTTCAACCAAAGAGGCATCTTCGATCACGTCCGCGCAGTAACCAATTCGCCGCAGCCCTCCCAAACTTCCGCGCAATTCTTGACGCCCCCGCAGCTTTGCCCATCCAAAACGCCTCTTGAGCGGGTTCGCTGGAAGGCGGACCCATTTCTCTCCGTGCCTGCTCAAATGACTCAGTCATCCTTCGACAAAAGCACCTGGTTATTTCGAATTCTGAGTTGACCCCATTTTGCTCAAATCACATGTGGTCCTTTTTGCTCAGACGATGACGATCCGGGTCCCTACGCTGGATAGCCGAGGGACTTCGATGAAGGCCCTAGAATAGCGAGGAGAGGATATGAACGGGTTTAAGCTTGTTCTACTGGCAGCTGTCGCTGGATGTTTTATGATGGCAACCACTCCAAAAGCAGTGGCTCAGGTTGCTGTGGAGATTGGAGTTGCGCCCGATTGTCCCTATGGGTACTATGACGTGGCTCCATATGACTGCGCTCCCTACGGCTACTATGGCCCGGAATGGTTTACGGGTGGCGTCTTCATCGGCGCTGGCCAGTGGTTTCATGGCCCAGACAAGTTCCGGGGCCATGTAAATAACCGTTTTCATCCCGATCACGGCTATGCCGGCCCAAAGCCGCAGCGTGGTGAGAAACCTGAGTCGACCAAACACCTCGATAAGATTGACCACTTCAAAGGAAATGAAGTTCGTGATGGGCGCGGTCACGTAGGTGGAAGCAAAAAATAGGACCAGTCCTGCGAATGACCCAATAACTGGTGGAATTTGGCATTGGACGGTTTGTCATCCCGTCCTCTTGGTGGATCCTCGGCGGTCCCTTCAGTCGGCTACTCCAGAGCAGCCCGCGATGGACAACCTCCTTGTTTTCTGCCTGCTGGCATCCGCTGCCCTACCGCCGCAGGAGATTCCCGCGCCCACCGAACTGTTCGGCCAACCCTTCTTCATCAAGCAGAACCGGATCGTCGGGGGCGCGGGCAACTGGGACTACCTGATCGTGGACCCCGCGGCCCGCCAGCTCTTGATCGCGCATGGCCTCGTGGTGCAGGTCATCGATTTGGACACGGACACGCTCACCGGTCTGATCCCGCCCAAGCGATGCTCGTCAGGCTAAGCACTGCAACGAAGGTCATAATCTTTTTCATTCGATCACCATTTTTTTACCCATGCGCAGCATCACTTGCTTTACGCACATTTGGGGCGCACAAGGTAAGTCCAACCTTAGTGAGGAAGGGCAGTGCAGTCCGAGCAAGAGGCTCAGCGAACGAAAAGCATGGATGCCACTTGATCAAAACGGAACAGCATTGAAGTTGGTTGAATGCCAGACTTCGCTCAGCAATTCAACGATGCCGGGGAAGCACGTGAAAGCCCCGGCATGAAGGAGCTGACCAGTGAAACTGAATCTGAAGTGCGTTGCAATCCTTTTTGTTGCGGCCTCTACAATGACACCTGCGTTCGCGCAGAACGCCGGGGCGGATACGTACAAGGCAAAGTGCGCTATGTGCCACGGAGCCGACGGACTGGGCAACACCCCGGCCGGCAAGAACTTGAAGGCCGCGTCTTTCAAAGATCCGGCGCTGGTCAAGGCCCCCGACGCTCAACTGATCTCTGCGGTGAAGAATGGCAAAGGCAAGATGTCAGCTTCAATTGGCGCTAAGTTGACCGACGCCCAAATCAAGGATGTGATCGCCTACGTCCGCACTTTGCAGAAGTAGAAATTAGAATGATTCTGGGCAAGCTCGTCGCTGACCAGGCCGGATCGTGGCGAACAGCCGCATCCGCGTGGCCGCTGTGCGTCCGTGACTGCTCTCGGGGTCGTTGTGTGTGTTCGATCACAAGAACCGCAGACCGCGACCCAATAATTGTGATTTCCGTCACAGACCGGAGCCCCTCGGGATCCGTACGGTTCTCCCACGATGTGTTGACAAAGTGTTTCGCCCCGAAACTCTCTCTGTGAATTTGTAATTCAGCTCTCGGCGTGGAAGGTCGCGGCCCTTGGCCAAGAATCACAAGACGTTCAGAGTCTTCAAGCAGGAAGCTGAGGCAGGAGGTGCAGACCATGTGCGCTGACCACACTCCACAGCCCATGACTTCGCGCCGTCGTGCCATTGAAGTCTTTCTCGGCGGCGGGCTGCTCGCCTCTCTGGCTTCATTCCTTTATCCCGTGTTACGCTTTCTGGTCCCACCGGCGGTAATCGACCTCGGTGGCGATGAGGTTGTGGCTGCCAAGGTCGCGGAGATGAAGCCGAATACCGGGAAGATCTTCCGATTCGGCAGCCGTCCGGGCCTGTTGATCCTGAACAACGACGGTACCTATCGCGCTCTGTCCGCCACATGCACCCACCTCGGCTGCACGGTGCAGTATCGCCCCGATCTGCGCGAGATCTGGTGTGCCTGCCACAACGGCATCTACGATCTCAACGGCCGCAACGTTTCAGGCCCTCCCCCCAGGCCGCTCACCGTGTTCGACGTTCACCTGCGTGGCGATGAGATTGTCGTCAACCGGAAACGGGAGGCGTGATTGTGATATCCGCCCTCATTCATTGGCTCGATGAACGGCTCAACCTGGAGGGTATTCTTGCGCCGTTCAAGCACAAGACGGTTCCCACGCACCGGCTGTCCTATTGGTATTTCTTCGGCGGCATCACGCTCTTCCTCTTCATCATCCAGGTGCTGACCGGGATCCTTCTGCTGCTGTATTACCGCCCGGGAGCAAACGAGGCTTTCGAGAGCGTGCAGTATATCGTGACGCGGGTGCAGTTCGGCTGGCTGATTCGCTCGGTCCACGCATGGTCGGCCAATCTGATGATCTTCACTGCCTTTGTGCATATGTTCAGCGTGCTGTTTCTCAAGGCCTACCGCAAGCCCCGGGAGCTGACGTGGGTCACCGGCGTGATTCTTCTCGTTTTAGTCATGGGATTTGGGTTCAGCGGTTATCTGCTGCCCTGGAACACGCTGGCCTTCTTCGCCACTAAGGTGGGCACTGAGATCGCCGGGCAGGTTCCCATCATCGGCAAGCCTATGATGATCTTTCTCCGCGGCGGAGAAGAGGTGACTGGAGCCACGCTGAGCAGGTTCTTTGGATTCCACGTTGCCGTCCTGCCCGGATTGGTCACCGTGCTCATCGCGATCCACCTGTTTCTGGTTCAACGCCAGGGCATCAGCGTTCCGCCAAAGCTGGACGTTCAGTGGACAGCGAATCCGTCGGCACGGCGGGAGATGAAGTTCTTTCCCAACTTCATGCTGCGGGAGATGATGGCTTGGTATGTGGCCATGGGAGTGCTGGGCGCGCTGGCCGCAATTTTCCCCTGGAACCTCGGAGTCAAAGCAGATCCTTTTGTTTCTGCCCCGGCGGGAATCAAGCCGGAATGGTACTTCCTCTTCATGTTTCAGACCCTCAAGGTCATTCCGTCCAAGGTCTGGTTCGTCGATGGGGAGGTATTGGGCGTACTAGGTTGCAGTCTGGCCGGCCTGTTGTGGCTGCTGCTGCCTTTCTTTGAGAGTGACCATCCCGCACGCACCAAAGGGTGGATCACCGGACTTGCAATCTTTGCCCTCGCGTACGTGATAGGTATGAGCGTCTATGGCTACCTTGCAAATTAAACGCCGGCCGTTCGTCCCGGCTCGCCCAGTCTGGCTGGCCGGGCTCATCCTGCTGGGAGCGAGCCTGAGCTACGGGCAAGCCGTGAACTCCTGTCTGGATTGCCATTCCGCTCAGCCTGGCCGGCTCGAAGTGACCCCGGAAAAATTCAGCCAGGACATTCACGCACAAAAGGGATTGACCTGCACCAGTTGCCATGGAGGGGACTCGAGCAGCTACGATCCCGACCAGGCCATGAGCCGCAAGGCGGGATGGAAAGGCAAGATCGATCGCAAGCAGATTCCGCAATTATGCGGATCGTGCCATTCCAACCCAGCCTTCATCCGCCAGTACAATCCCAGCCTGCGCACCGACCAGTTGGACCAGTACCACACCAGTGTTCACGGCAAGCGCCTGGCTGGCGGTGACACCAAGGTTGCCGTTTGCACGGATTGCCATAGCGTCCACGATCTCAGGCCGCCCAGCGATCCGCGCTCCACGGTGAACCCGGTTAACGTGGCCAAGACCTGTTCGCGATGCCACTCCGACGCGGCTTACATGAAGCAGTACGGGATTCCCACCGATCAGTTTGCCAACTACAACACCAGCGTCCACCACGACGCGATGGTGGTGCGCGGCGACCTGAGCGCGCCCACCTGTACAACCTGTCACGGAAACCATGGCGCGGCGCCTCCCGGAGTCGACAAGGTTCAGAACGTCTGCTCGACCTGTCACGCCTTTCAGGCCCAGATGTACCAAAAGAGCACGCACAGCAAGGCCTTCGAGGACCGCTCTCTTCCGGGTTGCGTTGTGTGCCACAGCAATCACGGCATCCATATGCCTTCCGATGCGATGTTGGGCACGGGACCCAGCGGTGTTTGCATGAGATGCCATGCTCCGGGCGACCATTGCGATAGGGCAAGGGTAGACATCCTAAATAACCTGACTCGCCTGGACGCCTCGATCAAGGATGCGGACCAGTCTCTGCGCCTCGCCGAGTCGGCCGGCATGGAGGTGAGCGAGGCTCGCCTTAGCCAGGATCAGGCAAAGGATGCGCTGACCAAGGCGCGCGTAACCATCCATAGCTTCCAGGCGGCGCTGGTAAATCAGGATGTTGAAACCGGCCTGAAGATCGCCAACGCGAACCTGAAAGCCGGACAGGATGCGATGGTGGAGCGCAATCATCGCCGTATCGGGCTTGGCATATGCCTGATCGCCATTGCCATGATGCTGGTTGGTCTTTGGCTGTACATCAAGAAGCTGGAGAGTTAGCTCCATAAGTCCAAAATGTCTGAGTTATAGCTACCTGCCGGCGAACTACCTGCTTGGAAGCCCGCTTGTGGGAACGTACACCGTTGAACTCGGTGCTGTTCCGGGCGGCGGAGGAAGCGGAGGTCTGAAGACCCCTGCTCCCTCCGAAAACTGCCCTTCGCATCGAAATCGAAATCCAAAAGTGCATTCACCGGCGAAATTAAGATGCGTTTGCCATAGGGTTCACAGGAACATAGTTGACAGGAGCCGCCAATTCATTTACTTTGCAATACAAAGTGAATCGACATGAACGATCTGAACAAGGCTTTGGGCGACATTAGCAGTATTCGCAGGCAGGTGGCCAATGCGACGGAGTTCCGCGGTTACGGCCCCATGACTCTTGCCGGCACCGGCATCCTGGCGGTTGCGGCAGCCGGCTCGCAGGCACTGTGGCTACCGGATCCGGCAAATCACATTGCCGGGTACTTGTGCATCTGGCTCGTAACCGCCGCCCTTTCGGCTGGCTTGATTGGGACGGAAATGTACGCTCGCACACGGCGTATTCATTCGGGCATGGCGGATGAGATGATCCGCATGGCCGTGGAGCAGTTTCTGCCGTCAGCGGGCGTGGGATCGCTGCTTACATTTGTGCTGGTGCACTATGTTCCAGGAGCGCTGTGGATGATCCCAGGAATGTGGCAGGTCATTTCCAGCCTGGGCGTATTTTCGTCGTGCCGGTTTCTGCCCCGCCCGGTGGCCGCGGTGGGCGGATGGTATTTGCTGACCGGGCTGACCTCGATTGCACTGGCGGACAACAGAGCGCTCTCGCCCTGGGTGATGGGAGTTGCGTTTGGAGCAGGACAGCTTCTTGTGGCAGGAATCTTGCTATTTACCGCGACGGAGGGCAACGATGAAACCTAAGGCTCCGAATAGCCAGGCGCGATTCGCATACGAAGGCCTCGATCGCGTGATCCACGAACGTGCCCGCCTCAGCGTTCTCACCTCCCTGGTCACCAATCCGAGGGGGCTGGCGTTCGGCGATCTCAAACAACTTTGCGCTCTGACGGACGGCAATTTGAACCGGCATCTGCGAGTTCTGGAGACGGGAAAGATGATCGAGATCGTGAAGAAACAGCAACGCAATCGTCCGCTCACCATCTGCCGAATTACGGCTTCGGGCCGCGCGCGCTACATCGAGTATCTTTCCACTCTCGAACAGGTGGTTCGGGATGCGGCAAAAGTAACCAAAGCAGAGCAGGCGTCCGGCCAGCTACACGGCTTGGCCCCGTCGCGTGCCTGACCTTTTTTTGCAAGAACACTTTGCATTGCAGAGTGAAGCGCAGAGTGAATCAAGGAGGAATACAAGTGAGTGACTTTTCGATTTTGCAATCAGGCATGCAAGGCAAATTCAGGTCCCGATCGATGGGCGTGAAACTCATTGTTGTCTGCGGGCTCGCACTGCTCATGTGCATCCCCGCGCTGTTCGTTGGCGGGTTGGTAGACGACAGGACCGGCCGGGCCGCGAATGTAATCAAGGAGATAAGCGACGACGTTGGCGGCCAGCAGACCTTTCTCGGGCCGACTCTTGCCATCCCGTACAGCATTCCCGCGCAGTCTCAGAGCGATGTTCCAAAGCATGGGATGTACTTGGTGTTTCCCGCGCAAGCATCGGCGGTTGTGAAGACCACAACCGAAGAGCGGCATCGTTCCCTTTTCAAGGTCCCGGTCTTCCAGGCAGATCTGAAACTCGATGCGGCATTCGATCTGACGGGAGTTCCCGCCGCGGCCCCGCCAGGCGCCGATCTCGACTGGAGCCGTGCCGAGATCGTGGTTGGGGTCAGCGATGCCCGTGGAGCATTGGCCGACGCTCTTTTGACGATGGACGGAAGAACCGTGACGCTAGTCCCCGCGGAAACTGCCCAGGATCTTTCAATCGGCGATGAACAGAGCCCGCACATAAAGCTGACTTTGTTCGGGGCAAAAGCGGACGGCGTGGCAAAGACAAATGCCCATTTCGATGTAACGTCTGCACTGCGATTCTCCGGCGCTCAGCGGATTGCGGTGCTTGCCTATGGCAAGACAACTCACCTCGCTGTGCAGGGCGATTGGCCAAGCCCCGGGTTTGACGGCGGGTTCCTGCCCATCATCCGGACGGTCTCGAATAATGGATTTTCAGCCCAGTGGGCTGTGCCCTTCATTGCCCGCGGAGTGCGCGCCGAAGGACAAAGCAACTCAATCGCCGGGCTCGACGCAACTGCCCTCGGCGTCTCATTCATCGAGGTAGCAGATCCCTATCAGTCAGTGAATCGGTCGCTCAAATACGCAGCCCTCTTTCTGGGGCTTCTGTTCCTGTCTTACTTCGTTTTTGAGGTTACGACCGGCAAGCGAGTTCACCCCGCACAATATGTTTTGGTTGGGATAGCGCAGATCATCTTCTATCTGCTGTTGCTGTCGCTGGCTGAAAGAATCGGCTTTGACTTCGGCTTCCTGCTTGCGGGCACTGCTACCGTGACCCTGCTCTCGGCCAATGCGGGATGGGTATTCTCCAGCCGGATGCAAGCGATCAGGGCGCTTGCGGTCTTCACCATGCTGTATGCCCTGATCTATCTGCTGCTGCGCCTGGAAGACAATGCCCTGCTGGTGGGCGCGATTGCCAGCTTCCTGGCCGTAGCAGGGGCAATGTACTTCACCCGCGAAATCGACTGGTATAGCTCGCTTCCTGGATCGCAGACTCCAGAACAGCCGGCCACATCGGCCGTTCCAAAGACCGTGGCATAAGACTGGAAGCCAGTTTTCCGAGGTTCTCTTGAAATGCAGAGCAGAGTGCATGACGGATTGCACGTGGCCATCATCATGGACGGTAATGGCCGCTGGGCTACGCGGCGTGGGCTACCCCGGGTCGCTGGACATCGAGCAGGAGTTGCCGCGGCTCGGAGTGTAGTCGAGCGTGCGCCTGACATCGGCATCCGGTGGCTGACGCTCTATGCGTTTTCGTCGGACAACTGGACCCGCCCGGCCGACGAGGTGAACAGGATCTTCTGGTTGTTGCGCGCTTTTCTTCGACTTGAAACGGGAAGGCTCAGCGAGCGCGGTGCGCGGCTGGAGGTCATCGGCCGGCGCGACCGCCTCCCGAATCGGCTGCTGCGCGAGATCGACCGGGCTGAATGCGCCACCGCCGATGGCCAGCGCCTCCAACTCCGCGTGGCCATAGATTATTCCTCCCGCGATGCAATTGCGCGCGCCGCCGCGGGACTGAACAACGCTCTCTCACCGGAGAAAGCACCTTCAACCGATCTTGTAGGAGGAATGCTTGGACGGGCCTTGACGGCGCAGAGCGGCGATGTGGATTTGCTAATTCGCACCGGTGGCGAGAAGCGCCTTTCAGACTTCCTGCTCTGGGAGTCCGCATATGCCGAACTCTTGTTCACCGATCGAATGTGGCCGGATTTCAACGCCGGCGATCTGGACGCGGCTCTGACCGAATTCAGAAAGCGGGAGCGGCGGTTCGGAAGCGTTGCTGCCGGCTCCGCGCATCCTGCTGGCGCTGTGAGCACGAGCAGGGACCGGGATCCCCGCATCGACAATCGACGCGCTTGAACCGTTCGAATCCCAGGCCCCGCGGCTCTTAAACACGCCACTTCCGCACGGGACCAGTGTCCGGCGGTTGAGGCGCCGATATCCCCGCCACATCAGGGCAATCGCATGAACGAAATCTGTTGACAGAACTGGTTCATTCTCTCGCCCCAGCCGGCCAAATCCCGCATCTCTCCCGGAGGGAGGATACGAAAATAGCCCCGGATGGAGCGTAGCGCAATCCGGGGAAAGCGTCCCAACCGAATCCGCCCGCCCTATAGGGGCGGAACGAACCACCATTAGGTCTTCATCCGACGTTCATGCGATTGCCTTCCACCACATGCATTGATTCCAGGCCAAGCGGGCCACGTGAAATAATGTTTGGTCGCTCTCGCGTAGCGATCGGCCCGAGCCCGGCCAACACCGTACCTTGAAAGAAAGGAACACGAAAGATGAGATTCCTCCGTTCTGCTTTTTGGTTTGCAGCACTCTCTGCTGTGTTTTGCTTCTGCGTTTTGCCGGCTGTTTGCCAGAGTTACTCTCCGGCATCGAAGGATGCACGGACATCTCCGGCGTCGCCTCGAACACAACGCATCCAGAACGGCGTTCAACTGACAATCGGCGATCTGAACGTCAAGGTGCAGTTCTATTCGAACGACATCGTTCGGGTCGTGAAATGGCCGGCTGGCGGTACATCCAACAAAGTCAGCCTCTCAGTAATTCAAAAGGTCATGCCCGATCTGAGTGTGCACTTCGAGGAAAACCAAACCGGAGTTACACTCGGTTGTGGGCAGGTGAAGCTTCTCATCGGCAAACGCGATGGATCGATTGAATATCTTGATAGCAACAATCGCACGATTCTCAAGGAGCTTGGACGACCCAGCTTCGCTCCCACCCAGATCAAGCGCGAAGAGTCGGCCTTCAGCGTTCAGCAGAACTTCACGCTGAGCGCGGATGAAGGCGTGTATGGCCTGGGACAGCAGCAACTAGGCGTCATGAACTATCGCGGCCGGACGGTGAAGATTGTGCAGGCCAACACCAAGGCTGTTACACCGGTTCTGGTTTCAACCGCGGGATATGGGATTTTCTGGGATAACTATTCCAAAACGATCTTCGACGACAGCAAGGGCAAAACGTCCTTCTGGTCCGAAGTAGCCGATAACATCGATTACTACTTCTTCTACGGGCCCATGATCGATGGGGAGATTGCGGGATACCGGCAACTTACGGGTGAGGCGCCGATGTACGGCAAGTGGGCCTACGGTTACTGGCAGAGCAAGGAACACTACGCCACGCGCGACGAACTGCTCGGCATTGCGCACCAGTACCGCGAGCGCCGGATACCGATCGATAATATCGTGCAGGATTGGAATTACTGGGGCAATAACGATAACTGGGGAGGAATGATCTTCGATGAAACGAAGTATCCGCGCCCCAAGGAGATGACCGATCAACTGCACCGTGAGAACTTTCACCTGATGATTTCAATCTGGGCAGGATTGGGGCCCTCTTCGCAGATTTACAAGGACATGGACAGCCACGGCTTCTTGTTTCCGACCGTGGGCTGGGCGGGTTTCAAGTACTTCGATGTGTACAATCCCACGGCCACGGATTTGTATTGGAAGTGCGCGAATGAGGGACTTTTCTCAAAGGGCGTCGATGGCTGGTGGATGGATTCGACCGAACCGGACATCGTCAACGCGCTCACGCAGGAGAGCGAAGAGTTTGAGATGAAGAGAGAGCCGGACAATCATCTCGGCACCTTTGCCAGGTATCTCAATACTTACTCGCTGCTGGACACCGATGCTATCTACAAGAATCAGCGCAAGGAGACTGACCGGAAGCGGGTTTACATTCTTACTCGCTCCACATTCGCCGGCCAGCAGAGGGCTGCCGCGACCACCTGGTCGGGAGATATCGGCTCGAGTTGGGAAGTTTACAAGAGGCAGATCGCGGCCGGGATCAATCACAGTATGTCCGGCATTCCTTACTGGACCTTCGATATCGGCGGCTATTCGCTCGGATGCCAGGGCGGCGTCTTCATGAACGGCGGCAAGGACCCCGCGTATCAGGAGTTCTACACGCGCATGTTCCAGTTCGGCGCGTTTGCTCCTATCTTCCGGTCGCACGGTTCTGAGACTCCGCGCGAGATTTGGGAGTTTGGCGAATATACCCCGGTTCTGGAGAAGTTCGACACGCTGCGCTACCGTCTGCTGCCCTATATCTATTCGCTGGGCTGGCAAGTTACCAACAGCGGGTACACAATCATGCGCGGACTCGCGATGGATTTCACCGGCGACCGCAAGACGTATTCGATCGACGATCAATTTATGTTCGGCCCGGCGATCATGGTGTCGCCAGTTACGACATTCATGTATCATCGCCCGCCTGAACTTGGCACGCTGGTTGCTCCCGAGCAATTCAAGACCAAGGACGGAAAACCGGGCCTGAACGCAACCTACTACTGCGACGACGAGTTCAAGAACCCGTGCCATGAAGATGTGGAACCGGATGTGAATCTGGATTGGTACACGGGCTACGCGAGTTTTATTGCCGGGCCGAAATTCTCAATCCGCTGGGAGGGCAAACTAATCCCCTCTGCAACCGGGAACTATCGCTTCAACCTGAAAAGCTTTGGGCCGAGGCGCGTGTATCTGGACGGCAAGGAAGTGGCGCATAACTACGAGTCGATGGAATCCTGGACAGTTCCGGTGGCGCTGGTGGCTGGGAAGGAATACGACTTCAAATTCGAGACAGCAAACAGTTCTCTTGGCGCATTCAGGGCTCAACTCTACTGGAAGACTCCGGCCATTCACGCCAGGGAATCTGTTGTCGAAGCCAGAGCGAAGACGAGGAGCATCTATCTTCCCGCGGGAAGTTCGTGGATCGATTTCTGGACGGGTGATAAGCTGGAGGGCGGCAGAAACGTCGTGGCGGATGCACCGATCGAGAAGATGCCTCTCACGATCAAGGCAGGATCCATTCTGCCGATGGGCCCGATGCTTCAGTACTCCACTGAAAAGCCAGCCGACCCAATCGAGTTGCGCATCTATCCCGGAGCCGACAGCAGCTTCATTATGTACGAGGACGAGAACGACAATTACAACTACGAAAAGGGCGTCTATTCAACGATTGCGTTTCACTGGGACGATGCAAAGCGGCTGCTTACAGTCGATGCAAGGAAAGGCGAATTCCCAGGTATGTTGAAGACTCGGGTCTTTCAGGTGGTGATTGTAGGAATGAGCCATGGCACGGGCGTGGACGTAACCAGCAACCCGGACAAGGTGATTTCGTACGAAGGCAAACAACAGATCGTTCAGTTTCCGCGATGATCGTCGCACCGGCAGGTTCGACCGCCCCAGAGATCAAGACGCGGCTCTGTGGTTGATTTGCGGCTGCGAGAGATTTATCCTTCTTGCTTGGACCTTGTGATCGAGGCTCCCGTGCCAGAGGCGGGGAGCCAGTTGTTTTTGAATCGACTTCTCAGTTCCATGTGGAGATAGGTAGATGGCCTTGCAACCCGTAGCATCCGCTCACGGCGCGGCGCACGCCGTACAGCCAATCCCGGTAGTGCTTAACGGGCGCGTGCTCGAAGCCAATCGGGGCATTCCGCTCAATCTTGACTGGGTCGAGAAGGTCCGCGTCAACACCAGTGCGGTGGAGCGCCGGGCGGCGACTCATTGCGCGCGGCGCACCGTCAAGAAGGAGAATCAGGCAGCGTGGCTGCTGCGCGCCATCGCGTGCATGGACTTGACCACGCTCAACGGCGACGACACGGCCGATCGCGTGCGGCGGCTATGCGCCAAGGCGCGCAATCCGCTGCAGCGGCAACTGGTGGAGGGTCTAGGTATCGAGGCGCTGCATCTGACGGTGGGTGCCGTCTGCGTCTATCACGCCTTTGTTGAAACGGCTGTGAAGGCGCTGGAGGGATCGGGCATTCCGGTGGCCGCGGTCTCGGCCGGCTTTCCCGCAGGTTTGTCGCCGCTGGCGGAGCGGGTCGATGAGATTCACCGCTCAGTGGAAGCGGGCGCGCAAGAAATTGACATCGTGATTACGCGTGCACATGTTTTTAATGGGGAGTGGCAGGCGCTGTACGACGAGATTGCGGCATTCAAACAGGCCTGCGGGCATGTGCATATGAAGGCAATTCTGGCCACCGGTGACCTGATGACGCTGCGCAACGTGGCGCGCGCCAGTTGGGTGGCCATGATGGCCGGCGCGGACTTCATCAAGACATCGACCGGCAAGGAAGCGGTGAACGCGACGCTTCCGGTTTCGCTGACCATGGTGCGCGCCATTCGCGATTACGCGGAGCGGACCGGCATGGCGGTGGGGTTCAAGGCGGCTGGCGGCATCCGCACCGCGAAGCAGTCTCTCGATTGGCTCGCGCTGATGAAGGAAGAGCTCGGGCGTCCCTGGCTGGAGCCGTCCCTGTTCCGGTTCGGCGCCAGCGGCATGTTGGGCGACATCGAGCGCCAACTGGAACATCATCTGACCGGCCGCTATTCCGCGGCCTATAGGCATCCGATCGCGTAAGAATGAATCGACCGAACCATCTCGCACTCATCTTACTTGCATGCAGCGCGGCTTCATGCCTTGCCCAATTGCCCCCTTTGCAGAGCAGTGGAAATCCGCCCGTAACTGACGCGCACAGGCTCAGGCAAAGGGATCGTGAAGATGAAATCGCGAGGATGGTAGGTCAAGCGCGAACGAATGCAGGGTTCCAACCACTGAAAAGGGTGCGGTCTTCTGACTGGGATATTCGGCTGACCTGCACGGCAGCCATCGAAAAGCGTCCTCTGGAAGACTGGGTCGGACTGCAGGTCTTCGAAGTTCGTACGCCTCAGGATCTGAGCGCAAAGGCTGCATTTTCTGAATTGATGCTCTCCAAGTCCATTAGGGAAACCCCGAGATATTCGGTCACCGTCTTTCTCGACCCCGAAAGCCCGCCTGAGAGGCCTATGTTAGTTGTAGGAATCGCTCGTCAGGAGTCATGGCGAGATCACTTGATGGGCTGCTTGTTCACCGAAGACGGATGTAACTTTTCATATGCCTTAAAGAAGATTGTGGCACCAGTTTGCGCAAAGATGAGATGAACGGGTGCAATGACAGGAGGAATCTGCGTTGAGCATTGCGGAAAAGTTCTACACCATGGAGTACGGAGCCGCGCCGGAAGACCCGAAGGAAGCGGTGCAATGGTTGGAGCAGCATCGTCGCCGGTTTGAAGAATTCATCGGCGGGGCCTGGGTTGCGCCGGCGAGCGGCGAGTATCAAACCACGAGCGATCCCTCCAACGGCGAGACGCTTGCCGAGGTGGCAAAGGGAAATGCCGAGGACGTGGAAGCCGCTGTGGCAGCAGCGCGGAAGGCTCTGCCCGGATGGCAGGCGCTGAGCGGGCACGAGCGGGCGCGTTATTTGTATGCGCTTGCCCGGCAGGTGCAAAAGCACTCGCGCCGCCTGGCGGTGCTCGAGTCGATGGACAACGGTAAACCCATCCGCGAGAGCCGGGACATCGATATTCCCCTCGTGGCGCGCCACTTTTACCACCATGCAGGCTGGGCGCAGTTGCTGGAGTCGGAGTTTCCCAACTATACGGCCTGCGGCGTGGTGGGCCAGGTCATCCCGTGGAATTTTCCGCTCCTGATGTTTGCCTGGAAGGTCGCCCCGGCGTTGGCTGCAGGCAACACTGTTGTCATCAAGCCGGCGAAATATACGCCACTGACAGCTCTGGCGTTCGCCGAGTTAGCCATGGAAGTGGGCCTGCCTCCCGGCGTGCTGAATGTGCTCACCTGCGACGCCCAAACCGGCCAATTACTCATC
>Ga0224559_1000472_pt1 | contig 26794 bp, 31 predicted proteins | sample 714S33034metaG_FD_180676 | JGI IMG/M metagenome (GOLD analysis project Ga0224559, IMG submission 180676) | Peat soil microbial communities from Stordalen Mire, Sweden - 717 S3 30-34 | ecosystem: Environmental > Terrestrial > Soil > Wetlands > Peat | place: Sweden: Norrbotten County, Stordalen... | reverse complement strand
CTGTTCTGCTTCTCGCACCCGGACACACTCATCCTGATTGCTTGATTGCGGGGTGTTTGCGGGCTCAATTAGAGAGGGAGATTCTGCAAAGCCATACACAGGTAAGGCTTCTGTTTTTCCCTTCACTGGTTGAACGTGCAAAGCCTTAGGCTTTCCAATTCGTTCCAACTTGGGGTTCTCAATTTGCAAAGCCTTAGCCTTTTCTGGCTTGCAAGGCTTCGCAGGATATTCAATCTCGTAATATTGCATCATCGGGAAAGGGTCGAGTTTCAATTGCGCCCGAATAGCATCCCAGAATGCAGGCTCAAGATTTTTGATAACCGATTTCATCGCCATAATGACGCTATCAGTAGCAGCGGCTCTAGCTACTGCGCTATGGTATGTTTTAGCCACTGGAAGGCTTAGGCCATACCTCCGCCCCACTTTCGCATTAAAGTCTTCGTGGCGCACCCAATACTTGTTTGGCTTGGCTAGGGAGCTACCAATCATCCGGCCTTGAAATAGCGGCAGCATCAATAGATGAACATGCGGTTTTTCTTCGTCGTTGTGGATTATTGCACTCAGAATCGGTACTTCAAAGTCGCGAAACTCTTCCGCCCACGCAACAGCATCTTTAAAAAAAGCGAGTTCATCAATTCCCATTCCAGACGGTATCGAGATAACAACCTCTAGCCATCGGACAAAATCCCTGCGCGGCGTTTTAAGAACCCCTGCCATCAATTCATCAGATTTTTGTGTGATACCAGCAACAGAATCAGCGCCACGAAGAATCACATTCCGGTGCGTGCGGGTTGAATCAATATGTGCAGGGGCGCGACCATCCGTCCGCAAGTTATGGCCTGCTGCTAAAAACAATTTATTGGCATCTTTAAGCCGTGATATTTCTAGCACCTGTACGTGCTTGACGTTTAATGCTTTGGCGTGTTCCATAGCTCACTCCCAAAGGTTATCTTGACGCGGGTTTTGCTTGCGGGCGGCATTCCTTTGAGCTGCCTTGACTTTGCATTCTCCGGCAAGTTTGCGCCGTTCAGCACGGGCGACCTTTACGCTTTCAATCCACTCACGCGCACCAGCTTCAAACGCTTGGGCAATCGTGGCTTGAGGCAACCAATAAGCCGACGGATAGGAGATACGTCCGTCACTCGTTCCGGCGGCAAAATCTTTGCGGTCAATATGCCAGTTGTAGTCTCGTTCGAATACGTGAATAAATGCACCAAGGCGAGTCGTATTTTGCTTAAACACGCTTTCCAATCCTGTTAGTGTTTTCGATTCCAGCAGACAAGCCAACACCTCAGCCGTGACTGTATTTATTCGCTTGGGTAGAGTGCCGGGGGTATAATTCGCAGTGTCACCCGCGCCTTCGTTTGAATCTTGAACGGGGCGTTTTTTCATTTTTCGCACCCCGCATATTTCCATTTGAATTTGCCATCCTTGATACACTCATTTTCAATGGCAACCACGGCATCATATAAACGCTTGCGGTCAATCGGTGAAGGTATCGAACCCGTTGCGCCTAATGCAACCTTGGCGGCCATCAGCAAGTTATCTGCTAGTTGTTGAGCGGCCTTGTTCATACTGCACCGCCTTCCAGCAGGGCGCGAATATCAGCAACACGCCACGCAAGGCGGCCAGATATACGCACGGGGCGAAGCGCACCGTTTTCTAGGCAAGCCCACGCACGAAGCGTTTGCGGCTGTCTATTGAGGTAATAAGCGGCGGCATCAGTTGGAACGGTGGGGCGTGTTACTTGTTCCAGTGGTGGGAAGTGTGCGGCGTGTGTTGCGGGTAATTGATTTGTGACGTGTGACATATTAAAAACTCCTTTTGTATTTTGGAGTTTTCGTTATCACTTACCTCTTTTTTTTCAATGATGCAGCGGTATCACAAACCTAATAGCAATAAGGCTTTTCGAGATGGTGTCCGGTATGTGTCCGGTATGATGGGGCGGTATCAATCAGCGAAATGAAGCGGATGCTTCCCGCCATTCATCAGCCCAATCGTTCAAGCTAACGAACACGGCATCAAGTTTTTTAATCGGGATTTGTTTATCAAATAGAGCGACAGCAATATGCACCGGGTTCCATGTTGCTGATACCTTGCTCCCTTTTTTGCCCGGTGTTACGCGGCAGTCTTTCAACCAATTGGGCGGGGAGGCTAGATGTTTGCCCCACTTGTCGCAGTCAAAGAGCATCCCCTCGAATGCGTTGATAACTGCGCTCTTTGTTATGCCGGGCTTGGCGGTGGGTGTTATGTTTTGCATGGCTTCCGCATCGGCGGCGGGTGCGCTCTGAATAGTCGTTGCATATTCGAGCCAATAAGGTTTAAAGCCTTTTTTATCAGCCCAATCTATCCACTCTTTAGGCGGCTTTGTTTCGTCAAGGTCGCAATGCGTTATCCAACTTATCAGGGTGCATAAATTCTGCGTTAATTCTTCGCGTAACGGGTGTTTTAACCTTGGGTAATCCCCAAAAGGGTCGATGTTGTCAGGCCACCCCTTTGGCGGGGCATCGCCATAAAGGAGATGATAGTCGTCAGTTTTATCAAGGTAATTGCGCGGCGCAGTTATATCAAGTCCACTTTGCGAAGGTAAACAACCAGCGAGTAATTGCACGGCTTCGCGGCGACTCCACAAGTCTTTTTTCATCCAGTCACTAATTAAAACTGGCGGCATGACTTTGTAGGGGTTTAGCTTTTGTAATTCTATAGAGCTGATAAATTTCCCGTGGTTGTCGGGGTTGTTAACATAATTTGGCATACGCATCCTTTCAAAATGCGCTTTCAATTAAGGAACCCCGTCAGGCCGGTGAAAGTGTCCGGCTCTTCGTCCGCTAAAACTAGGCGGGGTTTAACTCACTATTTTTTTCACAACACGCAAACGGGCTTTTGATGGGGCAAACTTAATCCCTGCTTCGTTCAATATCCACGTTTCAATTTTGACGTGCCATACGTGCAGCAAGTCGAGTTCGCGTTGTATGTAATGCTTTTCAGCTATTGCGCTTGGCTTGTGTCCCATAATCTGCGCAACAATACCGGCAGGGACTTCCACCCACTCAGACAATGTGCCAAAGGAACGGCGTAAACCATGCAAGGAAAGCGCGGGAAGAGCGGCGGCAGCTAGTGCCTTATTGTGCGGGTTGCGCGGTTCCTCAAGCCTTCCAGATTTAGCGGTAGGGCTACCAAAAACAAACTCATTGCGGCGCGGCAGGTTTGATAATAAATGTTCCAGATAGGGGGTTAGCGGTATGGTGCGCTCCCCTTCCACCTTGTCGCGTATGGTCAAACTCTTCCACTGAAAATCTACATCTTGCCAGCGTAGTGCGGCCAATTCGTTGCGCCTTGCGCCGGTCAATAGCAAACCTTGCAAATACGCACTGATTACAGGATTGCCAATTTTTTGCACGGCATCAAACCAAGGCTTAATTTGCGCCCGGCGTAGGCTGTCATCTTTTTTTGTTTGTGGTGCAGGCACTCTTTTTTTCACGCTATCAGATTGACACGCACCCGCTTGAACGGCGGCACTGTAGGTTTTATGTTTTGCGCACCAAGTCAGGAAGGCACGAAGGGCGCGGAATGCTTGGGCGGCAGTGGTAGGGGCTTGCTTAGTTTTTTTATCTAACCATGCTGCAATGGCCTTTTCGTCCAATTCAGCAAGGCGCAATGTCATCAATGGCACCAGAATTCCGGGGCGCGTTTTTTTCGGCTCGTTAGGGCGGCGGCCACGGGTTCGGGTTTCGCCACCTGCTTGCACAAAATAGGCGTGATGAGCTTTGTGTTTATCACCCCATTCTGGCTTACCGTTTTTTAAAGATGCGCTACGGTCGGCGATATAGGCTTGCCACGCTTCGGCCACTGTCACCGATTCGCTTATGTGTTTTTGTGCCAGCACGGCGGCTTGTGCTACCTGTTCGGCTTCTAATTCGGCCTTCACTTGGCGCGGGTCGTTTCCTTGGTCAATGACAGTTTGAAGGCGGCGGGCTTCGGCTTCGGCATCCGCAATGCTCCACTTTTGCACATCACCAATCGTAACGCGCATGGATTGTCCCTTAACCTTGGCTTGGTATATGTAGGACTTTGCACCCTTGGCAGTAGCACGAACGGCAAGCCCCAAGGGGTCATTACTCCAAAGGAAGGCTTGCGCTTTATCCTTCGGGCATTCAAATTTAGCAATGCGACCGGCAGCAAATTTCACCTTTTCCGCTGGCTTTATCACTTTTACCTTTGCCATGTTGCCCCTCGCTTTCTTCGCCATGTAACCAGTATGTAACCATGATTGCAGTATATAGCGGAATACTTATCAACACAACAAACGGGGTAAAAATCAATAACTATATGATTTACAATAAAACACGAAGGGGTGTGGAACGGCAATCAACACGGCAAAACACGTTTATCATTGGACTTGTAAGCGGTAGGTCGACAGTTCGAGTCCGTCAAGCGGCACCAATAAGTAAAAGGCTTCCAGAGATGGAAGCCTTTTTTATTAACAAGTATTTGGTCGCTATGTAAACCCAATCCAGTTTGTTTCTATCATGTTTGGAGAGGCTGTCACACCCGGCGCGATATCACACCGGGCGAGGATTCCGTTCGAACTGGCTCTGATGCCAATAAGGATATGGCAACGGTGCCGCGCTCGCGGCATCAAGCCTTGCGACTTGTTCGGGGGTTATATTCCAACCCACTGCACCGAGATTTTGACGCAATTGTTCTTCAGTACGCGCACCGATGACAATGCTGGCGACCGAGGGACGTTGCAACAGCCAGTTGAGCGCGACTTGCGCCACCGTCTTTCCGGTTTCCTTGGAGACTTCGTCGAGCACATCCACCACGCCATATAAGTATTCGTCCGACACCTGCGGCCCGGCATCGATCACCAGCTTGTTGTGGAGACGGCTGACCGCAGGCAAAGGTTGCCCGCGCCGCAGTTTGCCCGTGAGTCGTCCCCAGCCGAGCGGACTCCAGATGATTGCACCGACTTTTTGGTCGAGCGCGAGCGGCATCAGTTCCGACTCGTAATCGCGCCCGATCATCGAGTAATACACTTGATGCGCAGCATAGCGCGCCAGACCGTATTTTTCCGATATCGCAAGTGACTTCATCAGGTGCCAGCCGGAAAAATTCGAACAGGCGATGTAGCGCACTTTACCCGCCGTGATCAGGTCATCAAGTGCGCGCAGCGTTTCTTCGATTGGTGTGAGCGCATCGAAACCATGCATGTGGTAGATGTCGATGACATCGGTACCCAACCGCTTCATGCTCGCCTCACATGCCCGCATCAAATAGTGACGCGAAGAGCCGACGTCGTTAGGCCCCGTTCCCGTGCGGAAGGTGGCTTTGGTTGACAAAATAACCTGATCGCGACGGCCCTTGATTGCCTGACCGAGAATCTCTTCCGACAGACCGTCGGAATAAATATCCGCAGTGTCGAACATATTAAGCCCCGCTTCGAGGCAGATATCGACTAACCGCTTCGCTTCCGTGACATTGCTGCCGCCCCAAGCCTGAAATAGTTCGCCCTTGCCACCGAAGGTGCCCGTACCAAAACTTAATGCCGGAACCTTGAAGCCTGAACCACCCAGTTGTCTGAATTCCATGAAGTGCTCCTTGAATATAGTAACTCGAATTGGTAATAAATTAAGGATGAGTAATTGCCCTGAACGACTTAAAGTATCTTCGACCTCAGTCACACTGTCAAATGACGTATCTTTCCCCCGACACGCAGCCATGTGCAAATTTATATGCTGTTCTGCGCAACAACTAACTGGCTGACATATGTATTTACCTCATGGTCAATAAGTTTGGCCAGTAACATGTCTGATTCTCACTAACATCCCATAAATCGACTTCCCGGCAATTGCCATTCACGACTGGCACGATCCAGAAGATCAATTTAAATTTAGCTTCAGCTTCGTAAAGTTTAGAATTAAACTCACTAATACCCTTGGTATCCAAAATTAAATAATATGATTCCTTTCTCAATTCTTGATTTATCTCCGATCACCGAAGGCGGCGATGCCGCACAGTCTTTTCGTAATACACTGGATCTTGCACAGCATGGAGAGCGGTGGGGCTATCGACGTTTCTGGTTGGCTGAACACCATGGCATACCGGGCATTGCCAGCGCGGCAACCGCTGTTTTGATAGGACATGTAGCTGGCGGCACGTCAACGATCAGAGTGGGGGCCGGAGGGGTTATGTTGCCCAACCATTCGCCTCTCGTCATTGCAGAACAATTCGGCACACTGGAATCACTCTACCCGGGGCGCATTGATCTGGGTCTCGGGCGTGCGCCAGGTTCCGACCAGCTCACTGCACGTGCTTTACGTCGAAATCTCGCTTCTGATGCCGATCAGTTTCCCCAAGATGTTGTCGAGTTGATGAACTACTTTTCTGATACAAAGAATCTTGCAGTACGTGCTGTTCCGGGTGCAGGACTGAATATTCCAATCTGGATTCTTGGTTCGAGTCTTTTTGGTGCACAGCTTGCTGCAGCTCTGGGGCTGCCCTATGCTTTCGCATCGCATTTCGCACCGGCGCAAATGATGCAGGCGATTAATTTGTATCGCTCCACCTTTCGTCCGTCACTTCAATTGGAAAAGCCTTACGTCATGCTTGGCTTTAATGTTTTTGTTGCCGAAACGGATGATGAAGCTCAATTTCTCGCAACATCAACACAGCAGGCATTCGTCAATCTGCGTAGCGGTCATCCCATACGGTTGCCGCCTCCGGTGCATGATTACCTGAATCGTATTGATCCGCGTGAGAGAGCTTTGTTGGATCAGATTTTGTCATGTGCAGCGATTGGTTCACGTGACACTGTAAAACCTATGTTAATAAAATTTATCGAACAAACACAGGCTGATGAATTGATGATCACATCACAGGTCTTTGATCATTCCGCGCGTCTTAGGTCATATGAGATAACGGCAGAGATACGCAATGAACTGAACTGATGCCCCAGTCTTGTTTGAGTCATGTAGGGATAAATTTCATTCCATAATGATTGCTGCTTTTGATCTTTAGCGTTTTACACCAATCAAGCGCATACTAATTCATGATTGGAAAGTGGGGCTAATTAAGTTTATTATTCAATCCGAGGAACGGGCGTTGCTACAAACTTTTTTCTGCTTCTAGAACTATATGTCATCGTCCACTGCAGTAGTAACGGCATCAATGTGATTTTCCGCATGCCATTATCAACTGACTAACAAATAGCGAGATTTTTCAGGGAACTCGCACGTGGCATTAGGTTATTCGTGTCTTTTCATTCGTCGTAGGACTAGGAAGGAGTATTCATGAACACCCCGCAAGTGCAACCCGCAAAACGCAAGTACGAGTTCTCTTGGGAACTTCTCGGTAACATTCAGGCGGGACGCCCCAACCTTGGGCCGATGACTCGTCTGGAAGTCTATCGGTTAATGCAGTTCTGCTTCCGCGATACCATCGAACAGGAATACGGCAGTGCCAAGGCCGATGAGATCTTCTACAACTCCGGCTACACTGCCGGAGGTCACTTCTATGACCACATGATAGGCCCGACGCCGGACCTGGGTGCCTTCGTCAAGAAACTTCAGGAAGTTCTGCGGGAAATGGGCATCGGCGTGCTGCGCGTCGAAGAAGAGGATCTGGCCCACGGTCGCTTGGTGCTAACCGTTTCCGAGGATTTGGACTGTTCTGGTTTGCCGGAACTGAGCTACGAGATTTGCACTTACGACGAAGGCTTCATCTCCGCTCTGCTGGAGCGCTTCTCCGGCAAGAAGTTTAAAGTGAAAGAGATCGACTGCTGGTGCACCGGCGACCGTACCTGCCGCTTTCTGGCAACGGTGGAATCGATTTGATGAATGAGTGAGCTGGCCGAGTATCTAAAGTGCCTCGCCGAAGGGCAGATTCCGTCCGAGGCTCCTCCCGAATGCGAAGTTCGGGAGGAACTTGTTCAGTTGGTTGCCTACTTAGGCGAGATCAGTCATTTCACCCGATCCATGGCAGACGGAGACTTGTCGGCCAGTCTGCGTCTGCGCGGCTCTCTGGCCGGTGCGCTAAAGGGGTTGCATGCCAACCTGCGGCATCTCACTTGGCAGACCCAGGAGATAGCAGCAGGGGATTTCACCCAGAAGGTAGACTTTCTTGGCGAATTCTCTGTGGCTTTCAATCATATGGTGGAAGCACTCGCCAAGGCACGGGCCGATTTGACGGCCAAGAACACCGAGCTGGAAAAAGCCTTGTCGGATTTAAAGGCAACGCAATCGCAACTCCTGCAGCAGGAGAAAATGGCCTCCGTGGGCCAGTTGGCCGCAGGCGTCGCTCACGAGATCAACAATCCCATGGGCTTCATCATCAGCAATCTGGGTTCCCTGCGCAAATATGGCGAAGCCTTGAGGCAGTACGTGCAAGCCGCCGATGTTATGCGGGCAGGCTGCAGTGAAGCGGACAGGGAGAAACTGAACGCGCTGCGGGGCAAGCTCGATTTGCCCTTCGTCATGGAGGATATGCCGTCGCTGATCAAGGAATCCCTCGAAGGGGCTGAACGCGTACGCATCATCGTGCAGAGCTTAAAGAATTTCTCCGCCGTGGATCAGGAAGGCTCCCAGCTTATCAACATCAACGACTATTTGGATAGCACCGTCAACGTTGCTTGGAACGAACTGAAAGAGAAGGCTGAGATCGTGCGCAGCTACGGCGTTCTGCCGCCGATCACGGGACGGACACAGGAAATTGGACAGCTTTTTCTCAACATCCTGCGCAATGCCGTTCAGGCTATTGCGGAGCGGGGCATCATCCACCTCAAGACAAGTTATGACAACGGTATGGTAACCATTGTTATTACCGACAACGGCTGCGGCATCCCTCAAGATATTATCGATCGGGTCTTCGAGCCATTCTTCACTACGCGCCCGCCGGGGCAAGGCACGGGCTTGGGGCTATCTACTTGCTACGACATCGTCAAGAAGCACGGCGGCACGATCGACGTAGCAAGCGCCGTCGGCAAGGGGACAAAGTTTACCATCCGTTTGCCGGTGGGCGCTGGCTGAAATGGGCAGTCTTCCCTGGGCGATTAAGATTCCCGGCTAGAACGCGGATATCGGAGCGGGTATTTTTATGCTGGCTTAATTCCGGCTTCGTTCCGGGTATTCCGAATGTCTGTCAGTAGTCACTATATAGCGATATGATATTGCCGTCACAACCAAGATTGCGGCTGAAAAGACCTGCTCACTATGCAACTTATTTATATGGATCAAAAATGAAGAAATTTCTTTTGATTTTGCTTTTATTTTCGTTTTCAGGCGCGGCTGTTGCGCTGGAGCCAAGGAGTGGTTTTCTGATCGATATTTCCGGAGGTTACACGCCGAGCATTCTGGCTATTGATAGCGGTATATCCCGCGCCGGTTATATCGGATACAAATTTTATTCAATTTTTTCTATTGAAGGAGGATATACCTCGTTACTGAACCAAGTTAATGCCGGCACTTCCAGCGTTGCTTCGATTGCGGGGCCTGAAGTAGCCGGAATAATAAGATTTGTAATCAATGATCGCGTTTCGCCATTTTTGCGTGTGGGATACACAAAAATGGCATTGAAGGAAACGACTACCGGCGGTGCCAGCACGATAGAAAATATATATGGGCCTTCATACGGGCTGGGAATACAATTCTACGAAACTGATCATCTCAGTTTGCGCGTTGGCTATAACGTTTACAATTTACAAACCTCAAACGATTACAATGTTCAGGCAGGAATTCCAATCAATACAAGTAATGCTTATATTGCGCTCGTGATCCAGTTCAAATAATCAATGGAGATATTTAATGAACAGAAAATATTATTTGGCCACAGTGCTTCTTGTTATTACCTTACTCAGCGCGTGTGCCGGGCCACAACTCAAATGGAGTGATGCAGGTAAAATAAAGGCGGGTATGACTACGGAAGAGGTTACTCAGATTCTTGGCGAACCCAATGCCGTTTCTTCACGTGATGGCAAACTTTACTACACCTGGGCATCAAGAAGACTATGCCAAGGCAGTCGCGCAGTTACAATTGATTTCAAAGATAACAAAGTCACAGATGCACCGGCGATACCAAACACCTTCAAGGATTGAAGATGTTCCGGGAATGCATGAATTGCAAAGGAAACGCAGTGTCTAGAATACTACTGATTATTTTTTTCGTCATCGGAAGCAATAGCGCGATGGCAGAGTGGGTTGGTATTGGCAGAGCCAAAGATGGCATTGGCAAATTCTACGCGAATCCCGCAACCGAACAAAGAGCGGGCAGCAAGGTGATACTTTGGGTGCTAACTGATTTTAAGCAGACTCAAAAATCCCAAGGGGGAATCAAACCGTACAAGTCTTACAAGGTACGCTGGGAAATTGATTGCAAGCAAAGTCAGAGAAAAAACTTGGGTTTTATTGTTTACGCGGGGAGTATGGCTAATGGCGAAGTGGTGCTGGCCAATGACACGGCATTTGAATGGGAAGCAATTTCCAAAGCCAGCATTCTTGAAGTGATTGGGGATTACGCTTGTAAAAAGAAGTAACCCAAAAAAATATTTCGGCTCAAACACTTTTGTGTCGGGCAATGCAGCAATTTACATAAACTGAATTAGCTCAAACTTGATCTGATTCAGTCAGATTGCTACAGTCGCTTTTGCTGACGCAGCTTCATGTGAGTGTTAATTGAAAGTCTCAATAGCAGCCTGTAGTGATCGACAAAAACTACCCCAATTGCGACAGCCAACCTTCATAATTCGTTGCTCCAAAACAGTCATTCACCAAGAGTTACACCTTTCTTAGAGCCCCCTCACTAATGAGACAAAGGTTTTTTATAGTTGACTTAATGGTTACATCACTTTAATATTTGTTAAACAGTTAAACTTTATCATTATGAAAATGAAACCAGACCAAGTAGTGAAAGCTCTAGCTGCATTGGCTCAACCCACCCGGCTAGCAATCTACCGCATGCTTGTAGCGGCAGGAAAGGGAGGAATGGCAGCGGGTCAGGTGGCTGAGAAATTGAAAGCTCCTCCTGCGTCGTTGTCTTTCCATTTCAAGGCGCTAAACCATGCAGGTCTTGTAGAAAGTACGCAGGATGGACGCTTCATATATTACGCAGCTAACTTTGATGTAATGAATGGCTTAGTGGATTATTTGACAGAGAACTGCTGTGCGGGTGATAGCGCGCAGTGTGCGCCAATTAAAAAATGCTAACTTGATAAAGGAAAATCAAATGTCTGAAAAACAATACAACGTACTGGTACTGTGTACCGGCAATTCAGCTCGAAGCATTTTGGGTGAGGTGCTTTTTAATACTCTGGGCAAAGGTAAATTTAATGCATACAGCGCGGGAAGCCATCCTGCCGGTAAAGTCAATCCGGGTGCTTTGGAATGGTTGAATGAAAAGGGTTATAGCACAGAGGGCTTACGAAGCAAAAGTTGGGATGAGTTCGGCGCACCCGATGCACCAAAGCTCGATTTTGTCATTACGGTGTGTGATAACGCTGCTGGTGAAGTTTGTCCATACTGGCCGGGGCAACCCATGACAGCACATTGGGGAATCCCTGATCCTGCCCATGTAGAAGGAGACGAAGCACGCCGCAAAGCATTCAACCATGCTGCCGAACAATTATCGCGACGCATTCAACTATTCATGAGCTTACCCGTCGATAAGCTGGACAAATTAGTACTAAAAGAAAAACTCACTGAAATCGGTCATGTCAAAGACTAAGGAGATTGTAATGAAAAAAATACAGGTATTCGATCCTGCGCTTTGTTGCAGTACAGGCGTATGTGGAACCGAAGTCGATCAGGCGCTGGTCGATTTCAGCGCCGATGTGGATTGGCTCAAACATGCAGGGGGACAAATTGAGAGATTCAATCTTGCTCAACAACCCATGGCCTTTGCAGACAGCCCAATAGTCAAAGCCTTTCTTGAACGCTCCGGAGCAGAGGGATTACCATTGATTCTTCTTGATGGCGCAACGGTTCTTACAGGTCGCTATCCAACCCGTGATGAATTGGCTCAGTGGTTGGGGCTCGTAGTGGCACCTTCGTTGTTTACCGAACAAGTAGCGGAATTAGTAGCCATTGGTGCAGCCATTGGTGCCAATTGCGAACCTTGCTTCAAATACCATTATGATCAGGCGCGTAAATTAGGCGTGAGCAATCTGGATATGCGCTTCGCAGTGGATTTGGCACAAAAAGTCAAAGACACTCCGGCACGTACCATGCTGGAACTTGCGGAACGATATCTTGGGTCTGCAACGCACGCAACTACCGCGAAAGCCTCTGCATGTTGTGTCACGACTCCGGTGACTGAAACAAAACCATTATCCAAGTGCTGCTGATTTCACGATGAAATTTATTGATCAGCCGCCACGTTTTCTGTTTTTTACAGGCAAGGGAGGTGTTGGAAAAACTTCGATTGCTTGTGCAACATCAATTCAACTGGCAGAGTTTGGCAAGCGTGTATTGCTAGTCAGCACCGATCCGGCATCCAATGTCGGACAGGTGTTTGGAATTACGATTGGCAATACCATCACATCCATTCCTGCCGTGCCTCGCCTTTCAGCACTTGAAATAGATCCTCAGGCAGCGGCCCAAGTTTATCGAGATCGCATCGTTGGTCCGGTACGCGGGGTATTGCCAGATTCTGTCGTTAAGGGAATTGAAGAGCAGCTTTCTGGTGCTTGCACGACCGAGATTGCTGCATTCGATGAATTCACTGCCCTATTGATTAATTCGGCTCTCACCGAGAAATACGATCACATCGTTTTTGACACAGCGCCGACCGGACACACCATCCGCCTACTTCAACTGCCGGGTGCATGGAGTGGATTTCTTGAAGAAGGCAAAGGCGATGCTTCTTGCCTTGGCCCTTTGGCTGGCTTAGAGAAACAGCGCGAACAATATAAAGCTGCTGTCGATGCGCTGGCTGATGACAAACGCACGCGGCTGATTTTAGTCGCACGCGCCCAACAAGCCACCTTGAGAGAAGTAACTCGCACGCATGAAGAACTTGCTGCGATAGGACTTCGTGAAAAATATCTTGTGATCAATGGTATTTTGCCCAAATCAGAAGCGGAACATGATGAACTTGCTGCCGCTATTTATAAGCGTGAACACGCTGCCTTAGCTGCTATCCCGAATGTATTAAAAGATTTGCCTCGCGATGAGGTCATGTTGAAGCCCTTTAATCTTGTTGGTCTGGATACGCTACGCCAATTGCTGGTAAACACCTCGGCGCAACTTCAACCGATCCTATCAGACCCCATCAAGATTCATGAACCGAGCCTATCTAAATTGGTCGATTTGATCGCGGTAGATAAACATGGGTTGGTCATGTTAATGGGTAAAGGTGGAGTCGGTAAAACCACAATCGCTGCAGCCATTGCGGTTGAATTGGCTCATCGTGGACTTCCAGTCCATCTCACCACCTCAGACCCCGCGGCACATTTGACTGAGACTCTAATTAGCACACTAGAGAATCTGACAGTAAGTCGCATTGATCCTCATGTTGAAACAGAACGTTATCGCCAACATGTTTTGGAGACAAAAGGGGCGAAACTTGATGCCCAAGGCCGAGCAATGCTGGAAGAGGACTTGCGTTCACCTTGCACCGAAGAAATAGCTGTCTTCCAAGCGTTCTCTCGCATCATCCGAGAGGCAGGCAAGAAATTCGTGGTGATGGACACAGCACCGACTGGACATACTTTGTTATTGCTTGATGCAACCGGTGCATATCACCGTGAAGTTTCTCGCCAGATGGACAACAAAGGTATGAACTTTACGACGTCGATGATGCAGCTTCAAGACGAAAAACAAACCAAAGTGCTCATTGTGACGTTGGCTGAAACGACACCTGTATTGGAGGCAGCTAATCTGCAAGCTGATTTACGTAGAGCGGGAATTGAACCTTGGGCTTGGGTTATCAATAACAGTATCGCAGCCGCTACTACACAATCAACGTTACTTAGACAACGAGCAGTAAACGAACTACGAGAAATCAGTGCCGTAACCAGTCAATATGCACATAGATATGCGGTAGTTCCTCTGCTCGAAGAAGAACCGATAGGTGTAAATCTATTGCTTGAATTGTCCAAAAACGCAACTCTTTGATAAAGTGAAGCGACTTGGAGAGATAGGGCGGTGAAACAGCCATGCGTGAGGGGCAGAACTGGCCGACTACGGAAGCCAACGCGTAGTTTTACGCATCCACAATACAGCCAGTTAAGCCCAGAAAATCTATTTTTTCTCGGGCGCTTTTTCATCTTTGTCATGTTCGGCGCCATATCCTTCCAGCCATTTCTTCAACTCTTCCTCGGTTACTTTGCCATCTTTATTGACATCTATTTCATCAAAGTGTTCCAAAATCATCGGTGCACTTTTAGCTTCTTCGCGGCTTAATGCGCCATCGTGATTGGTGTCGGCAGCATCGAAGTGCTTGTTGATAAAACTATCGCTGTGTTGTTCTTCGAAACCATGAGGGTGCCCAATGGCTTGGTGCGGCTCATCGCAATGATCTTTGCTTAGCGGCGGATGCGCGGCCAGAAATTCTTCAATCGTGATCTTGCCATCATGGTTGGTATCCAATGCCTTGAAATGCTTGTTATGGTAGGCATCAAATTCTTTTTTGGAGACGACTCCGTCCTTGTTTGTGTCCATGTCAGCAAAGATTTTTTCGCTGAATAGCTCTGCGTGCCTGGGTTCGCAGGCCGATGCTGTTGATAGGGTGAAAATAGCGCCTGATGCAATAAGGACACCGCCAATGATTTTATTCATGATTTTTCTCCTCGTTATTAAAATTTTGTTCGCTGTTAGGATAAGACGCAGAGATAGAGATTAGCACGAACATGAACCAATGATGCCTGAGTTATAATCCCGACTCGATTTTGACGTGGCTCCTGATGAATATTTTTTACGAAGAAGACGGCGGTTTTAAGGTGGCAAGCATTCTTGCGGACAATACCACTTCGCTACAGGTGGAGAATACCCACGGCAAGCGCAGTAAGATTAAATCGGCCAACGTGATGTTACGCTTTGCCCAGCCGGGGTTGGCCGAATTTTTGGAGCAGGCAGAAGCTATTTCCGCAGATATTGAGGTGGGCTTTCTGTGGGAATCGTGTCCCGCGGAAGAGTTCGGCTTTGATGAATTGGCACAGGAATATTTCGGGCATGCGCCCACGCCGATTGAAGCGGCAGGCACGCTGATACGGCTGCATTCATCGCCGATGCACTTTTATAAAAAAGGTAAAGGCCGCTATAAAGCCGCACCACCGGAGGCATTGAAAGCGGCACTGGCAGGGGCCGAAAAAAAACGTCAGCAGGCTGCGTTGCAAGCGCGATATACGGAAGAGTTGGTGGCATTTACGCTACCGGCGGAGTTCGCCGACAAACTGCAACAAATATTGTACAAGCCGGACCGAAATACGCTGGAGGTGAAAGCAGTGGAAGCCGCGTGTGCATTGACGCATCTATCTGTAGCCCATTTGCTACACCGTTGCGGCGCGATACCTTCCACGCATGATTTCCATTTTAACCGCTTCCTGTTTGAAAACTTTCCCCGAGGAACCGGTTTTCCGGAAGTCAGCGTCGCGCCCTTTGCAGAATTACCCCTGGCCACGGTTAACGCTTTTAGTATTGATGATGCGACCACCACCGAGATCGACGATGCATTTTCGTTGGAAAAATTGGCCAGCGGAAACTGGCGCGTAGGAATCCATATTGCCGCACCGGCCTTGGGAATTTTGCCGAATTCGTCAATTGATGAGATTGCCGCGCAGCGGCTTTCGACCGTGTATATGCCCGGAAACAAGATTACGATGCTGCCGGAAAACGTGGTACAAGCTTTTACCTTGTGTGCCGATAAAGTTTGCCCTGCGCTATCGCTTTATCTTGAGGTGGATGCGGCTACGTTTGAAATAGTGAATAGCGAGAGCCGATTGGAGCGCTTGCATATTGCAGCCAATTTGCGCCATGACTCTTTGGAGCCATTGTTCAACGAAGTGACTCTGGCCGCAGGTAAGTTCGATTACGAATACGCCAACGAGTTGACACTGCTGTGGAACTTCGCCAACAAGCTGGAAGCTTTGCGCGGAAAGTCTGCCGAAAATAGCCCCGCGCAAATCGACTACAATTTTTATGTGGAGAATGATCACGTCACGATTAGTAATCGTCTGCGCGGCTCGCCTATCGACAAAGTGGTTTCCGAACTGATGATTCTGGTCAATAGTCTATGGGGGAAGCTGCTTGCCGACAATGATGTCGCCGGAATTTACCGCACGCAGAGCAACGGTAAAGTCAAGATGAGCACGGTTGCCGCACCGCATCAGGGTTTGGGGGTGGCGCAATACATGTGGTCCAGCTCGCCGTTGCGTCGTTATGTCGACTTGGTCAATCAGCGCCAGATTATTAATCTGTTGCGCAACGAAGCGCCGGCCTATTCAAAAAACGATACGGCGCTATTTGCCATCTTGCGCGATTTCGATGCCGCTTACACGCTATACAATGATTTTCAGAGGCAGATGGAGCGATACTGGTGTTTGCGTTGGCTGTTGCAGGAAAAGGTGCAACAATTTGAAGTATTGGTGTTGCGCGAAAATTTGGTTAGACTCACCGGGATTCCTTTGGTTAGCCGTATTTCATCTTTGCCGGAGTTGCCGCCGAATACGCGCGCACTTCTGGAAACAGGGGAGATTGATCTGCTCGATTTGAATTTCAATGCACGTTTTATTTCGGTGGTTGAGGCTACGCCTGCATGATTGCTTTGTTACACAACAAGAATTTTTCCTTTGCGTTGCTAATTTCGCTCGGCTTTCATGCCATCGTCTTGTTCGGGGTGGGTTTTGCTTTTCCCCAATACGACAAGTCGATGAGCATGCCATTGCAGCCGTTGGAAGTCGTGCTGGTAAATAGCAAATCGCGCCTGCGTCCAAGCAATGCAGAAAAGATGGCCCAGAATAACCTGGATGGAGGGGGAAATACTTCGGATGAGCGCCACTCCAAGACACCGTTCCCGGCCTTGGGTGACAGTGAACAATTTTCACCGGAACAGTCCGCACACCGGGTGAAACAGCTTGAGCAAGAAGCAAAACGCTTGCTGACGCAATTGAAGAGCAATTACAGCGTGGCGCGCGAAACAGAAGTTAAGCAACCGCTCAGTGATCAAAGTAGCGGTGAAGACTTGGTAACGAGTTCGTTGGCAATGGCTCGACTGGAAGCCGAAATCAACAAAAACAATGACGCATACGAGAAGTTGCCCAAGCGAAAATTCGTTGGTGCACGCACTCAGGAATACCGTTACGCGCAATATGTTGAGGACTGGCGCAGCAAAATCGAACGCATAGGCAATATGAATTACCCGCAACAAGCCCGCGACCAAAAAATCTACGGCAAATTGACGCTGACCGTTTCTATCCGTTCAGACGGGAGCGTGGAAAATGTTGAGATAAACCGCTCTTCGGGACAACGCATTCTTGACGCTGCGGCAATGCGCATCGTCAAATTGGCTGCACCGTATGCTGTATTCCCACCCGACTTGCGCAAGGAAACCGATATTCTGAGTATTACGCGCACCTGGGCGTTTACGAGCAATGATCACTTGGAGAGCGAATAAGGCTTCTCCGGATGATCTTGCGCCGACGGTGTTAACTGCTTACCAGTGAATGCCTCTCATCACATCAAAAGCTTCTTGTTGGGAAAGGAAGCGTTCAAATTTAACATCGTAGTAAGCATGTTCTTTGGTTGTTTGGTGTTCCATGCAAATCAGGGGACGTTCTGTAGGAATCTCAAACAGAGACTCTGTACAAAGTGGTTTCCAGTTTTGGTCTATGTTAGAAATGTTTCTCATGATTGACTCCTATAGCTATTGGTTTCGCGATTTACCGCTGGTGGAGCAAACATTAGCAAACAAACAGGAGGCATCCAAATCTACGCGGCAGTTCTTTGCGTTCGAAGATAGGCGGTTTTATAAAGGCGACAGACGGTTTATTTACGGGGACGGAATACCTGTAGAAGGATCCCGAAATTCGGAGACCCTTACTAAGCGCAACTTGAGTGGCTTGTTTTCCTTACCTTAAGTGCCAATCTCGTCTATTGCAGGCGCGGCACTTGATTTGGCATCCGGGTTGTATGCAATCCGCATGCCATAAAAATATACTTTAAATATCAATTGGTTGGTTTTGAAGGCGTGAGGTGGGGTGACATTTATGGTCAGTCAATCCTGAAAATCGCCAAAAAAGGCATAGCCCAAGCAGAGTCGAAATCAGTGCAGAGTGAAATGAAGCTTGATTTCAGCGACTACTCAAGCGCTGACATCGAGCAGTTGCCCTTTGCTTTCTTGGTATTGGGTTATTGCTGCGGCTATGGCGATCATTTCTTTTGTTGGATATTGTCTAACGACTTCTTTTGTATTCTTATCCAATAGCTTGACGACATTGATGCCGGTCTCTTTGTCTTTTTCAATCGAAGCGTAAAGATTTTGTCCTTTTTGGACAAATGCATCATTAACCTGCTTAACGGCGTAGGCAAGCTGCGCCGGAGTGGGATTTTTCAAAACCGTATCTTCGTGTGAAGAAGCTCCCTCCCGTGCTGCTGTATCTATCGAGGGAGCAGCGGCTGTTGTAACCTCGTTGCCCGGATTGGCAGGTGCGTTAGCAGAAAAATCCCGAGTCCCCTCACCTTGTGGGGGGGCAACTGATCTTGGGGTAATAGAAGAAATGCTCACGATAGTCTTTCTAGTTAACGTGTTGTATCACGCCCACTCATCAACGACATAGCCTACGCTTTGGCCGCTGGTATTAATAGACGGCCTTGGTTCTGCCTGAGCACTCACGTCGCTGCCTCTGCCATTTTCTGCACTCTGTGCATAGCCAGACTGATTCTGGGGCTGAACAGCTATAGCAATTTGCACATTTGAATGACCTGAGTTGATTTCCATGATGCGGCCTTTCGTTAAATATATATAGAGTTCAACATACAGCGGTTTGTAATGTTGCTATCGGCAAGTTTTTGGGAAACTTTAGGACTTTTTTAAAAATATTTAAAAAATTAGTCTTAATCCCGATAAATTTACTTTTCTCTTTATTCAACAATATGTTAAATTATGCCCTGAGATGAAACTAAACCGATATTTCTATCCTTTACTGTTCGCCTTTGCTTTGCTGTTTGCCCAGCAAGGCGGCGTGGTGCATGCTTTTCATCACGTTATTCAAGAGCAAACACAGGATCATTCGCTCCCTCACGATAAGCTATGCGATCTTTGCGCGGTTTATGCGCAGATTGGTAGTGCTATCGGAAGTAGCCTGGTTTTTTTCGCTCCGATTAAGCAGATTGTTTCATTTGACGCTTCCCCTTTTACTGAATTTCTTTCTTATTCGTTCACGGCATTTGCAGCACGTGCCCCGCCATACTCCCGCTAGGTTCATTTAACGTCTTCGCTTTTATAGAGCGAAGGTTTGAGCATATTTACGGAGTTAAATTTCATGTTCATAAACAAATATTTACGCATGGCCTCGGCCGTGTTGTTAAGCATTGCCACATCTGCCTATGCGGAAACGCCGGTTAATAATGAGGCGGTTTTTAATCCTGCATTTTCTTTAATTTTGACTGGCACATACGGCCAATTTCAGCGCGACCCGACTATTCCGGCTACGGGGTTTGCCATGAATCCCAATCCGGGGCATGTTCAGGGCTTTAGTATCGGCGAGACTGAACTGGGCATTTCAGCCAACATTGATCCGGACTTTCGTGGTGTGGCGACAATGTCAATAGACGCGACAGGCGGTATCGCTGTGGAAAATGGTTTTGTTCAGAGCACTTCGCTGGGTGACGGACTCAATTTAAAGTTCGGACGATTTTTTTCCGGTTTGGGGTATCTTAATGAACAGCATTCGCATGCCTGGGATTTCGTCGACCAGCCACTGGTTTATGCAACGCTTTGGAATAATCAATTGGCCGAAGACGGTGTGCAACTAAAATGGCTGGCCCCAACCGATAGCTTTCTCGAAATCGGCGGCGAGTTGGGACGCGGACTTGACTACCCCGGTACAAACACCCCAAAAAATGGTAGTAATGCGGGAGCGGTATTTGTTCATCTGGGCGATGACATTGGTGTGGAACACAGTTGGCGCTTGGGGGCCTCTTTGCATCAAACAACGCAAACTGATGCTTTAAGCACTGCGGTTCCCGATTTGTTAAACACCTCCGGTGGCGTAACCGATAGTTTCAGTGGAAACAGCCAAACTGCCGGAGTAGATTTTGTGTGGAAATATGCGCCCAACGGAAATATTCGCGAGCGTCACTTTAAATTACAGAGCGAATATTTTCGCCGCAATGAAAACGGCTTGCTGACTTATGACATGACAGGGGCGAAGATTAAGGACAGTTACTCTGTCGTGCAAAGCGGTTGGTATGTGCAAAGCGTTTATCAGTTTATGCCAATGTGGCGTACCGGAATACGCTATGACCGGCTTGATCCGGGTATTGCGCAAGTCGGTGCATTGAACGCGGGCAATGTTATTTCCAACTATGCGTTTAATCCGTCACGAACCACTTGGATGATCGACTACAGTCCGAGCGAATTTTCCCGCTTCCGGCTGCAACTTGCCTATGACGCGACACGTCAGGGTTTGCCGGACAACCAATGCCTCGTCCAATACATCATGAGCCTTGGCGCTCATGGCGCTCATCAATATTGATTTGAAAGACACCGAAATGAAAAAAATATTTATCGTATTTGGGCTGTTGTTAATAAGTGGCAATGTGCATGCCGCACTCAACATCTTTGCTTGTGAGCCTGAGTGGGCTGCATTGGCGCAAGAAATTGGCGGGGAAAAAGTCAGCATCTATGCCGCCACCAACGCGTTGCAAGACCCTCACCACATTGAAGCTCGCCCTAGCCTGATAGCAAGGGCGCGACGCGCGCAATTGGTCGTTTGCACCGGGGCAGAATTGGAAATAGGCTGGTTACCGGTGGTCTTGCGCGAATCAGGTAACGCGGATGTCGCCTCCGGCAAGCCCGGTAATTTCGAGGCGGCGAAATACATCACGATGCAAGAGGTGCCCACCCATCTGGATCGTGCCGATGGTGATGTTCATGCAGCCGGTAATCCGCATATCCAACTTGATGCCCCAGATTACCCGGCGATTGCACGGGCATTGTCCGAGCGCCTGAGTGAACTGGATACTGCGAATTCCCCATACTACCAGGCACGTCTGCAAACTTTTACGCAGAAATGGCAAGCCGCATTGCTACGTTGGCAGCAACAGGCAGCACCGCTGAAAGGAAACAGCATCGTAGTGCAGCACAAAGCATTTCCGTATTTGACATCATGGCTGGGGCTAATTGAAGTTGCATCGCTGGAACCAAAACCCGGCGTGGAGCCCAGTGCTTCACATTTGTCACAGGTTCTCGCAACGTTGCAACAACACCCTGCACGTATGGTGATACGCGCGGCCTATCAAAATCCGAAACCTTCCGAATGGATTGCCGAGCGTGCGCATATCCCGGCAGTCGTCTTGCCGTTCAGCGTTGGCGGTACAGAAGGAGCCAAGGATTTATTTGGCTTGTTTGACGACACGGTTGCAAGATTGTTGGCAGGACTGAAATAATCCCGGTACAGGTAATAAAATATGGACTCAATTGATCTAAGTATTCTCATCCCCGCCTTAATCGCGGGGATGCTCGTGCTGGCAACCCATGTGCCCCTCGGCATGACAGTATTGCAACGCGGCATCATATTCGCCGATCTTGCTGTAGCACAAATTGCCGGCTTGGGCGTCATCATCGCGGGGCTGCTCGACCTGACAGGCTACCCGATTGCCGTGCAAGTTATCGCGGCATTAAGTGCCTTGCTCGGCGCTGCATTGCTGGCTTATGTTGAGCATCGTTTGCCAGAAGCGCAAGAGGCCGTGATCGGTCTCTTGTTTGTTTTGGCTGCCACCGGCGGCATATTGCTGATGAGCAGGGATGTGCATGCAGGCGAGCATCTGAAAGACCTGTTGGTGGGGCAGATATTGTGGGTGAGCAATAGCAAACTCTTCGTTACTGCACTCATTACCGCTGTACTTTTGATCTTGCTGCGAGTATTTAATCAACGTCTTGCGGGCTTGGGTTTTTACGCGCTGTTCGCGCTTGCTGTTACGGTCTCCGTGCAATTGGTCGGTATCTACCTCGTATTCGCCAGTTTAATTGTCCCCGCGCTGGCGACACTCAAATTAAAACAGCATCGGTTGGTTGTAGCTTACGCGATTGGTGTCACCGGATATATATTGGGACTGTTGCTCTCAGTCTGGTTCGACCTGCCCGCGGGTGCTGCTATCGTGTGGATGATGGTATTGGTGGGGGCACCAGTATTGTTCAAATGGCATAGAGGTTGAACCGAGCACTTTGAGGACTGTGTTTTGATTTAATGGCTAAGCCAATGGCAGCTTTGATATTGCCAAATGGCTGGTAACGGGAAGATTTAATTCAACTAGTTTAGCCGCTCCGGATTTGCTGATGTCTCAAGATGAAATTGAAATCGTACGGTTGCAAGTTACTCGACAAGAGCCGTTAAAAAGATAGAATATCGAATGAGAATGTTTGGACATAAGCCGACTATTAGATAAGCGCTGAGGGGAAAGCCAATTCAGGTCAACCTCTATGAGTAAGTTTATTTTTGTCGTTCACTTTGCTGTCTGACGCGCTTCTGCTTGTAAAGATTTTGCAATATCACATATGGGAATTTATATGAGCCAATTAAAATCGATGCAATTGTTCGGTGCCGGATACGTCAAAACTTTTGCCCTTAGTTTGAGTACATATTTCATACTTGCTTCAATTGGTTTTTCCAATGTCGCTACCGGTGCCGAAGAAACGTATATCAGAACGTATACTTACCAGGCAAGTGAAGCAGACAGTAAATTGACTGCTCGCACCATCGCACTTCAGGAGGTTAAAACAGAATTGCTAAGTGAACTTGGCACCCACGTTCGCTCTTTGGTGAAACAGAATAGTTCCTCTAACGGCAAACAAATGGGGACCATTGAAATTGAGACATTGTCAGCGGGTATTTCCAAGGTTGAGATTCTAGAGGAAAAATGGGATGGTATGAGTTATGTGTTGAAAGCACAAATCAAAGCTGATCCGGACGATGTATTGAAATCGCTGAATAAGATGTTTAATGATAGACAAAAGGAAGAGAAAATATCGCAACTTAGTGGTGATCTTTCAAAAATGCAAGATAAGAATAACAGCATAATAGAATCACTCACTGAGTCAAGAAAAGAAGCGACTGACGCCTTGGCAGAGATTGCCCGTTTGAAAAAACAACTTGCAGAAAAACAAACCGAGCAATCTACCCAATCGCTGAAGGTTCAGTATCAACATCAGGTAGATAAATTAACTTTAAACGAATGGTTTAACTCTGGCCTAAATGAGCGCAACTTGGGTAACAATACCCAGGCCGTGAATTGGTTTCGAAAAGCTGCTGATGCCGGACATACAGGAGGGATGACACAGCTTGGCATCATGTACGCCCAAGGTAAAGGTGTTGAAAAAAATGATAATGAAGCCTTTAAGTTGTTTCATAAAGCAGCAGAGGCGGGAAATGTTAATAGCATGATTATGCTTGGTATTTTTTTGGCGAATGGTAGAGGTGTAGCTGAAAACGATATTGAAGCTGTCAGATGGTTTCGAAAAGCTGCTGACGCTGGAAATCCAGAAGGTATGACTCAGCTCGGCGTTATGTACGAGCAAGGTGAAGGCGTTGAAAAAAATGATATTGAAGCTGTCAGATGGTTTCGAAAAGCTGCCGATGCTGGACATACAGGAGGGATGACACAGCTTGGTATCATGTACGATCAAGGCAAAGGTGTTGAAAAAAATGATAATGAAGCGTTCAAATTGTTTAGTAAAGCGGCAGAGGCAGGAAACGTTAACAGTATTGTCCAGCTTGGTATTTTGTTAGCGAATGGTAGAGGTGTTGCTGAAAATGATACTGATGCTGTCAGAAGGTTTCGAAAAGCTGCTGATGCTGGAAATACAGGAGGGATGACTCAACTGGGCATTATGTACGAGCAAGGTAAAGGTGTTGAAAAAAATGATATTGAAGCTATCAGATGGTTTCGAAAAGCTGCTGATGCCGGGAACACAGGAGGTATGACTCAGCTTGGTATCATGTACGATCAAGGCAAAGGTGTTGAAAAAAATGCCAATGAAGCGTTCAAATTGTTTAGTAAAGCAGCAGAGGCGGGAAATGTTAACAGTATGTTCCTGCTTGGTATTTTGTTGGCGAATGGTAGAGGCGTAGCTGAAAATGATATCGAAGCTGTCAGATGGTTTCGAAAAGCTGCTGATGCTGGAAATCCGGGAGGCATGACTCAACTCGGCATTATGTACGAGCAAGGTAAAGGTGTTGAAAAAAATGATAATGAAGCAGCCAACTGGTTTCGTAAGGCGGCAACCCTTGGTAGTAAGGTTGCCCAAAATAATCTGAAGAAGATGGGTTATTAAAACAAATTAATTGTTCAGAAATAAATCGAAATTTTATGCAACTAAATTTGATCGCTAAGGATGGAGGGGGAGATGGACTCGGGGAGTGTTGCATATATGAATCTAAGCACGGTGTTTCTGATTACATCAGCGCCGGTGTGCTATCCCTAGAGTTTACAGATGAACAGGAACGTAATTATGTTCTTGGTATTCTGAAATCGAAACATTTCAAAGAGTTTATTGACGGGGTGACTCCCGGCGGCTCAACCATTAGGCATTCAAAATTACTGACTTTAGATTATGACGTCCCTTGGTCTAATGATGTTGCAAAGCGTCAAGCGGTTGCAGATATTGTTGCGAACCTGCTGGATAAGGAGCGCAGTATTGTGACAAAAAACAACACAATCGACACCCTCATAACCAATGAACTTACGGCTGGTTTGAACGGCAATGCAAGCAAGGCATCTGCCTTCGCGTGTTGAGCTTCTGACTACCACACGACTGGATGCAGGCATATACACCGATTTGGTGCGCGAGACGAACCATCGCATCACGAATTATAAGGGGGGATTTTTCCATATCCCCGATTTCTTTAAAGCTAATCGTGGACAGAATCTGCAAGTAACTTCCATCGGGGAAAGCTATTACTCTGATACTCAAAAGAGTGGGTTTTATAGACTCTTCACCAATGTTGAGATGACTGACCTGCGTACTATTACGGGTTACCGTTGGCTCGGTAACAAAAGGGAATTGGCTGCGCTACCAAAGAACTGCGTCATGTTGGCCGCCGATGGCATGATAGTCGGAAGATCGTTTTTTTTGATGAGATGCCAAATACCATTACAAATATTCATCCATGGGTAATTACCGCCAAGGATAAGAAACAGCCGCGCTACAAGTCCGTATTCCTTTCTTTCTTTCTTACCTAAAAAACATCGGGTATCTCGAAAAAATTAAGGATAAGTCCAATGGTGGTGGATTAAAGAAGAGCCATATTGAAAAATGGATCAAGATTCCTTCGTTTTCAGACGGTATGCAGGAAGAGATCGCTAGCTATTACTACAATAGCGTCAAGCCATTGGGTGTTGCTGCGACATTGGTGGAGCAAAAAAATAGGAATGCAGAATTAGGTATCTTCCAACTCAATATGGAAGTACTAATGCTGGGTGTGAAGCTTGCTGGTTTGGTCAAGGATATTATCCTGAAAGGTTAGCCAAGTCTGATTCGGCACTAGCTTGCTGCTCCGCTAACCGTCAAGCCGCGTGTCCGTGCAATGGAATTACTTCCGCCCCTGCCTTGAGCTTGTCTAAATAATCCGCCCATTGTTGCATCATCTTCTTGCGTTCGGGAAGATGTGCAGTACGGTTGTATGCGCGTCCGTTTGGGTCTTTCACGGCATGTGCAAGCTGGTGTTCTATCAGGTCAGGGCGCACCCCAAGCACTTCGTCAAGGATGCTGCGCGCCCCCGGAAATACATAGCGCCCGGTGCCAGTCAGCGCGTGAAGCTCCCGATGGATCGCCACCGCTTGCGTTGTCAGAGGGACAATAGTTCAGTCTTTGTCTTGGTTGCCGTGTAACTGCGTATTACGATGAATTTCGCCACTCATTCCGATCACAAAGCCACCAGCCAATATTGTCGGTTACATCAGTGATAAATCACATGGAAAATGGGCCAAACAATGAGTCTATATTGTTAACGCAATGAAACTGCAACATTAACCGCAGATAATAAAAATTATAGGCTAGCACTCTCCCTCTATCATCTTTTCATCTGGTTTCACCAAGAACTGTCTGAGGATTTCTTTATGGGCGTCGAAAACGAATCTTACGATCAATTTATCGCTCGTATCGACAGGCCGCCAAAACCTCTTCCTATCTGGGGTTCTGCATTGCTGTTTGCGGCGGTGTTTTTCATTTTGCAGATGAGCTTTGATGCTTGTCGCGGCACATCGTTTGAACATTTTATTATCGGTGACTTGACTGTCGTTCCGACAGCAACACTAATCAAAGTGATTACGCCGGAAGTTGGCGTCCAAGCAATGGGAAACCAACTCCGCGCGCCGGGCGGTGGCATCAACGTGATGAAGGGATGCGAAGGAACCGAGATCATGTTTATGCTTGTGGCGGCTTTTTCGGCTGTTGTCATGCCGTGGCGTCGTCGGTTGGCAGGTCTAGGAATCGGCATTTTGATGGTGTTCTGCCTAAATCAGGTTAGCGCAGTAATCGGCCCTGTGCCGCAAATCGCGCCGAAGAAACACGCCGATCACCGAACGTGGCATAGTGGAATGCGGTGCTGCGGAAGACCGGAATAGCAATGGTGCATATTGCCCGAAGG
>Ga0224559_1000471_pt1 | contig 26842 bp, 18 predicted proteins | sample 714S33034metaG_FD_180676 | JGI IMG/M metagenome (GOLD analysis project Ga0224559, IMG submission 180676) | Peat soil microbial communities from Stordalen Mire, Sweden - 717 S3 30-34 | ecosystem: Environmental > Terrestrial > Soil > Wetlands > Peat | place: Sweden: Norrbotten County, Stordalen... | reverse complement strand
CCGACACACTCTACGGAGGTCCGGGCAACGACATTCTCATCGGCGGCGCCGGCAACGACACCCTCATCGGTGGCGACGGCAACGACACGCTTCAGGGCGGCCTGGGTAGCGACACTATCGACGGTGGCGGTCTCAACTGCATTGCGGCAACTGCGGTCATTCCGGCCACGGCCCTCTACGGCGCCCCGACTTGCGCCACCTCGGGCACCAACGCGGTTTCCCCGAGCAGGGGCGCCGGCAACGCGCTCAACCCCGGCGCCGACCTCCTCGACTACAGCGACCGCACCACGGGAGTCACCGTGAATTTGAGTGCCACCGTTGTCAGCGGCACCAGTTCGACGCCATCCACCATCGTCCTCGACGTCCTCAATGCCGGTGGAACTTGCAACCCCAGCACAACCGAATGCGACACGGTCATCATAGACGCCGCCAACGGCAGCAGCCCCGCGATTCTCTCGGTTGCGAACATCAAGGGTGGCGCGGGCGACGACACCCTGACCGGCGATGACAACCCCAACACCATCTGGGGTGGTGCGGGCGACGACACCATCCGTGGTGACAAGGCCAATCAGACCACGGACGGCTTCAACACCTTGTACGGTGAATCTGGCGATGACACCATCACCGCAGGCCCGGCTGGCGACCACATCTTCGGCGGCCCCGGAGCGAACACCCTACGGGGCGGAGCCGGCAACGACTTCATCGACGATGGCGACGGCGCGAATGGAACCATCCTTTGCGGGCTTGGGGATGCCAACGTCGCAATTGGCGGCTCGGGAGACACGGTTGGCCGAACTGTCGGTGACGTGAACGGGTGGTGCCAGCTGTAGCAATCTACTCTGGCAACCTGCTCTAGCAACCTAGACGCCGGCCGCTTACCGCGGCCGGCGTTTTTCATGCACCATGTCTAGGCGCCTCAAGAATCGGCGCCGAGAACCGATAGAGGCAAGACATGCGCGACATGAAACACCATCTCCTTGCCATGGTGGCCTTGCTCCTCCCTTTGGCATGCTCGTCTTCCGACCCCGAATCCAGGCACGACAGTGGCGGCGGCGGTTCCGAGGCAGGAGTGACGATCGACGGCCGAACCCCGGATGTCTCGAGCACTGAGGCGGGTAATGTCACCGATGCGCGCGACGCGAAGCCCGCAGACGCGCACGCGCTAGACCAGGGCGGAGCGGTTGATCAGTCTCCCGGTGTGGACAGCGGTCGCGACGTCGCCGACGCACGCGACGCCGCGGATGCGCGCGACGCTGCCGACGTTCGTGATGGCTCGGGTGATCGTATCGACGCTGGCGCGCCCATCGACACCGCCAATATCGATACTGGCTCCGCCGTCGATGTCGCGATCGACACGGGCCCCTCGGGCGCCGGCACCTGTGTTTCGCCCTTCCTGGTTCCCCGCGCCCCGCTTCAGTACGACCTGTCCGTCAGCACCGCCAGGGCTTCGCGCGTCTTCGCAGTTCCCTGCGCGAAGAACACCGCCGACGTTGTCATCCGACTCGAAATCGACGCACCCCAGATGTTGGTCTACGCCGATACCTTGGGCGCCACTTTGAACACAGCCCTCTTTTTCAGCGACGACTGCGACATAGCCACGCCTGTTTCGGACCTGGGTACTGCCGCCTGCAACGACGATGCTTGCGGCACCAGCCAGTCACAGCTGGTCGGGGTCCTCACCTACGGTGTGCACTACCTCATCGTCAGCGGCGTCAATGGCGATAGCGGCGACGTCCCGGTTCATATCGAACACGCCGTGGTTGGCTCCGCCAGTCCCACCAACCTGACCTTGGGTTCAGGTTCGTTGCAGGGCGCCATCGCCCAAGGAGGCAACACCACAAATCCGTGCGAAGCCTCTGGAACACAAATGAACTACTGGTGGTTGACCTGTCCGGACTACGCTGGAGGCGCTTTTCAGGCCTCGAATTGCAATAGCGCAACGTGGAATACGGTTCTATCGTTGCAGATCCCTCGTGGCCCACTTCTCATATGCGACGTCAACGACTACAACTGTGGCTTGGGGTCTCAAATCAAGACCACGGTGCCGCCGGGCGCGGGGATCAACGTCCTCACCATCGCGGGTTCAACTCTGAGCAATTACGGCAACTACACGATCACCTATACGCGACCTTGATCGAGTCCGGGTGTAACCTGGCACCGGCGTGCCACTCAATATCGTCGAAAACTTTCCGCTCGCTCCCCAAACGACCCTCGGACTCGGAGGGCCGGCACGCTTCTTCGCGGAAATCGACGAGCTCGCCGACCTCTTGCCCGCCCTGCAGTGGGCGGAAGAACGACGGCTTGCCGTCTTCGTGCTGGGCGGCGGATCGAACCTGGTGGTGGCGGATGAAGGATTCCCCGGCTTGGTGCTGCGTCTGCGAACCCGCGGCATGGCCTGGAGCGAAGAGGGGGGCGAAGAGGGCGGCGGCGAAGCGCGTGTCGAAATCCAAGCTGGCCAGCCCTGGGACGATGTGGTCGCCGAGGCCGTCCGACGCAACGGAGCCGGCATCGAGTGTCTGTCCGGCATTCCTGGCAGCACCGGTGCGGCGCCTGTGCAGAACATCGGCGCCTACGGACAAGAAGTCGCGGATGTACTTCGCGGTGTCCGCGTGCTCGACCGCCACAACCTCGAAATGCGCGATCTCGATCGCGAAGCATGCGCCTTCAGCTACCGCACGAGCCTGTTCAAGCGTGAGCCAGACCGCTTCGTGATTCTGTCCGTCACCCTTGGCCTCGTCCAAGGCGGTTCGCCCTGTCTTCGCTACGCCGAATTGGCGGCGGCTCTTGGCGGCAACACAACGCCCGGTCTGGACCAGGTTCGCGAGACCGTCCTGGCCTTGCGCCGCAAGAAATCCATGGTCATCGACGACGCGGACGAGAATCGCCGCAGCGCCGGCTCCTTCTTCACCAACCCCATCGTCACCCGACAAGCCGCGGAGGAGATCGCATGGCGCGCGGCCGAGGCCGGGCTCGTGGCCAAACCAGCGGACGTGCCACGATTCACCCTCGACGATGGGCGCGTGAAACTGGCCGCTGGCTGGCTCATCGAACGCGCCGGACTGGCCAAGGGTTTTCGCATGGGACCGGTGGGGATCTCGTCGCGGCACGCGCTCGCGCTGGTTCACCACGGCGGCGGCGCCACCGCGGATCTCCTGCGCCTGGCCATGCACGTGCGCGCGGTGGTGCGCAAGCGCTTCGGCGTGACGCTGACACCCGAGCCAGTCTTCCTCGGCCTCGCCTGGCCGGCGTAGCACTTCCGGCCTTTTCCACTTTCGGTCTGGGTGTATTCTTCGCCCGTCCATTGCCCGCCTCACTTGGAGGACAAACCATGAGCGTGTCGGATCTGTTGCAGCGTCGGAAGAATGGTTTCACCCTGTGGCTCCCGCAAGAAACCGCGAACCCGCCCACCGTGGTCGTCGGCCAATTCGTCGAAGGCGCGCCGCCCAGCGTGGCGCTCCTGCCCAATTCACCGCTGGCCATGTCGCAAACCGCGCCCGGCCTGTGGGAACTGCCGGCCAGCCGGTGCAACCTGGTGGACGGCGAGGTCTACCACTACTGGTTCGAGATCGACGACGCGGCCCCTTGGCATTTTCGCAATCGTGTGCGCCGTACCGATCCCTTCGCGACGACGACGGACTGGCGGGTGCTGGGGGACGCGCCAACTGGATCCGACGATGGCGTTCCCCAACCCGCAGGCGTCATCAAGTTCCAAGGTGGCCAGCTCGTTACTTGCGACCCGGGAGGCCAGATCGCCGACATGCCAGCCAGCGGCGCCGACCTCCTGGCCAACAACTTTCTCGTCATCTACGAACTGCCGCCGCGCTGGTCGCAGGCCGACGGCAGCCGCCTGACCGGTGTCGGCACCTTCCGCGATGTGCAGGCCCTGGTGGACGACACCCCCGCCGCCAACTTTGCGGGCGTGCGCCTGCTCGACGAAAGCCAATACCTGGTCGACCTTGGCATCACGGCCATCGAACTTCTGCCCATCGCCGACAGTTACGACGATCGCGAGTGGGGCTACGGCACCTCGAATTACGCCGCACCCGATTTCGATCTGGGCTTTCCCAAAGGGTATTCCTACCCGACGGCCAATCGCGACCTCGCGGCCCTGGTGGGCGCCTGCCACAAGAGCGGCATTCGCATGATTCTCGACGTGGTCCTTGGCTATGGCCGGCAAGATCCACTGGTCAGCGTCGGAGATGGCGCCTTCCACTGTCCGCAAGCCGCATCGGGCACCACCTATGATGACGCGGATCCCGAGCAGCGCACTTCGCGCCCAGGAGTGCTGCGCCAGGACTGGGGAGGCCGCTTGTGGCGCTACATCGCCCCCCAGACTGGCGTCTATGACCCAATCACCGGAGCCATTCCCACGCCAAGCCAGTCGACCAGCCTGGTCCCCGCCCGCCACTGCCTGCGCATCGCCGTCGAGCGCTGGATCCGCGATTTCCGCGTCGACGGCTTGCGCCTGGACAGCGTCGAGACCATCGCCAACTGGGATTTCGTGAACGACTACCGCCAGCACGCACGCGCGACTTTCGCCGATGTGTGCGGTTCGAGCGAGCGCGCCAACGACCATTTTCTCGTCGTGGGCGAGGAACTCACCGTGCCGCTCGCACTGCTCGGAATCACCGAAAACGGACAGCCCGGCCAGCAGCGCCTGGATGCCCTGTGGAACGAAACCTGGAAGAAGCGTCTGCGCGCCGCCATCCTGGGCCAAAACTTCGGAGGCGATGCTACCTTCGAAGATACCGTGCGCCGCCTCGTCGACTGCCGCGCGGCCGGCTTCGCCGACGGCGCTCAGGCGATCAACTACATCACCTCGCACGACGTGGAGGGCGACGGCAACCAGCGCCTGTTCGATTTTCTCGACAAGAACGGCGTCAGCGAAAAGGAACAGCGATTCAAGCTCGCCTTCACCTGCCTGCTCACCGCGGTCGGCATTCCCATGATCTTGGCCGGAGAAGAATTCGGCGATCAGAGCGACCTCAGCATGACCTACCCACAAAAGGAATTCGACGCCGTCAGATGGGATCGCCTGCAGCTCGCCATGGACCAGGTGGCCGGCCGCGCCGCCATCGGCGGCAACGACACGACCTGGCGGGCACGCGTGAATGATTGCGTGCGCGCCTTGTGCCACCTACGCGCCTCGCACCCGGCCCTGGGCGTGAACGACACCGATGTGTTCCACCGCGATTTCGACGACGGCAAGCGTGTGCTGGCCTGGCTGCGCGGTTCACCGTCGGATCCCGTGGTCGTGGTCGCCAACTTCTCGGATTGGGGAACGGATCTGTCGCAGCCGAACGCCGAGTACCGGGTTCCCAACTGGCCGGCCACCCCGCCGGGCAAGACGTGGTTCGAGGTGACGACGAATCAGCCCGTGCCCGACGCATGGATCGGCCGCTGGGGCCTCACCCCCTGGGATGCCAAGGTCTACGTCCTGCGATAGCGCGGCTGCCGCATGCGCACTAGCAGGCCGAAATCGCACCCTTTCGACGGGTTTCCACTCCGCAATCGAATCTGTTAGTTTGGCGGAATGTTGTTCCGCCGCTTTCTGATCCTCGCAGCTGGCCCCGCATTGCTCGCCGCTTGCGCTTCCTCTCCCGAGAAGCCCGTGGCCGACTACAGCGTCCAACCCGGCTACCACGTGGTTGGCAACCAGGTTCTCGACAAGAATGGCGCGCCCCACTTCTTCCATGGCGTGGACAGGCCGTCCTTGGAATTCTCGTCGTCCGGCGAAAACATATCGGCCGGTGATTTCAGACTGATGGCTGGTTGGAAAGCCAATGTGGTGCGCATTGCGCTCAACCAGGACTACTGGCTTGAAGGCGGCGGCGCATCGTATCAGCAGACGGTGTTGCAAGCGGTTGAGTGGGCCAAGCAAGCCGGCATGGATGTGATCCTCGACCTGCACTGGTCGGACAAGGGACAATTGGGCTCGAGCAGCATTGGACAGCAGAAGATGGCGGATGCGAATTCGATTCTGTTCTGGCAAGGCGTGGCCGCCGCCTACAAGCAAGACGGCCGCGTGCTCTTCGAACTCTACAACGAGCCGCATGACATCACTTGGGATGTCTGGCTCAATGGCGGCAACGCGGGCGACTTCACGGCTGCGGGCATGCAGCAGCTCTACGACGCCGTCCGTTCGACCGGCGCGCAGAACATCGTCATCGCTGGCGGGCTTAATTGGGCCTACGACCTGAGCGGAGTCGCCACACACCCGATTCAAGGTCAGGGCATCATGTACGCCACCCACCCCTACGACCAGAACAACTGGAAGCCACCCTCAAGCTGGGATGCGAACTGGGGCTACCTGACCGCGACCTACCCGGTTATCATCACGGAGTTCGGTTCGTTCGACTGCTCGACAAGCTACGCCAGCCAGCTCATCGACTACGCCGATGCCCACGGCGCTTCGTGGACCGCCTGGGCCTGGTATGTGAGTGGGTGCGACTTTCCATCGCTGATTACTGACTGGGCCGGTACCCCCAGCCCTCCAGGCCAAGCTGTGAAGGACGCCCTGGCCAGGTATGTGACGCAAGGAGAGCCCACCTACGTCGACGCGAGCGCCACCGCGCAGCCCGATGCTGGCGTCGCCGTGCAGCTCGACGGCGGCGCATCGGAGGCGAAAGCAATCGACAGCCTGACGGCCATCGACGCCGCCACGTCCGAGGGCGGTGGAAACGTCGACTAGCACGCATCCACGTGACAGTCTGTGGCTCTAACCGACATGAGCCACAAGGATCCAGTGTGCGGGATGACGGTCGATCCCGCTGGCGCGAAGGGAACGCACGAACACCAAGGCGTGACCTATTACTTCTGCGCGCCGGCCTGCCGCGCCCGCTTCGTCGCCGATCCGGCGCGCTACCTGGCCTCTGACTATCGGCCTGCGGGGATGGGCGGCGGTCTCGCGAGTTTGGGCAAAGCCCGCCTGACGCGGCCTACAAGCCAGCCTGTCAAGCCTGTGCCGGCGCCGAGCGGGCCGCGCTACGTGTGCCCCATGGATCCCGAGGTTTCCAGTCCGTTCCCCGCCGCCTGCCCCAAGTGCGGCATGGCCCTGGAACCGGAGACCATCACCCTCGACGACAAACCCAACCCCGAATTGGTGGACATGACCCGCCGGTTCTGGGTCGCGGCGGCCCTGGCGGCGCCCCTCTTCGTCTATGGCATGGCCGAGATGCTGCTCGGTCACGACCGATTGCATTTTCTGCCCGAGCGCGGCCTGGCCGCGGTGGAGATGGCCCTGGCCACGCCCGCCGTCTTCTGGGCCGGCTGGCCCTTGCTCACGCGTGCCTGGAAATCCGTGCGCGGCCGCAGCCCCAACATGTTCACCTTGATCGGCATAGGCATGCTAGCGGCTTATGCCATCAGCGCGGTGGCGACCCTGGCGCCGGGCATCCTGCCCGCGGCCTTCCGCCGCCCGGGCGAACCTCCACCTCTATACTTTGAACCCGCGGCCGTGATCACCGCGCTGGTCTTGCTCGGCCAGGTGCTAGAGGGTCGCGCCCGCCGCGCCACCGGCGGCGCCATTCGCGCCCTTTTGCGCCTGGTGCCCGCGCAAGCCCACCTCATGACCAGCGACGAGCGCGAATCCGACCTCGCGGTGGAGTACGTGCGCAAGGGCGATCACCTGCGCGTGCGGCCCGGCGAGCGCATTCCGGTCGATGGCGTGCTCGAAAGCGGCGGCAGCACGGTCGACGAATCGGCGCTCACCGGCGAACCCATGCCGGCGGAAAAGGCGCCCGGCAGCCACGTCACCGGCGGCACCCAGAACGGCAGCGGCACCTTTGTCATGCGCGCCGAGCGCGTGGGCGCGGGGACCGCCCTCGCCAGCATCGTCCGCGCGGTGGCCGCCGCGCAACGCAGCCGCGCCCCCATGCAACGCCTGGCGGATCGCGTGTCACGCTGGTTCGTTCCCGCGGTGGTCGCGATTTCCTTGGCCGCCTTCGCGGTGTGGTCGGCGACCGGGCCCGAGCCCCGCCTGGCCCATGCCCTGGTTGCGGCCGTGGCCGTGCTCATCGTGGCCTGTCCCTGCGCCCTCGGCCTGGCCACGCCGATGTCCGTCATGGTCGGCGTGGGCCGTGGCGCGAGCGCGGGCGTCCTAGTCAAGAACGCCGAGGCCATCGAAACCATGGCTCGCGTCGACACCCTCGTACTCGACAAGACCGGCACGCTGACCATCGGTAAGCCCAGGCTCGCGGCCGTCCACGCCGCGAACGGATTCTCTGCCGAAGAAGTTCTTCGCCTGTGCGCCAGCCTCGAAGGCGGCAGCGAACACCCGCTGGCGAAGGCAATCGTGAGCGAAGCCGGCGAACGCGGCGTCGCTCTCTCGGAGCCGCGCGAGTTCCGCAGTCAGTCCGGACTCGGGATCGCCGGCACCGTCGATGGCCGCGCGGTCGTCGTCGGAAACCAAGCGCACCTGCGATCCGCTGGCATCGACGTCACCAGCCTGGCCGCGCAGGCGGGAGGTGCAACGACGGACGCGACGACAGACGCGACAGCAGCCAGCCACGTGTTCGTGGCCATCGACGGCAAGGCTGCGGGCATGCTCGCGCTGGCTGACAAGGTGAGGCCCGACGCCGCCAGCGCGATCGCCGAACTGCGCGCCGCGGGTCTGCGCATCGTGATGCTCACCGGCGATCATGAAGGCGCGGCCAAGGCCATCGCGCGACAACTCGGCATCGACGAAGTCCTGGCCTCGGTGTCGCCAGAGGAGAAGGGCGCGGCCATCAAGCGTCTGCGCGGCGAAGGCCGCGTCGTCGCCATGGCGGGCGACGGCATCAACGACGCGGCTGCCTTGGCCGAGGCCGATGTGGGGCTGGCCATGGGCGACGGCACCGAGGTGGCCATCGAGAGCGCTGGCATCACCCTGGTCAAGGGCGACCTTGCCGCCATCCTGCGCGCCCGCCGCCTGGGTCGCGCCATCGTGGCCAACATCCGCCAGAACCTGCTCTTCGCCTTTCTCTACAATGTGCTCACCATTCCCATCGCGGCGGGCGTCCTCTACCCGGTCCTTGGCATCGTGCTTTCGCCCATGATCGCCAGCGCCGCCATGAGCTTGTCGTCGGTCTCGGTGATCGGAAATGCCTTGCGTCTGCGCAAGCTCAAGCTGTGACGGCCCGACCGCGACCACGGCTCGAACACGACCCCAAACTTGCCAGCCGGGGCAATCTCACCTAAGACTTACGTGAGAAACCGCCGATTGGTCGGCCAGCAGGAGAGCCATGAAAACCGCACCCCGGCTGTATCGAATCGCAACATTGCTTCTGACCATCTCCAGCAGCTTTACCCTGGCGTGCAAGTCCAAGCCCGCGCCGCCTCCGGAGCCCGCCAAGCTCGTTATCATCAAGGCCACCTGGGGCGCGACGGACGACAGCGCCAGCGCCGACGTAACCAACCGGGTGACGGAATTGGTCAAGGACAACGCACTTGAAGTCCAGGCGATTTCGCAGGTATTCGGCGACCCGGCGGCCTTCAAGATGAAGGAGCTGCGGGTCGAGTACACCAAGGGCGGCGTCTTCGCCAAGAAACGCGCAAGCGAAAACGATACCCTGCGCATCCCGGTCGACGAAAAACCGGTGCCCATTCGGTTGGTGATTCGCAAGGCTCTCTACGGCAACCTTGAAAGCGAGATGACCGCGGATGTCACCAAGCGCGTTGGCGACCTGGTCGTCGACAATGCCCTCACCGTGACCCCGACCAACGGACTCTTTGGCGATCCCGCCCCCTTCAAAGCCAAGGAGCTGCGCGTGGACTACACCTTCGACGGCGTGGAAAAGTCCAAGCGCGCGTCCGAGAACACGCGGCTCACGATCTCAGCCACCGGGCAGTAGCCGAAGTCGCGGGCCGGGGCGGTCGCTCAGCGCCAGCGGACGCGAACAGGTCGTGGCGTTGTCCTTGGGATACGCCCGGTCCGCCTCTGGACGTGCGTTCGACGCTGCTTGCCGGACCTCCGGCCTCGAACAGTTCGTGCAACAACTGGGCACCCGCAGCGTCTAGCTCGCGTCTCTGGGCTTCGAGATCGTTCTTGTGGCGCTCCATGGCCTGTTCAAGCGCGAGCATGGTTCCGAACAGCATCGCCCACACCTCGACGATCCAGGCTGGGTAGGTTCCGTGCTCGACCAGTTTGTCCTTGAACACCGAGTCTCGGAGCAACTCGTCGGCGTCCTTTCGCAGAACGGCCACGTCCTCTTCGGAAATCTCGGCGTCGATCTGGTGGGCTAGTTTGTTGCGAATCGTGTTCAGGACTTTCAGCTCTTCATTTGCCCAAGCCACCCCAGCTACCTTTAGTCCCACAGCCGCCGCCCGCAGCCGGTTGAAGCTCAGGCCCAGATCCTCTATGGGGCCAAGGTTCGGGTTCATAGCCTGAACATGCTGTCTCAAACAGGTTTCAACCACCATGTGTGCTCGAAGAATCCTGCCCGCAACACCCGCGCCCGACTTGCCGGTACGCAAGACACCGGCCAGCCGATTCAGCTCGGAGGCTACGCGGCTTCGAACTTGTGCCGTGTCCGTCATGTGCGTGCGTCGAACCACCTACTCGCCCGCAGACAATACTCCAATGTCCATGCAGATTCATTTCCGAGGTTCCGCTTGCGTCAGGCATTCGAGCGCCGTGCCCATCCCGAAACTAGGGACCGAGCAGCTGCCTAGCGGCGGACTCTATCCGCGAAGGCACCTTGAACCAACGCGTTGATGCTTGCCTCGTCGAACATGCCCTTCGTGGACCGGTGCATTGGTGACGGCCGCGCAAAAGATGTACCCTGGAAATTGTCGAGGGATTGGAACAGCCAAGGAGTCGATCATGAGAAAAGCACTGCCTTTCGTCGCGGCTTTCGCGTTCGCGATGTCTTTCGGCCCGACCGCGAGCGCGGCGCCACCGGCGGGCTACCAACTCACCTTCTCCGACGAGTTCGACGGCGGCGCGCTTGACACGACCAAGTGGATCGACCACTTCAAATGGGCCACCAGCCTGGCGACCTCGACTGTCATCAACGGGGAGCTTGAAGCCTACGTCGACAACGCCTTCCAACAACAGAACGGCATCCTGTCGATCCTTGGCCAGAAACAGCAGGGCAGCTACGCCGGCCAGACGATGAACTACACCTCCGGCATCATCTGTTCGAGCTTCCACCAGAAATATGGCTACTTCGAGGCCCGCCTGAAAGTTCCGGCGGGCAAGGGGTATTGGCCCGCGTTCTGGCTCCTCGGCGAGAACGGCACCACTGGTGTCAACGAGATCGACATCCACGAAATCCTCGGCGACAACCCGGCCAAGGCGTACATGACGATTCACTGGGGGCCAAGCTACGACACGGGCCACCAGAGCGATTCGTCGTCCTTCACCATCGCCTCGGGACCGAACTTCTCGCAGGACTACCATGTGTTCGGATTGCAGTGGGATGCGACCACGGTCATCTGGTCGATCGACGGCAGCGAGCGCTTCCGCCACACCGGCCCCACGGGCGTTCCGCAGGTCGACATGTACATCATCGCCAACCTCGCGATCGGCGGCACTTGGCCGGGCGCCCCCGACAACACCACGGTTTTTCCCGGCACCTACGCCATCGACTACATTCGGGCATACCAATCCGTCGGTGGCGTTGGCGTCGATTCGGGTGTCGCGCCCGCCACGGACTCGGGCGCGGGCGCGGACACGAGCGTGAAGCCGGAGGTCTTGTCGGTCACCTCGTCAGGCGGAATGACCTCGACAGGCGGAGCGATCTCCGCAGGCGGAATGACATCGTCCGGTGGGGTGACATCCTCGGGCGACACCAGCTCCTCGGGCGGCAGCATCTCCTCGGGCGGTGCGAGCGGCCAGGGATCGCCTTCGGCAAGCAGCGGCTGCGGATGCACCTTGGGCCGAACCACGCAAGGCCGGGCACCATTCGCGGCCCTCGCGCTCATCGCCCTGCTTGCCCTCGCCCGCCGGCGCCGCTGACCGCGCCCCAATCGGCCCCGCCAAGTTGGGTTCGCGACACATGCTCGGAGAGCGCTATAGTGTAGGCGTGTCTGACCCGACAAAAAGCTTGGCCGCCGAGGTATCGAGCCGAGTCACCGGACTGGTTGCCTTGTACCTCTTCGGCTCGCGCGCGCGTGGCGATGCGGGGCCGGACTCGGATATCGACCTGGCCTTGCTGGCGGAGCGCAAGCTGGATCCGGTGGAGCGCTGGAAGCTGCAGGAAGACATGGCCGCGTTGGCGCACGTCCGGGTCGATCTCGTGGATCTTCGCCAGGCATCCACGGTCATGCGCGTGCAGGTGCTGCGCGATGGTGTGCTGCTGGTGGACGCCGATCCCTCCAGGCGGCAGGCGTTCGAGGCCATCGCCCTGTCGGCCTATGCGCACTTGAACGAAGAACGCCGCGAAATTCTAAACGATATTGCCCGACGAGGGAGTATCCATGGATGACGTCGCGATGAACAAGGCGGCCGCCATCGAGCGTTGCCTGCGCCGGGTTCGCGAAGTCTACGCCGACGACGAGCGCAACCTGCGTGAAGACCAGACCCGCCAAGATTCGATCGTCTTGAATTTGCAGCGCGCTTGCGAATCCGCGATCGACCTGGCGATGCACTTGGTGCGCAAGCATCGCCTTGGAATTCCGCAAGAGAGCCGTGAGGCCTTCGACCTCTTGGCTGGCGCGGGGATCTTTCCGCGCGCATCCGCCGAGCGACTGCGCCGCATGGTCGGATTCCGCAATGTGGCGGTACATGACTACCAGGCGCTGAACCTGGATATCGTGCGCGAGATCATCCACTCCCATCTGGATGACCTGGCTGCCTTCGCAAGCTGGAGTTTGACAACCGCGGCGCAGGATCCTCGGCGAGGGTCCGGGTAAACGCCGTCACGCCTACTGCGACCAGGTGCCGGCGCCGATATCGATCTTCCAGGTCGTCAGGTAGGCCGGCAGCATTGTCTTGTCTGCGTTGCTAAAGACGATGGGCTGGAACACGTACGTGGCTTGATCGTTGTGCTTGCCCGAGGTGGCGCCGGTGGTGTCTTCACATCCGTACCAATGATCGCCCCAGTACAGGAATACCGTTCCTTTGCTACCCACGATGGGCTGAACCCATGTGCTCTGGGTCAGCCAGGTCCGCTGGTCCGACAGATCGTTGGTGGAGTCGGTCACGGGTGCAACGTAGCCCTGCTTGGTCCACGGCCCGGTCATCGAGGTCGCGGTGGCGTATTCATTGTTGTTGGCCCGCCACCCGGTCTTGTTGGACATGATCCAATAATAGGTGCCGTTGGCCTTGAATACCGTGGGCGACTCCATGCCATTCATGGCCGAGTAGGAATCGTCCGAAAGCCAACTGTGGCAGTCGGTGGAAAGCTTGTAGATGTGGCCGCTCTCGGTCACGACATACGCGTCCGCGCCGTCCACGAAGACCCCCATGTCACTGTGGGCGGCGATGACGCCGCTGGCATTGGTCAAGCGCCCCTGGAAGGCGTACTTGCCGTTGACGGTGGCCGAGGTCGCGTAAATGACCTCCTTATCGGTCTGATAGTCCTCCGAGGCCGCGTGCGCGTAGAGAACGAATTCCCCAGTGGCGGGACACTTAATGATATGGGGCCGTTCGCCCTTTCGGATTGGCCCCAGATCGCCGCTTGGCTGCTGCGGCAGAATGATGCCCTCGTTTTTCCAGGTCACGAGATCCTTAGAGGAATACATCGAGAAGCCATTGAAGTCGTTGGTGGTGCTGCTCGGCAGGAAGTATTCGCCATGCAGGTAGAAGGTGTCGCCAACCTGGATGATGCCGCCGCCATGGGCATTGACCAGGACGCCGTCGGTATCCTTGAACGCGATGCCTGTTGCAAGATCGCCGGTGATAACGCCAATAGGTCCGGATCCCGCAGTACCGGTGGCCCCACTTGAACTCTGGGTTCCGCCAAGCCCGTTCACGCCTCCGGATCCAGCAGATCCGCCGGTCCCCCCTGTGCTTGGAACCCCGCCGGTGCCAGTAGTTCCACCCTTGCTTGACATGCCGCCGGAACCGACTGTCCCGCCGGCTCCACCGGAACCGGTTGTGGCTCCACCACTCGCTGTCGTGCCGCCAAGTCCGGACATATCGCCGGCCGTCCCGCCTGTGCCACCGCTCGCGCTGGCGCCACCGATGCCGGTCGCGCCACCGCTGCTTGATGCGGGAACGACCGTCCCTCCCACCGCGGGGCTGCTTCCCCCCGCACCCGCCGAGGTGTTGGTTTGCTTGCCAGTCCCCGATGAGCAAGCCAACGAACAGGCCAACGACAGTCCGCCGACCACAAGAAGCATTTGCAAGACTGCGTGTCTATTCATCGGATTCCGTGTCTGAAGCTACGCCGCTGGAACCTTCTTGCCAATGCGCTCGATGGCCTCTTCGATTTCACCGCGAAAGCCGAAGGCGGACAGTCGGAAGTAGCCTTCGCCGCAGCTGCCGAAACCGGAGCCAGGCGTGCCCACCACGTTTGCCTCGGCGAGCAGACGGTCGAAGAACTGCCACGAGGTCAGGCCGGCGGGCAAGCGCACCCAAATGTAGGGCGCGTTCACGCCGCCGTACACGCGGTACCCGGCTTTGGCCATGCCTTCGCGAATGATGCGCGCGTTCTCCATATAGTAGTCGATGTTGGCCTGCACACCCTTACTGCCTTCGGGGCTGAACACGGCGGCGGCGGCCCGCTGAATTGGGTAGCTGACGCCGTTGAACTTGGTGGTGTGGCGGCGGTTCCACAGGCCGTGTAGCGGCACGCTGGCGCCGCTCTCGTCGCGGGCGCACAGGCTCTTGGGGATGACCGCGAACCCGCAGCGCGTGCCGGTGAAGCCCGCTGTCTTCGAGAAACTGCGAAATTCAATCGCCACATTGCGCGCGCCTGGGATTTCGAAAATGCTGCGCACAAGGCCGGGCTCGCGGATGAACGCCTCGTAGGCGGCGTCGAACAGAATGATAGCTCCCTCGCTCTTGGCGTAGTCGACCCAGCGCTGGAGCGAGGCGCGCGACATGACCGCGCCCGTGGGGTTGTTGGGCGAGCACAGATAGATCAGATCCACGTGGCCGGTCGGCAAGGTGGGCTCGAAGCCGTTTTCCGCGGTGGTGGGCAGGTAGACCAGCTTGCCGTAGCGACCGGCCTCGTCGGCCGAGCCCGTGCGGCCGGCCATGACGTTGGTGTCGACGTAGACCGGATATACCGGATCCGTCACCGCCACCACGTTGTCGACGGCGAAGATCTCCTGGATGTTGGCGGTGTCGCACTTCGACCCGTCGGAAACGAAGATCTCGTCGGCGGCCACGTCGGCGCCTTGGCCGCGGTAGTGCCCCGCAATGGCCTCCCGGAGAAAGTCGTAGCCCTGCTCGGGGCCGTAGCCGCGAAAAGTTTCCTTGCGGCCCATTTCCTCGGCGGCGGACTTCATGGCGTCCACGATGGGAGCGGGCAGCGGCAGCACGACGTCGCCGACGCCCAGCCGGATCACGCGCGCCGATGGGTTGGCGGCGGCGAAGTTGCACACGCGCTTGCCGATCTCCGGGAACAAATAGCCGGCCTGGAGCTTCTGATAGTGGAGGTTGATTCTCGCCATGACGGGACAGCATAGCGCTTTCCTTGCCAGCGAGAAACGGTCACACTGTGATCTTCACCATGAAATCAACTCCGAAGATCCTGCTCCCCTTCGTGCTCCTCGCCGCCGTCCCTTTCGCCGCGGCAAAATCCAATCCGTCATCGGCCAAGGACCCGCGCTTGGTCGTTCTCGGCGCCCTCAAGACCGAGCTTGCGCGCGCCAAGCAGGGTCTGCGCCTTCCGGGAGAAGACGGCCCCTACTTCATCCGCTACCTGGTGCGCGAATACGACGACTATGACCTGGCCGCGCGCTTCGGGGCCCTGCTCGAAGACAACTACCAGCATGTGCGCCAGGCCTCGGTCGAGGTGCGCGCGGGCAGCTACCAGTTCGACAACACGGCCGACGAATCGGCCGAGAAGCTGTTCGACATGGACGACTATGATCGCTACCAGCCGCCCATGTTCGCGCCCATCGACGACAACGTGGACGCCCTGCGCGCGACCATGTGGCTGCAAAGCGACGCGCGCTACAAGCAGGCGCTGGCGACCTTGCACAAGAAGCGCGGCGGGCGCGTCAGCAAGATGGTCGAGGACGAGAAGATGCCGAGCTTCTCGCGCGAGAAGGCGGTGCGCGCCGTAGATCCACCGGTCACGCTCAAGCTCGACCGCGCCGCGTGGGACGAGCGCTTGCGCCGGGTCTCGGCCCTGTTCAAGGTCTATCCCGAGATCTTCGACTCGCAGGTGAAGATGTCGGTCGATCATCAGACGCGCTTTCTCACCACCACCGAGGGGACCGAGTTGGTCAACGAGCGCCTCATCTACTCCATCCAGCTTCTCGCCTCCGCGCGCGCGCGCGACGGCTTGCTCATCAACCACTTCAAGAGCTTCTACGGCGCCAGCGAAGCCGAGCTGCCCGATGACGCCGAGCTGGCGCGCACGGCGGCCCAGCTGGCCGACGAGATCAAGCGTCTGCGCACGGCCCCCATGCTCGATCCCTACAACGGACCGGCCATCCTGCTGCCCGAGGCCGCGGGCGTGTTTTTCCACGAGGCGCTCGGCCACCGCCTGGAAGGAGAGCGCCAGAACGACAACAAGGAAGGCGCCACGTTCAAGGGCCAGATCGGCAAGCCGGTGCTGCCCGCCTTCCTCAGCGTCCTCGACGATCCCACGCTGGCCAAGGTCGGCAAGGTGTCGCTCAACGGCCACTACGGATTCGACGACGAGGGCGTGGCCGCGCAGGCCGTGACCCTGGTCGACCACGGCATCTTGCGCAACTACTTGAAGAGCCGCACACCCGTGAAAGGCTCGCTTGATTCCAACGGGCACGGACGCGCCGAGGGCACCTTGGATCCCATCGGCCGCATGGCCAACACCATCGTGCGCTCCGACAAAGTGGTGACCTACGACAAGCTCAAGGAGATGCTGCTCGACGAAATCCGCCGCCAGAAGAAGGCGTTCGGCCTTATCATCGCCGACATCAGCGGCGGCCAGACCAACACCACGACCTACGATTTCCAGGCCTTCAAGGGCATGCCGCGCATCGTGTACAAGGTCGACGGCCAGACCGGCGAGGAAACCCTGGTCCGTGGCGTGGAGTTCGTCGGCACCCCCATCGGGTCGCTCAACCGTATCGTCGCCGCCTCGGATCAATCGGCGGTGTTCAATGGCTTCTGCGGCGCCGAATCGGGTTACGTACCGGTGTCGACCGTCGCGCCGGCCGTGCTCATCAGCGAAATCGAGTTGCAGCGCACCCGCCGCGCCCTAGAGCGCCCGCCTATCCTGCCCGCACCCTGGCGGTAGACGTGGTAGCTTCTCCGCCCCATGCCACGCGACCCCAAGATCACGCCCATCACCCGCCACGAGCCGCGCACCTTCTACGCCACGCGCACCACGCGCACGAAGTCGTCCGAGGTCTGGGATTTGTGGGCCGTGGAGGACGGCCGCCGCGTGGGCTTCCTCTCGGTCGTGGATGACGGCAACGTAGTCTACGCCCTCGCCACCATCCGGCGCGGAACCTCGCAAGAGGAAATCGCCGATATGGTCGATGGCTTCTTCCCGCCCTCGTCGACCGACGCCACCATGCGCGAAATCGTCATCGCGGAATACGACGCCGACCCGGCCATCATCGAATCCGACTTCGCCAGCGAAGTGTAGGGGGCGAAACTTTCCTGCGCGGCCGGGGCCAGGGGCGGCTATTCTCCTACCAATGTCTGCGTCCGGTCATGCCGTCCTGGGCCCATTCCGCGGCCTCGTTCCGTACGATGAGAGCAGCGCCAGCCTCTTCTTTGGCCGCAAGGAAGAGGCGCAGGCCCTCTACAAACTCATCACCCAAGACACCACGCGGGTCACCGCCCTGTGCGGAGAGCCGGGCGTGGGCAAGACCTCCCTGCTGCGCGCGGGGCTGTTTCCCTTGCTGGTCCAGCACGGCGTGGCCGCCGTGTACCTCGGAAGCTACGCCAATTTCGAACAAGAGCTGTGGCAAGCTCTGGGGCGCGTGCGCGGCGAGCCGCCCACACCGGGCGAGAGCGCGGCCCAATACCTGGTCAGCGTGGCCTGCGCATCTCCGGGAGGAACCCTACTGGTCCTCGATCACCTGGAGGATTTGCTGGGCGACGGCGCGGATGCGAGCGCGGCGACGACGCTTGCGACCCTGGCGGGCCTGATCAAGGCCACGTCCGCGGCGGCCGGTAGCCGCTTGCGTGTTCTTCTGTGCATCGACTCCGCGCTTTTCCACCGGCTGGAGCGCTTCTACGAAGTCGCCGCCATTGCGCCCGCGGCGGGAGGCTGGATGGAGCTTTCGCGCCTGACCGAAGTGCATGTCGCCGAGATCCTAGAACAAACCGCGCTCAACACCGGCACGTTTTTCGAGGCGGGTCTAGCCAACCTGATGGCCGCGGATCTGTGCAAAAGCGCAGCCTGTCTGCCCGCGGATCTGCAGATCGTGGCCAGCGCAGCCATCGAGCAGCGCCTAACGACCCTGCGCCGATACGAACGCGCCGGTGGGGCAAGCATGCTTCTGCATGGATTTCTCCACCGCGCCATCGTCGACTCGGGCGAAGCGATCGCCCTGCATATCCTTCTGGCATGCGCCGGACGGACCTCCATCACCGTCGGGGAATTCGCCGGCCACGGCAATTTCGCGGCCAGCGCCGTCGAGAAGGCCATCGACGTCCTCTGCGCACACGGCATTTTGCGCGAGTCGAGTGGGCTTGGCGAAGGTCGCTACACCCTGGCCCACGCCTGCCTGGTTCCGCGCGTGCGCAACGAGGCCGCCCTGGCCACCGCGCACATCCAGCAGTCGCGGCGCGTGCTCCGCCGCCGCATTTTGACTGGAACGGCCCTGACCTTGCTCGAAATTCGCGCCGTACGGTCTCACATGGCGGGCGAGCTGACCGACGAGGAACGAACGACCCTGCGCCGAAGCATCCGCCGCGCCCTCTTGCGCACCAGCCTTGCCCTGGTGGTCGTACTCGCCGTCTTCCTCGGCCTGGTGTTCGAGCTGCGCACCTCCTACACCTTGGCCTTCGAGCCATCCAAGGAATCTCCCTCGAGCCGCGTGATCGTACGCCGCGGCCGCAGCAGCCTTTCCTTCCTCAATTTTCTGCCCGCGCAACCACGCTTTGGCGCCATCCTGGCCGACACCGGCTTTGCCTCGACCGGCATCGCCACGGATCTCTTCCGTCGCATCGCCACTGGCCGCGCCTCGGGAACCCTGGACAAGAATCGCGGCACGCCCATTCCCACCTGGCTGCGCACCGTTCTCGACGGACTCGGCCCCGTTCCCCGCGGCGTCTCACTGGTCTTGCTTGGCGATCCCGCGGGCATCGTTTCGCTCAAGCAAGCCTTCGTCAATCCGCTTTTGCGGCGCGAGGCCCTGGAAGCCCTCGCTGTCGTGGGCACGGGGGGCGCGGGCGAGGACGAAATCCTCGCCGCGGCCTTGAACGATCAATCCTCCGACGTGCGCCGCCGCGGTGTCGAGGTGGCGGCGGCCATCGACCGGCGCCAGGGCAAGGGCACGCACGCCACCATTTTGCGAACCGCCCTCGCCGACCCTTCCTTCACCGTCCGCAGCACGGTCCTGCACGAGGCCGCGCGCCTCGACGGCGCCACCACGGCCAGCATCCTGGCCATCGCCTTGGCGGACAAGGATCCGGCCTTCCGTCGCCTGGCCGAAAAGGGCATCATGGACCTGGCCCTGCGCGCCCCCACGGCGGCCACCGATGCCGTCCGCCAAGCGCTAGCCAGCACCGACAGCCAGGCCCGCCGCGCCGCCTTGGCTCTGCTCGACCAGATTGCCTCGGCAATACCTCAAGAAGCTCTGTCGGCCCTGTCGCAGATCGCGGCCGACGAACACGCCCCCGAAGAGGCGCGCATTTCGGCCCTGGGCTTTTTGCGCAAGAACGGCGGGGCACCAGCCTCGCTGCGCGCGGTGCTGGAAAAGGCGGTTGCTTCCGATGCGCCACCGCGCCTGCGCACCGCCGCGTTGCCCGTCTACGCGCGCCTCATCGATCCCGCGCAGGTCGAGGATCTCGCGGCCAGCGCCAGCAGGGGACCGCCCACGGGTCGAGTGACCGCCGCGACCCTGTGGGGTGTGGTGGCCATCAAGCAGCCGGAAGTGGCCAACAAACCCCTCAAGGCATTGCTTTACGACCCTTCGCCCGACGTGCGCATCGAAGCGGCCCGCGCGTACGGCTATCTCAAGCGCGACGGGCCCGAATTGGTGCGCAAGGCGCTTCTCGATCCCAATCCCGAGGTCGAGCGCGCCGCCATCGAATCCGCGGTGCGCCTGGCCGCCAGCCAGCCCTCGCCCATCGCCGAGGATCTTGGGCATGCGATGTTCAAGGTGCGGCCTGCCACGCGCAGGTGGATCATCGAGGCCCTCGGTCAAATCGGCCAGAACCGTCCCGCCGCCGCCCTGCCCCCGCTGGCCAAGGCGCTCAAGCAGAGTGAAATCACGGTGCGCACGGCGGCCGCGCATGCCTTCTGCGAAATGGCCAAGCGCGCCCCCGCGGCGGCATCGCCCTACCTGCGCATCGCCGCGCGCGACAACAATCGCGAGGTGCGCACCGAGGCCGCCGCGTGCCTGGGCAGCCTGACCGAAGGCGATCCCAAGGCAGCGGCGAACATGGCGGTGCAACTGTCATCCTCCGACGAGCCGGCGGTGCGTGCCGCCGCCGCCTCCTCCCTCGGCGCCCTGGCCAGCGAGGCGCGCGACATCGCGCTGGCTCCGCTCGTGGCGCTACTCGAGGACCACGAGCGCGCCGTGCGCATGGCCGCGGCCGAGGCCTTGGTCGCCTGTGGCAAGGCCCATGTTTCGATCGGCAAACACGGCCCCGAGCTGGAGAAGAAGCTGTCGGCCTTTTTCGGCCAGGGCGATTTGGAAGAGCGCCAGCTGGCCTTGCGCGTGGCCGCCCGCCTCGGCGTCACAGCGATCTTGCGCCAAGCCGCGCGCGACGCCGACGAGAGCATCCGCCTTGAAGCCATGAAAGCCGCCGCCGCGATGGAACCCATCGCCATCGATATTTTGCAGGCCGGCGCCGAGGATCGCGATGCCTTCGTGCGCACGGAAGCCGTACGCACCCTGTCCGCCTTCTCGGGCGCGGGCGCGACCAAGGTGCTGCCCGTCTTCGAAGCCATGCTCCACGCCGGCGATCCCGCCACCCGGCGCGCGGGCGCCATCGCCTTGGGCGAGGTTTCCGGCGCGGCCGAACCCGCCATCGCCATGCTCGGCACCGTGCTTCGCCAGCGCAGTGAATCGGTGCGCGCCACAGCCGCCGAGGCCATCGCGCGCATCGCCCAGCGCGATCCCAAGGCCGCCACGCCGCTCCTCGAACAAGCCCTGGCCGATCCAGCCCACGACGTGCGCGCGGCGGCGATTCACGGTCTTAGCGCCGTGTGGGCCGCCGAACGCTCGCCCGGCGAAAATGCCGGCGCCTTGGAGGAATCGGAAGCCGACAGCGTGAAGCGACTGGTGGCCCTGGAGGCCCTGGTGCTGCAAGCCACGCAGCCGCCACTGCTGGAAGACAAGAAGACGAACAAGCCTAGCCCGCGGGCCAAGGAAGCCAAGGCGCTGCTCGAAAAAGTTTCGCAATCCGGACCGCCCCTCGCCCGCTTGGCCGCGCAGGTTGGCCGCGTGTTTCTTACTGGCCGCCGCGAAGATTTGCAGGCGTTCCTGGAAAAGCTGTACGGAGGGTAGCAGAGGGCGCCGACATCTTCTTCCCTGCCCTATGCTAGGATGCCGCCCATGAAGAGCACGCGCATTGTCCTTGCCAGTTGGGTTTTCGCCGCTGCCCTTGCCGTCCCGCTGTTCGTGCACCAGCGAGCAACGCGGGCCGCGCCGTCGGCGCCTGCCGCTCCCGCGGTCGCGCAAGCCGGGAATTGCAAGACCTTCGGCGAAAAGGGCAAGTGCTGCAGCCCGGATGTCACCATGCACCTCGCCAAGGAAGCGGTGTACGCGGCCTGTGGCGAATCCGAGGCGACCTTCCTGGGCGAGGCGGCCGAGAAGGACACCTGCAAATACTACTTCAAGGTGGCGGGTGAAAAATCGGAGGACACCTTCGTGCAGGTATACACCCAGGCGGTCAAGGAGGTCCCAGACAAGCCCACCGATCCGTTCTTGAGCTATAAGAAGGTCGGCAAGGTCTGGATGACCGATAAGTCCAAGTCGCCAAAAGTCGCCGCCATGGCGGCTTCCAGCACCGGCCTCTACCTGCCAGGACGCGGATACTTCGTCAGCGTCGTGGCCACGACCAAGGTCTGCACCAAGAACGAAGCCATCACGCTTTCCAAGTCGATGAAGTAGCGGAGGCCCATGGCCCTTGCCGGGCTGCTCGTGTTGGTGGCCGGACTGTGCCTCGGTCCCGTCGAGGAAAGCGACCTGTTTTTTCGCTTGGCCGCGGGCGAACAGTTCCTGCGCACCGGCCACGTCCTTCATCGCAATCTCTTCTCCTTTACCTTCCCCGACGCCGCCTACCTGGATCCGGCCTGGCTGTTCGATGTGGCCGCGGCAGGGCTCTTTCGCGTGGGTGGATTTGTCGGCATTGCGCTGGCGAAGACAGCGGTTGTGCTGCTGGTTGCCTTCGCCGCCTACCGCCTTTGTCGACGTCGGGGAGCAAGCGATGTGGCCACCGCGCTGGTGTTGGGGCCCGGGTTTTGGTGCGTGCGCGAACGCCTGGTCGAGCGGCCGCACATTTTTTCGCTGCTCGGCGAAGTCGCCGTACTGCGCTTGATCGCCGATGTGGACAGGCGCCGCGTCTGGCTGGTCATCCCGATCGTCGCTTTGTGGGCGAATCTGCACGCAGGAGCGTTTCTGGGACCGCTCTTGGTGTTTTCAGCGAGCGTCGGAGCGTTCCTCGATGGCGAGCGACCGCGTGGCCGACGGCTACTTGTTGCGGCATCGATTTCGACGGCGGCGCTGCTCGCGACGCCGGTGGGCGTCGGCATCGTCCGCTACCTTTCCTTCCACGTCGGCATCTTCGACCTGCATCCGGTCGATGAGTTCCGCGCCCTGACCTGGCGCTCGGATGCGCCCTTCGTGCTTTTCGCGACGGGCGCCTTGCTGGTGCTGGCCATCCCACGACGAACGGCCTGGCAAGAGCGTTTTCCGGCTCTCGGACTGGTGTCGCTCGCCCTCTGGCATGTGCGTTTCAGTGCCGACGCCATGGTGGTGCTGGCCATCGCGGCCCTGCCCGCGCTTTCCGCAATACTCGACCGTCTGGCCAAGGCGCGTCTTGCACGCGCGCTGCTTGTCGTGGCATTTTTCGCTGCCGCGTTCGCGCCACGCATCGCCGAGAGCAGCCGGGGTGGGCGCTTCCTCGCGCTCGGGCTCGACGCCAGCACGCTCCCCCTCGATGCCATCCGTTTCGTCGAGGAGCACGGCCTGCGCGAGCGCATGTACAACGACTTCGAAACCGGGGCCTACTTGCTTTGGCAAGGATATCCGCGCTACCGCGTCTTCGTCGATCCGCGCCTGCCAGCCTACCCCGCTGCGTTTCATCGCTTGCTCGGCCGCACGGACTTCCACACAGAGTTCGGGCGCGAAGAATGGACCCGGGCCATGGCGGGCCTCGGTGTCGAGAGCGCGCTGCTCGACTATGCGGGCATCAACCGCCGCGTGGCATTTTGGGATCCCGAAACCTGGGCTCTGGTCTTTCGCGCCAAGGACAGCCGCGTCTTCGTGCGCAGGTTGTCCAAGTGGAAAGACCTGATCGCGCGCTTCGAGATTCCGGCGACCTTCGATTTCTCTGTCGAGAATGGCGCCGTGACCCTACCCCTGCGCAATCCGCCAGCCACCTCGCCCGTGCCAACCTGCGAATGGCAGCTCCGCTTGGGCGACCTACTTTTCGACCTTGACAGCGGCAAGAGCGATCGCGCCCTCGGCGCCTACCGCGCGGCTCTGGCCGCGGATTCAGGTTGCCTGGCGCGCCAACGCGAGCTGTCCTTGACCTCGTGGATCGGCTCGCTGGACGTGGCCGCCGGCCGCTTCGCGCAAGCCCTGCCGCTCCTCGATCGCGCCCTTGCCGTGACACCAGATGACACCGCCGTGCTTACCAACCGCGCCCTCGCGTTCGAAGGCTTGGGGCGGTCGAGCGAGGCCCACGAGGTGTGGGCACGCCTCGCCGTCCTGGCCGCCGGCACCGAACTAGGAAAACGCGCGGCCGAAAGAGCTGGCGCGGGTCATTGACGTGCGCGCTTAGGGGAATGCATGTCCCCGACGGATTTGGTACGCCTCGCGGTACAGATCCTCGTAGGCGGCGGCGGCGCGATCCCATGAGAAATCCTGTTGCATGGCTCGCGAGCGCATCTCGGCGATGTGCTTGGGCCGGTCGAAATAGGTCGACATTGCCCAGCCCACAGTGTCGGCGATGGCGCCAGGATTCAGATCCCAGAAAATGAAGCCCGTGCCGTTTCCCGTTGCCTGGTCGTAGTTCACGACCGTGTCGAGAAGGCCGCCCGTTCCACGCACGATGGGCAAGGTGCCGTAGCGCTGGCTGTACATCTGATTCAAGCCGCAAGGCTCGAAACGCGACGGCATGAGCAGGAAATCCGCGCCCGCTTCGATCCGATGGGCCAAGCCCTCGTCGAATCCAATGAAGGTGCGAAAACGGTCGCTGCGCCGGCTGGCCAGATACGAAAAGAAATGTTCGGCTTCCGGATCGCCGTTGCCCAGCAGTACCATCTGCAAATCCCAAGACAGGATGCGATCCAGCGCGTGCGCCAGGACGTCGAACCCCTTCTGCGCGGTCAAGCGGCTGACGATGCCGAAGATGGGCACTTCGGGGCGCACGGCAAGACCGAGTTGCTGTTGCAGGGACGCCTTGCACACGGCCTTGCCCCGCGTGTCCTCCGCGCTGAAGGGCGCGGCGATGAGCGGGTCGTGCGCCGGATCCCAATCCCGCGTGTCGATGCCATTGAGCACGCCGCGCAGATCGCGGCTGCGCAGCGATAGTTCCCCATCGAGGCCGAAGCCGTAGGCCGAGGTTTGGATTTCGCGCGCGTAGGTGGGGCTGACGGTCGACAGGAGGTTCGAGTGCCGGATGGCGCCCTTCATCAGATTCATATCGCCGAAGTGCTCGAACTCGGAGCGATTGTAGTGTTCCTGGCCAAGTCCGGTGATGAACATGGCCCCGCTCTCGAAATTCCCCTGGTAGGCCAGGTTGTGAATCGTGAACAGGGTGCCGGAGCCGTGCAGCGGCTTCGACCACTCGACGGTGTTCACGTAGGCGGGAACCAGCGCGGTTTGCCAGTCGTTGGCGTGAATCACGTCGGGAATGAATCCGATGGTCTTGCACAGTTCCAGCGATGCTCGCGAGAAGAACGAAAAACGCTCGAGGTTGTCGGTGTAGGCCTGCCCCGGAGGACCATAGAGGTGCGGGCGGTCGAAGAAGCGGTTGTACTCGATGAAGTAGATAGGCAGGTCGCTGCCCGGCATAAGGCCCAGGCGCACGCCCGCGCGCGCCTGTCCGAAATACATCGGCACCGACAAAGTGCCGTCGAGCTTTTCTAGATTGTTCCACGCAATGCCCTGGTAGAGCGGCATCACCACGCGGATGTCGAGCCCGCGCTGGCGCAAGGCCCGCGGCAACACGCCCGCGACGTCGGCCAAACCGCCCGTCTTGCGGTAGGGCGCGACTTCGGAGGCGACGAAGAGCACCTTCATGCGTCCGTCGCCCTTCTGCACGGTGATCTGTTCGTCGCCTACCGGGGTCGCCGGAACCACGGGCGCGAAGGCCCGCTTAGACGCGGGAACCACAGGCGCCACCTCGGGCGCGGCCCTTCGTCTGGGAATGGACGAAGTGCCCGCGGGGTTGCCGCCGGCCTTCAACGTTGGGCTTGCGTCTTCGCGAGCGCGCTTCGGGCGCGCCGTGCGACTAGGACGCGTAGATCCGATAGTCGATGTCCGGGAAGATGTTGTCTTGTGCTTCAACGGATGCCAGGTACTTCTCGTCCACCTGTCCCTTCTTCAGTTCGTCGTAAAGTCGGGAAAAGCGAATGATGTGTTCGTTAAATCGGCGGGTGGCGTAGGGAACTGTTGTTCCCGTCGACATGATGAACGTCCAGTCGCTCGCCTGGGCGAGCATGAGTTCGCGTGCCGCCTGCTTCAGGGCGCGCACGGTCAGCGGATTGGAGGCGCCCCAATGGCTGCGCGCCAACTCGACCATGCGCTCGCCGGCCGCGTGGATATGCCGCCACGTCCAGGCGTTGCTTTCGTTCAGCCACTGCTCGCAGTAACCCTTGAGGCCCCACGACGACGCGCATGGCGTGGCCAGCTGGTTGGTGGCGTGCCGATCGAGGTATTCGCCCGGCGTGATGGGGGCAAGCGTGCTTTGATCGAAATGAAGCTGGCGGAACAGGTCGGAGAGGAAGATCGGCCCTTCGTACCACCAGTGGCCGTACAGCTCGGCGTCGTAGGGGCTGACGATGATGGGCGGCCGATCCATGCCGGCGGCCAGCCGTTCGACCTGCTTTTCCATGTTGCCGCGAAAATTCGAGGCGTGCAGACCGGCCTTGCCGCGCGCGGCGTCCGGATCGTAGACCCACTTGTCGTGCATCTGGTTGTGGGTGATGGCGTGGTACTTGAACCCGGTGTACATCCGGTGCCCTTCGGGATGGATGTGGGGACCGATGTAGTCGATGGGCAGGTCGAAGCCGATGTCGCGGTAGAAGTCGCGGTAGTGCGGATCGCCGGGGTACCCGGACTTGGAACTCCACACCTGCTCGGACGATTCGGTGTCGCGCCCAAATGCAGCCACGCCCGTGGCGCAGTAAAGCGGCGCGTACACGCCGTAGACCGGCGGCCGGTCGGCGAACAAGATGGCATG
>Ga0224559_1000467_pt1 | contig 27062 bp, 25 predicted proteins | sample 714S33034metaG_FD_180676 | JGI IMG/M metagenome (GOLD analysis project Ga0224559, IMG submission 180676) | Peat soil microbial communities from Stordalen Mire, Sweden - 717 S3 30-34 | ecosystem: Environmental > Terrestrial > Soil > Wetlands > Peat | place: Sweden: Norrbotten County, Stordalen... | reverse complement strand
CAACCGCTCCCAGTTCCTGGGCTGCGCGAGCTCTTTTCCAGTAGAACTTCGCGAGATCATATTGTCTTTGTGTTTCAGGCGGGGTCTCATCAAGTTGGGCGCGTAATTTCGCTGATCTTTCGGGGTCTGGCTTGTATTGATCGAGCATCAGTGTGATGTCGTTGATGGTCCTCGGTGGGATTTTCGCCTTGAGGGAACGAAAAATAACCTGGGTCTTTTTCGCATCTTCAGGCGCAACAGTTTCTTCCCGCAGGTTTTTACTCTGACAACCAACAAGAAATAACGATAGACATGTAAAAATACCGGCCAGATACTTTACGCAAAAAATTGACCTGGAAATATTTTGAAGTAGGCTCATATTTTTATTCCTCAGTGCATAATTCATTACTGGGTGTTTGGATGTTACCAACCTTGTCAAGGCCGGATTCGCAAATGAATTTCTTTCAATAAATTATCAAAATTAGTTTGCTCTTGTTGAACTTTGGGGCATCGTGGTAAACATCAAAACGGTTTCCCCTTGATATTGTTTGTCCGATTCGGTGCGTTTGGGTTTTAGAGAGCGGGTCATGGCAATACCCTGCTGGGCATTGCTGGCTGTTAGATAAAGTTCGGTTCGCTTGTCAAACGGATGCAGAGGCAAACGGTTGATCGGGTCATCGCTGGTTGCAATAAGTTGCAGGCTTTCAACACCAAACGGTGCCGAGGCTTCAAACTTACCAATGCTCAACCATTTGTTCACGTCATCGGCATTCACATATCGGACAAAACGCCTGTCGGTCTCTGCATTTGCCAGCTCCAATAAATAAGAATAGTTCTCGCTCTTTTTGGCCACATGACCGACAACATAAAAATATCCGGGGCGGTTCAGCTTTACCAGAAGCTCGACTTCATCTTTTTCGTCAAACAGCACGTTCTCAGTCCCGCGATTGGTAGTGAGTTGAGAGTGAAAATCGCTACTCACGGCAACCCCTTCGTGCAACAGTCGATCAAAGTCCATCGTGGCTGGTTTGACCTGCAAACCTTGGTAAGCAGAAGGTGCCAGCATGGCTACGCGAGTTTCAAGCGTGTTTCCGGTGTCATCCACCAACCGATAGGTAAGTTGGAGTCCGCTATCAAATACTTCATACTCCCCCTTAAAAAATGTTCTTGCCTTATCCGGGCTGTCCACAGAAGCAATTTGCTGATCCAAGCGATCTCGTACAACTCGACCAAACGGAGTGACTTCATGTGAACCGTGAGGTACCGCGGGATAAATATAAACCGTGTTGGTTTTTAAACCCTTGGCCAGAATTTGTGCCGCCAGTTCGATGGAGGGTGCAGACTTTTCCACTTCTCGTAACTGAGCTTCTGTATCACTACGAGTGCGTGGCGAAGCAGTAAATTGCGTCTCGCCCAGTAATTGGGCAACTGCACGGTATTTTTCATATTGCTCTATTACTGTCAGCGCTTGAGTTAGAAATCCATATCGCTCATTGACTGTCGCCTTGGCGATTCGATCATCCAAGGAGGCTATTTCTTGGCGTAGCTCGGTTAATTTTTTACGATACAGCGCCAAGCTCTTTGAGCTATCCAAGCTCACTTTGCAAACCACATCATGCCCAACTGAATCACAATTGATGTCTGCCCCGATCAGAGGCAGGTCACTGCTGGATTTGATGGTGATTGCATCTGCCCTTTTACCGCTTCCTTCTACATAGCTTGATGACACTGATTGAACATTGACAAAGATCGAATTAGCCAGGTCGGATAATGCTTGCTGTTGAGCTAATTCTTTACTCGCGGCACGTGCTTCTGCTTGCAGTGTAACGCCATGAGTTGTGAATGGAAGCAAAAGCAGCGCAAGAAACAAAAAACGTGGATATGCAATCATGTAATCCCCTTTATTCAAGCAACGAGTGCAACCGGCAAATTGCAATTATGAATCGAAATTAACTTGCGCCAGTTCCTTTACCGGAGGATTCGCGGACGTACGCTTACCTTCAGTGCGATGTTATGTTCTGGAAACGTATTTGCAAGCCGCGAAACTCTATTTGAGTGAACGGTTGGTGTCAAGCTCGCAAGCGGCAAAGCGGAGGAACAGGTGCCGCCCCGCGTAGTAGACAGCGAATGGATCGATAATGTTATTCATGCGCGAGACTCCGTCCGCGCGAAAATTTTATTCAGAAGTATATTGAATCTCGACCAGTGTCTCGTCCGGAGACACGCTGTCGCCTTTCTTGACGTGGACGCTGATCACTACGCCACTTAGCGGTGCCTGAATTTCGTTTTCCATCTTCATGGCTTCGATGACCAGTATGCCGTCGCCCGCTTCGACCTGATCCCCGACCTTGGCCTTGACCTCGACGATGGTACCGGGCATGGCAGTAGTCACGCAGCCCTGATGGGATGGACTTGGGCGGGTTGTTGTCGCGGTTGATTTGGCGGCCTTTTTCTTGCCACTGCCCTTGCCGCCGGAAACTTCGATTTCATTCAGAGTTTCGACGATGACTTCTTCCGAAATACCGTCCACGGAAACATAAAACGGACGCTGCGTTTCGCCGTGGTGCCCGCTGCCGGTGAGTTTGATATGGAAAGTTTCGCCATGCAACGTGACCTTGAATTCGTTGGGCGCGTAACGCTCGGTGGACGGTGTGGCAGCCTCTTTCGGGAGCAAGAGTTCGGGCTTGAGCGTGTTGGCGTTGCGCTCTTGCAGGAAGGTTTTGCCCAGTTCCGGGAACATGGCGTAAGTGAGCACATCTTCCTCGCTCTTGGCAAAGGTTTCGCTCTCTGCTTTGAGTTTATTCATTTCATCTTCGAGCAAATCTGCCGGACGGCAGGTCACCACTTCGTCATCGCCGACCGCATCCTGTCTGACCTGTTCGTTGATCTTGCCCGGCGCTTTGCCGTAGTGGCCGAGCAGGTAGTTCTTGACCTCATTGGTGACGGATTTGTAGCGTCTGCCGGTCAGCACGTTTAGCACTGCCTGAGTGCCGACGATTTGCGAAGTAGGCGTGACCAGCGGCGGATAGCCCAAGTCTTCGCGTACACGCGGAATTTCTTCCAGCACTTCATCGATGCGGTTGAGCGCGTCGAGCTCTTTGAGCTGGTTGGACAGGTTGGATATCATGCCGCCGGGCACATGGTTAACCAGTACGCGCGTGTCCACACCGGTCTGCGCACTTTCAAACTGCCAGTATTTTTTGCGCACTTCGGTGAAATAGGCGGTGATTTCCTGCAATGCCCCCAGATCCAGTCCGGTGTCGAATTCAGTGCCTTTCAGCGCGGCAACAATGCTCTCGGTGGAAGAGTGGCTGGCACCTTCGCCGAAAGAGGAGTTGCAGGTATCCAGCATGGTGGCACCCGCTTCCACGGCCTTGAGAAAACACATCGCAGACAGGCCGGAAGTCGAGTGGCTGTGCAAATGAATCGGCAGGCTGACCGCGGCGCGCAGCGCTGTGACCAATTCGAATGTTGCATAAGGCGTGAGCAGACCGGCCATATCCTTGATGCAAATCGTGTCGCAACCCAACGCTTCCAGTTCACTGGCCAGATTAACGAATTGCGGAATGTCATGCACCGGGCTGGTGGTGTAGCTAATACAGCCTTCGGCATGCTTGCCGGTTTTTTTCACTGCTTCGACGGAGACGCGCAGGTTGCGCATATCGTTCATTGCGTCAAAAATGCGGAACACATCAACGCCGTTGTTGGCAGACTTGGAAACAAATGCCCGCACCACGTCGTCGGAATAATGGCGGTAGCCGAGCAGATTCTGACCGCGCAGCAGCATCTGGATACGGCTGTTGGGTAATGCCTTGCGCAGTTTCTTGAGACGTTGCCACGGGTCTTCTTTAAGGAAGCGCACGCAGGAATCGAAGGTTGCTCCGCCCCAGGCTTCCACCGACCAGAAGTCGATGCTGTCCAGTTTGGCGCAAATGGGCAGCATATCGTCTGTGCGCATACGCGTAGCGATGGTGGACTGGTGACCGTCGCGCAGAACTAGTTCGGAAATGAGGGTCTTTGCCATGTTATTGACTTAAAAAATATTGGTTAAAATTAAATGCCTTCGTGCGCCGCGATAGCAGCCGCGATAGCCGCCGCCCTGAGTTCTGGCGGAATTTTTGTAACGTAATCAATCAGCTCCGGGTGGGATTCCACGAAACTGGTGTTGAAATTCGCATTTCTGAAATCCGGATGCTGCAAAATTTCCTGATAATACGGAATGGTCGTCTTGACGCCATAGACCACCATGTCGCCCAGCGCCCGGCGACCGCGTTCGACCACGCCTTCCCAGGTAAGCGCCCATACGGTAAGTTTGGCGCACATCGAATCGAAGTAGGGCGGGATCACATAGCCGCTATACATGGCCGCATCAATGCGCACGCCGGGGCCGCCCGGCGCATAGTAACGGGTAATCTTGCCGAAACTGGGCAGGAAGTTATTCTTGGGGTCTTCCGCATTGATGCGAAATTCCATGGCGTAGCCGCGAAAACCAACGTCTTCCTGCTTGTATTGCAACTCCAAACCGTCGGCGATGCGAATCTGTTCCTGCACCAAATCGATGCCGGTGATGGTTTCCGTCACGGTATGCTCGACCTGAATGCGCGTGTTCATTTCCATGAAATAGAAAGTGTTGTCCTGGTCGAGCAGGAATTCGACCGTGCCCGCATTCTCATAACCCACGGCACGGGCCGCCTTGACTCCCAGATCGCCGATATATTCGCGTTGTGTCTGGGTAATTTGTGGCGAGGGCGCGATCTCGATCAATTTTTGGTTGCGGCGCTGGATGGAACAGTCGCGCTCGAACAGATGAATCACGTTGCCATGGCTGTCGCCCAGTACCTGCACTTCGATATGACGGGGATTGACCACGCATTTTTCCAAGAAAACGTCCGGTTTGCCGAAAGCCTTGCTGGCTTCTGAAATCACCCGGTCATAGTTGCCGAGCAGTTCTTTCTCGTTATCGCAACGTCGTATGCCGCGCCCGCCGCCGCCATTGGTGGCCTTGAGCATCACAGGGTAGCCGATTTTTTTGGCCAGCAAGCGAGCTTCCTCGATATCGGCGAGATTGCCATCGCTGCCCGGCACACAGGGAACCCCAGCGGCGATCATGGCGTTGCGTGCCTGAATCTTGTCGCCCATTTGACGGATCACATCCGCGCTCGGGCCAATGAATTTGATGTCGCGGCGCGCGCAAATTTCCGCCAGTTCGGGGTTTTCCGAAAGGAAGCCGTAACCCGGATGCAACGCATCGCAGCCCGAGGTGACCGCGACATTGACGATGTTATGAGCGTTGAGATAGCCTGCAACCGGATCGGAGCCGATGTGGTAGGCCTCGTCCGCTTTTTTTACGTGCAGCGCATGACGGTCGGCATCCGTGTAGATGGCGACCGATTTGATACCCATTTCAGAGCATGCACGCACAATGCGAACAGCAATCTCCCCCCGGTTAGCGACGAGTATTTTTTTGATCACCAATTATCCTAAATCCAGCTAGGTGATAGCCGGGTTGAATGTTTTTGCCTCACATGCTGCCACAACATGCATACGGTATTATAGCGTTATCACCCCGCCAAAAACCATACTTTTGGAGTATTATTTCTTTTGGTAATGCGTTCAGCTCTTCTTCTGAATCAGTTCAATTTGATAACCATCGGGGTCAAGGATAAAGGCAATCACGTTAGTCCCTCCCTTTATTGGCCCGGCTTCGCGGATAACCTTTCCACCGTCACGCTTAACCTGCTCACAGAATTCCTTGGCGTCCGTCACTTCGATAGCCAAGTGACCGTAACCTGTGCCAATTTCGTAGCTTTCAACGCCCCAGTTATAGGTTAGTTCCAGTGCCGATACTTCGCTCTCGTCCCCGTAGCCCAGAAACGCAAGCGTAAATTTCCCTTCGGGATAATCTTTGCGACGAAGGAGTTTCATGCCAAGCACATTTGTGTAGAACGCAATCGAACGATCCAGATTGCCGCTACGAACCATCGTGTGAAGAAGTCGCATAGTTTTTTGTCTTTCCTGATTGTATCTTTGTTGCACTGCTCATTTAGCCTGAAGATCAATTGGGAAAGCTTGGCTGGCTTATGTCAAAACCGTCCAATCAGAGTCACCAATTTCTGAATTGAACCTTATTCCCCCTTTTAATCCTCGTCAAGAAATTAAGCATTTCCGTTAGCATGCGATCAAGGTGAGGAGGAATACCATGCGGCAATTGGTTTGCGTGATTGGAAGCAAGGGGGGAACGGGCAAGACCAGCATTAGCCATATGCTGTGTCATGGCTTGGGCTTGCTGCATAGGCATTCAATTTCTATCCTGACCGATATTGACAGGGAACCCCTTTCCCGCTCAGGACGTCACTATATTCCGCTGGATGGTCGCTCTCCGGAAAAGCTGGACAAGATTCTGGAAAAACTTAAAAGTATGCCGGATTGGTTGGGCGTAATCGACGGTGGTGGTAGCAAACCGGATATGGATAGCCATCTTTATGAACTGGGCGGGTTGGTATTACTGCCTTTTCGCGACTCTCACGAAGATATGCGTACTGTGTTGCGCGACCTTGAGCGATTTCCCAATGCCTTGGGCATCCCCTCACAGTGGCCGACAAATACCTGGCAACAGATGGCCGCCGAACGCACACTTGACGAAGTAATGCAGGCATACCGCCCCCGCTTGCTGGAACCGGTCTATGCAGTCAGTGCCAGTAAGTTGTTGCTTCAATCCGAAGTACCGGCGAATCTGCCAAGTATGCTCAACAACGTCAGCCGCGGACTGGCCCGCCAAGTATTGGATCGCTTGGGCTTGCCTTACATACCAGATATTGCCTAAATCCAAACAAAAAAAGCCCGCTACTTTCGTTGCGGGCTTTATTAACAACTCCAACGGAAATTAACCCGCTTGGATGTTCGAAGCTTGTTTGCCCTTTGGACCTTGAACAACTTCGAAAGTCACTTTCTGACCTTCTTTGAGCGACTTGAAACCGCTCATGTTGATCGCGGAGAAATGCGCGAAAAGATCTTCGCTGCCATCATCAGGCGTAATAAAACCAAAACCTTTTGCATCGTTGAACCACTTTACTGTACCGTTTGCCATGTTAAAACTTCCTTACTAAAAAACCGGGTGGATTCCCGTCAAACTGTTTGAATTCCAAAGACCGCACATGGCGAAACCAGTACTGCAGATACTTATGATTCAAACACCCACTAGCTTTTTACTTGGTTAACCCAGATTCGTCAAGTAGTTAATAAAAGTTTTTTTAATACACTTGAAAAAACCGCGCTAATCGTCAAATATGGAGGCATACAAAGTGCAACAATGGCGAAAATGGCAACCAAAAGTGAAAATTCATCGGTTCTTGAACTGGAACGCAGCAAAAGCAAGCCTCCGGAACTTTACAAGGTCTTGCTATTGAATGATGATTTCACCACGATGGAGTTCGTTGTTGAGGTATTGAAAATATTTTTTTCAAAAAATATGGAACAGGCAACACAAATTATGCTCAAAGTTCATAATGAAGGTTCAGCTGTATGCGGGGTCTATACCAAAGATGTCGCAGAAACAAAGGTAGCACAGGTATCCGCTTATTCAACGCAGCACGGGCATCCGCTAAGATGCCACATGGAGGAAAACTAATTATGATCGCCCAAGAACTCGAAGTCAGTCTCCACCTCGCCTTTGTTGAAGCACGCCAAAAAAGGCATGAGTTCATTACGGTCGAGCACTTGTTGCTTGCTATGCTGGACAATGCTTCGGCAACGCATGTGCTGCGTGCTTGCGGGGCGGATATCGATGAATTGCGGGCAGTTTTGACTCATCATATCGAAACCCACACGCCCTGCCTGCCCGGTACCAGCGATGTGGACACACAGCCCACGGTCGGATTCCAGCGCGTAATTCAACGCGCCATTTTGCATGTGCAATCCACCAATAAAAAAGAAGTGACCGGGGCCAATATTCTTGTTGCACTGTTTGGCGAAAAAGAATCTCACGCGGTTTATTTCCTCAACCAGCGTGCCATCACCCGTCTTGACGTGGTGAATTACATTGCTCACGGCATTAACAAGACCACCGAGCAAGCTCCGCAAAAAACACAAACCGAAGCGGAAAGTGAACAGGAAAATGGTAGTGAAAGTTCCCTGAAAGCTTATACGGTGAACCTGAATGCCCAAGCAGTCGCGGGGAAGATCGATCCATTAATCGGACGCGATATGGAACTGGAACGCGTGATTCAAACCTTGTGCCGCCGCCGCAAAAATAACCCGCTACTTGTGGGTGAGGCAGGTGTTGGCAAAACGGCCATCGCAGAAGGTTTGGCACGTCGTATTGTGGAAAATGAAGTGCCGGATATTTTGAAAGATGCCACTGTCTACTCTCTCGATATGGGTTCACTATTGGCGGGTACCAAATATCGCGGCGATTTCGAGCAACGCCTCAAAGCGGTTTTGAAAGAACTGAAAGAAGCCCCCAACGCAGTGCTGTTCATTGATGAGATTCATACCCTCATCGGCGCTGGTGCCGCTTCCGGCGGTACGATGGATGCGTCCAACTTGCTCAAACCGGCTTTATCGAGCGGGGCATTAAAATGCATCGGCGCAACCACCTATCAGGAATATCGCGGTATCTTTGAAAAGGATTCTGCGCTGTCGCGCCGCTTCCAAAAAGTGGATGTTTCCGAGCCTTCTGTTGAGCAGACCATCGAGATTTTGAAAGGCTTGAAGACTCGTTTTGAAGAACATCACAGTATCAAGTTCAGTGCTGCCGCAATTACCAGTGCAGCCGAGCTTTCTTCGCGATTCATCAATGACCGTCACTTGCCGGACAAGGCAATAGACGTGCTGGACGAAGCGGGTGCGGCACAACGCATCTTGCCCAAGTCCAAACAAAAGAAAGTGGTCGGCAAACACGAGATCGAAGAGATCATCGCCAAGATCGCCCGCATCCCGACGCGCACTGTGTCGCATGACGACAAGAACACATTGAAGAATCTTGATCGCGACCTCAAGGCTACCGTATTTGGTCAAGACAAAGCCATTGATGTGCTGGCGCGCGCCATCAAAATGTCGCGCAGTGGTCTCGGCAATCCGCAAAAGCCCATCGGCAGCTTCTTGTTTTCCGGTCCTACCGGCGTCGGCAAAACCGAAGTGGCACGCCAGCTCGCTTATGTGATGGGCATGCCGATTCATCGCTTCGATATGTCTGAATACATGGAACGCCATGCCGTATCGCGTTTGATTGGTGCGCCTCCCGGCTATGTCGGTTTCGACCAAGGCGGCCTGCTCACCGAAATGATCAGCAAGCAACCACATTGCGTGCTGTTGCTGGACGAAATCGAAAAAGCGCATCCGGACATTTTCAACATCCTGCTGCAGGTAATGGATCACGGTACGCTCACCGACAATAACGGACGCAAAGCCGACTTCCGCAACGTAGTCATTATCATGACCACGAACGCGGGTGCCGAGGCTCTGAACAAGACGCAGATCGGCTTTACCAAGACTGCTGTTTCCGGTGACGAGATGATCGACATCAAGAAACTGTTTACGCCCGAGTTCCGCAATCGGCTGGATGCTATCGTCTCCTTCGCCGCGCTGGATAAAGAAGTCATTCTGCGCGTGGTCGATAAATTCCTCATGCAACTGGAAGAGCAATTGCATGAAAAGAAAGTTGACGCCCTATTCACTGAGGCGCTGAAGGATTACCTCGCCAAGACCGGTTTCGATCCGCTCATGGGCGCACGCCCGATGGCAAGACTGATCCAAGACACTATCCGCAGCGCGTTGGCCGATGAACTGCTGTTCGGTCGCCTCGCTAATGGCGGCAAAGTGACGGTGGATGTTAAGGATGACAAAGTGGAACTGGAATTTGAGGAAGAGGTGGCAGCAGTTTAGCTAATTTACTAGAGTAGCCATGGAACCCAATTTAGTTTTGAATCCGAAACTAAAAGATATCCAGAACGAACTCACCCGACTGGAGCAACTTTTCCATCATCCTGCGAAAGATACTTCCGGCTTTGTTTTTGAAAGCATGACAGAGCCGGACTTTTGGGAGATTGGGGCTTCCGGCAAACGATATAGTCGCGAATTCGTGTTACGGGTATTGGCTGAACGAAGTGCTAATCCTTCTGATGTTAAGTGGCAGTTAAGTAATGCTCATTGCCTTGAAATCGCACCTGACAACTTCCTGCTTACCTACACCTTGATGCAAGAAACACGTGTAACTCTTCGTTCAACGATCTGGCGTAGACATGGCGAAAACTGGAAGATTGTTTACCATCAAGGAACTGTAGTAACGTAGGATGGGTTGAGCATGGCGATAGCCATCAATCCTTCGCCAAAGATCGTTGGGTATCGCTGCGCTGTGTCAACTCTGCATCAAGCTTGCTCGATAGCAGATTGCCTGACTTTGTTACCACCCAACCTACAAAATCCAATGTCTTCTCCGACTTACTATCGCGGACGCTTCGCCCCCTCCCCCACCGGCACGCTGCACTTTGGTTCGCTGGTGGCGGCTGTCGGCAGCTATCTCGATGCGAAACATCATCAAGGCACGTGGCTGGTGCGTATGGAAGACCTCGACAAGCCCCGCTGCCCACCAAGAGCAGCAGACGACATTCTGCGCACGCTGAAGACCTTTGGACTACATAGCGACGAACCTGTGTTATTTCAAAGTCAGCGTTCTACTGCTTATGAGGAAGCCTTGCGGTCGTTGCAAACCAGCGACGCTGTTTATCCGTGCTGCTGCACGCGCAGGGAGATTGCGGATTCGGCAATGCATGGCATCGAAGGATTGGTCTATCCCGGCACCTGCCGCGAGAGTATTCCTGCCGGGCGAGAAGGGAGAGCTTGGCGAGTAAGGACAAATTATCTGTCCCTCCCCAGTAATGTGTTCTACGACACCCTGCAAGGCCACATCACCCAAAATCTCGAAACGGAGATCGGCGATTTTGTGGTGAAACGTGCCGATGGTTTGTTTGCGTATCAACTCGCAGTCGTGGTGGACGATGCTTTTCAGGGTATTACGCATGTTGTGCGCGGTGCGGATTTGTTGACCTCAACTGCTCGCCAGATTTATTTGCAGCACTTGCTGGGATTTGCCGCACCGGCCTACATGCATTTGCCTGTTGCCGTGAATGCAGCGGGTGAGAAGCTGAGTAAGCAGACGCTTGCGGCTCCGGTGACCGCGTCAAATACGGTCGCAACTTTACTTCGCGTGCTGAGCTTCTTAAAGCAACAGCCTCCCGCCGAATTAATGGATTGCGACGTGGCTACAGTGCTGAATTGGGCAGTACAGAATTGGGATGCGACGAAGCCCATTGGCATTCAGGCGCTCCCTGCATCCGATTATTGAATTATCCTAGAAAAAGCATTTGGCCACAGAGAACACAGAGATCACAGAGGAAAAACAACAGATTGCAACACAAGATAGATTCACCTTTCGGTGTTCTCTGTGATCTCTGTGGCTTGAACTAAGGTTTTTAGGATTGTTTTGTTTGCTTGCGGTGCCGGATAAATTCCCGAATCGCCGGAAAAAAAGATATCAAAACAATGCCGACAATCATCAAGGTCAGATTGTTTTTGATGATAGGAATATTGCCGAAGAAGTATCCCGCCAATGTGATACTGGAAATCCACGCTACGCTACCAAGAGCACTAAACGTCACGAACACACGATAGCTCATTGAACCGATGCCCGCCACAAACGGGGCAAAGGTGCGAATGATAGGCAGGAAGCGCGCAAAGATGATGGTCTTGCCGCCGTGTGCAGCATAAAACTTTTGTGTCTTTTCCACGTGTTCAAGTTTGAAGAAACGCGAATCTTTTTTGAACAGCTTGATGCCGTAGCGCCGTCCGATCCAGTAATTGGTATTGTCACCGCCAAAGGCCGCCAACATCAGCAACGGCATCAATACCTGCAACTCTAACGAACCCATGCCACAGAGTGCGCCAGTGACAAACAACAGTGAGTCGCCCGGCAGGAACGGGGCGACAACCAAACCTGTCTCTGCAAAAATGATGAGGAACAAAATGGCGTAGACCAACACGCCATAGTCATGCACCAGCGCAAGCAAATGCGCATCCAGATGCAGAATGATGTCCAGCATGATGAAACTCAAGGCAACACTTCTTCTGCTTCAGTTTTTTCCGGCTTGATGAAGTCTTCGCGCGACACGCCCAACATCATCAGCAAGGGGCTGGCAACCAGCACCGAGGAATAGATACTGAACAAAATACCGATGGTCAGCGCCAGCGCGAAATAATGCAGTGTCTCGCCTCCCAAAAATAACATCGCGGTAACCATCATCTGCGTACAACCGTGGGTAATGATCGTGCGCGACATGGTGCGGGTGATCGCGTTATCAATGATCTCATGTACTTCGGTCTTGCGCATTTTGCGGAAATTTTCGCGGATACGGTCAAACACCACTACCGATTCGTTCACCGAGTAACCCAGTACCGCGAGTACGGCTGCCAATACTGACAGTGAGAATTCCCATTGGAAGAAAGCAAAGAAACCGAGAATGATAACCACATCATGCAGGTTGGCGATAATCGCCGCCAAACCGAATTTCCACTCGAAACGCAACCACAGGTAACCGACGATACCCAGGCTCACCAGCAATAGCGCCATCGCACCGTTTTCCACCAGATCTTTGCCGACTTGGGGACCGACAAATTCAACGCGGCGCAATTGCACGCTGGCATCCTGTTGATGCAAGCTGTCGATCACTTGTTCGGATAGTTTTGCGCCGACTTTATTTTGCTTGAGCGGCACTTGGATCAACACATCCGCACTGGAACCAAAGTTTTGCACCAGCGCATCATGCAAGCCGATAGTACCCAACTGGTCACGAACTTTATTGAGATCGGCAGTCTGGGCGTAATGAACTTCTATCACGGTACCGCCGGTGAAATCCACGCCGAAGTTCAGCCCTTTGGTTGCCAGAAAGAACACCGCAAATAGAAATGTTACCAGTGAGATACTGGTGGTATAACGCCCGTAACTCATAAACGGAACGTCGTGTTTTATTCTAAAAAATTCCATTTTAGCTTTACCCTTACTTCATAAATTAGCTTTTGTAGGGTGGGCAAACAGCTTCTATGTTTGCCCACGCGGAGGAAACGTGGGCACAAAAAACCCACCGTACACTTCTCGCTTCCCTCACCCTCACTCTAACCCTCTCCCGCCTGCGGGCGAGGGAACAAACGTATCGCTATGCGATGTTTTTAACCTATGGCGACTTTATTCAAACGCGCCTTGCGTCCATAGATGATGTTCACCAACGCGCGCGACACCAGCACCGAACTGAACATGGATGTCAAAATACCCAGGCACAGCACCACCGCAAATCCGCGTATAGGGCCGGAGCCGAACATGAATAGCGCAATGCCAACAACCAGATTGGTGATGTTGGAGTCCAGAATCGTGGCAAAGGCGTGCTCGTAACCTTCATGGATAGCCGTTTGCGGAGGAACCCCATTGCGCAACTCTTCACGGATACGCTCGTTGATCAGTACGTTGGAGTCAATCGCCATACCCAGAGTCAATGCGATACCGGCCATGCCCGGCAAAGTCAGCGTGGCTTGCAGCAAGGACAACAGCGCAACCAGCAACAGCAGGTTGACGCCCAACGCCATTACAGAAACGCCACCGAACATGAGGTAATAGGCAATCATAAAAATTGAAATTGCCACGAAACCGATTTTGGTGGAATCAAAACCCCGCTTGATGTTGTCTGCGCCAAGGCTTGGGCCGACGGTACGCTCTTCCACAATCTCCATCGGCGCGGCAAGTGCTCCGGCGCGCAACAGCAGCGAAGTATCTTTAGCTTCTTCTGTCGTCATTTTGCCGCTGATTTGCACACGACCGCCACCGATCTCTTCACGAATAACCGGAGCAGTAACAACCTCACCCCTGCCCTTTTCAAACAGGATGATCGCCATGCGTTTGCCCACATTCTCACGTGTCGCATCTTTAAATTTGCGAGCACCGACAGCATCCAGATTAATATGAACCGCGGGCTCATTGTTGCGACTATCGAAACCGGGTTGCGCATCGTTGATACGTTCGCCGGTCAACAGCACTGATTTTTTCACCAGAATAAAACCACCATCGCGGTCTCTAAATATTTCAGTACCAAACGGTGCAACCGAAGTGGCACCGATCTGATGTTCATCGTCCACCAAACGCACTTCCAGTGTTGCAGTACGTCCAAGAATATCTTTTGCACGGGCAGTGTCTTGCACACCCGGCAATTGCACCACGATGCGATCTATACCTTGTTGCTGGATTACCGGCTCGGCCACGCCCAGTTCGTTCACGCGGTTACGCAAGGTGATCAAGTTCTGTTGCACCGCTGTTTCTTGAATATGCGTTTCTTCAGTCGGTTTGAGATGCGCATTCAGCAGAAAGTCGCTACCTTCTTCTTGCGTCACGAATTCAAATCCGGCAAAACGCTGCTTTAGTTCGGCTTCACCCTTGGTGCGAGTCTCTGCATCGCGAAACTTCACGGTGACCAGCGAACCGTCACGAGTCACACCGGAGTAGGGAATGTTCTGGTCACGCAATGTGCTGCGAAAATCGCTGGAAGCTGATTCGGTTGCCTTGTCGAGTGCGCCTTTCATGTCTACCTGTAACAGGAAATGCACGCCGCCACGCAAGTCCAAGCCCAGATACATTGGCAAGGCATTCATGCTCGCCAACCATTGCGGTGAGCGCGAAAGCAGATTCAACGCCACCACGTAATCTTCACCCAGTTGCGCGTTCAGAACATCTTTGGCTTTTAGTTGCGTATCGGTATCGGCAAAACGCGCTTTAACGCTAGTCGCATCCAACGATACGGCATCAACATTTAATTGCGCGGCTTTTAATGCACTTTCAACGCGGTGCAACAATGCAGCATCCGCCTTAAGGTTTGAACGCAATGGCAGCACCTGTACCGCCGGGGCCTCGCCATACAGATTAGGTAACGCATAAATCAAGCCGAACACGAACACGACAGCGATCAACAGATATTTCCACAACGGGTAACGATTCATTACAGCACCCCAATAAACTCGACAGTTCTTTTAGATAGACTTGATAGTGCCTTTAGGCAGAATAGTTTGAACTGCACTTTTTTGCACATTGAGGGTAATACCTTCAGCCACTTCAATAGCAATATAGCTTTCGCCAACTTTGACGACACGTCCAATTACGCCGCCACTGGTGGCAACCTCGTCGCCTTTTTGCATGGCTTCCAGCATAAGCTTCAATTCCTTTGCGCGCTTTTGTTGCGGACGCAGGATAAGGAAGTAGAACACGGCTACCAAAGCGAACAATGGCAGAAAATCGGTAATACCAGCACCCGTTCCCGGACCAATGCCGTCGGCGTATGCGTTACTGATAAATAAATTGCTGATTGAAATCATTTGGTTCTTCTCCAGGCTAACAATTAAAGTCGCGTATTCTATCATGGAAGATATGACTGTTTTACTACTGCCTCACTTCGCCCCCGCTTGCTCACAATCCGGCCCTTGCATGGTGAAACGCAGTCTGAAACTCCGCGTAGCGTCCGTCTGCTATTGCTCTGCGAATGTCACTCATTAATTCCTGATAGTAATGCAGGTTGTGAATAGAATTGAGCCTAGCCCCAAGAATTTCGTTCAGACGGTGTAAATGGTGCAGGTAGGCGCGCGTAAAATTACGACAGGTATAACACGTACACCTTTCATCCAAAGGGCGTGTATCCAAACGATATTGGGCATTTTTGATACGCACGTCGCCAAAGCGCGTAAACAAATGCCCATTGCGTGCATTGCGCGTGGGCATCACACAGTCAAACATATCGATGCCTTGCGCGACCGCCTCGACCAAGTCTTCCGGCGTGCCCACCCCCATCAGATAACGCGGTTTGTCCTGCGGCAATTGCGGTGCGGTATGTTTAAGGATACGCAGCATATCTTCTTTAGGCTCGCCAACCGACAAGCCGCCAATGGCAAACCCATCGAAACCGATATTGACCAGCCCTGCCAAAGACTCATCACGCAGGTGTTCGTGCATTCCGCCCTGTACGATGCCGAACAACGCATTCGTATTTCCCTCGTGTGCTTTCTTACTACGCTCTGCCCAACTCAGGCTTAAACGCATTGATACACCGGCAACCTGCTCGTCTGCCGGATAAGGCGTGCATTCGTCGAAGATCATCACAATATCCGAATTCAGAATGCGCTGAATCCGCATGGACTCTTCCGGTGACAGAAAACATTTGTCTCCGTTCACCGGTGACCTGAACTCCACGCCGCCGCCGGTAATTTTACGCAACGGCCCGAGGCTGAATACTTGAAAACCGCCAGAATCGGTAAGGATAGGGCCATCCCAAGCCATGAAGCGATGCAAGCCGCCATGGGCTTCAATCACCTCCAACCCCGGACGCAACCATAGATGAAAGGTATTGCCGAGCACAATCTGCGCGCCCATCTCTTTCAATTCCAGAGGCGACATTGCTTTGACCGTGCCATACGTGCCAACAGGCATGAAGGCAGGAGTTTCCAGCTTGCCGTGGGCTAAATCCAGTGTACCGCGCCTGGCTGCACCTGACGTATTGTGTAAAGTAAATTTCATTGCTCTCTCTCAATCAACATCGCGTCACCGTAACTAAAGAAACGGTATTCCTGTTCCACCGCATGACGATACGCAGCCAGCATTCTATCCATACCACCGAAAGCGCACACCAGCATCAACAGTGTCGAACGCGACAAGTGAAAATTCGTCAGCAACAATTCAACAACTTTGAATTTATAGCCGGGAGTAATGAAAATACTCGTCTCCCCGTCACCCGCGAGCAACTCCCCGCTTGCCGCCGCACTTTCCAATGCACGCAGACTTGTTGTTCCGACAGCGATGATTCGTCCGCCCCGTTCCTTGGCAAGTTTTATAGCATCCACCGTCGTTTGCGGAATGGTATACCGCTCACTGTGCATGATATGGTCTTCGATATTTTCGGCACGAACAGGCTTAAAGGTTCCGGCTCCAACATGTAAGGTAACATAGGCAATATTCGCACCTTTGTCACACAAGTCTTGCAACATCGCCTCACCGAAATGCAACCCTGCTGTCGGGGCCGCCACTGCGCCGGGTTCTCTCGCAAACACGGTCTGGTAACGCGCATCATCATTGGCATCAGCCGCGTGGGTAATGTAGGGCGGCAACGGTAAGTTGCCATAACGCTCAAGCAGGACTGATACTGTTTCTGTATCTTCAAAACGCAAATGGAAGAACTCCCCTTTGCGTCCGAGCATACGCGCCAGAATTTTTCCGGCAATCAACAATCGACTATTCGTTCTCGGTGTTTTGCTCGCCCTGACTTGCGCCAGTACTTCGTGTTCGTCCAACACCCGCTCGACCAATATCTCAACTTTGCCACCACTTTCTTTTTCCCCGAACAAACGTGCTTTCAACACTCGCGTGTCATTCAATATCAGCACATCATGTTCGCGTACCAACCCTGCAAAATCAGCGAATTGGCTATCTTTCAGACCGGCTTCTCTCACCTCCAATAACCGACTCGCACCACGTTGGGCAGGAGGATGCTGGGCAATCAAATGCTCGGGTAAATCGAATTCAAAATCATCGGTACGCATGGAAAAACAAGTGGCCTGTAACAAAAGACGCGCATTGTAGTTGATGAAGAGGGTCGTTTCATGGATAATTCGCGCCTTCGCAAGCCGGGATGGCGGAATTGGTAGACGCGCTGGACTCAAAATCCAGTGTTAGGAATAACGTGGGGGTTCGATTCCCCCTCCCGGCACCAGCAAATCAAGAAGTTAGTATCTTGTAGTATCTCGTATGATCCAGCTAAATACTGCAAATTTTTCTAGCATTTTCCAGAAATTTGCGTGTTTCCGTTCAGACTACATAGCACCACATGAATTCGCTGCCAGAGACGTTCGAAACTTTCGAACGCGCAAAACTGTTGCAGACGGTTTAACTTTGAAAGTCTAAATGACTTTGTGAGGTTATTTATTTGGTTATGCAGTTGGCGGAACAACTGCTTGTGTCGACTGATAAATGAAGGAAAATCCGATAGCCCATAACGCCATTACCCAATAACCAAAGGCTGAGGTGAAATTGGCAAAAATAATTACGACTGCGGAGTTGGGTAGCCATTGCCAGCCAAGTTGAAAAATAAACAATGATGCAGCCAGAATATTCGCAACCAGAATTAAGCGATGGCCTAATCTGTATCCATTGCCATTCGGATTGCCTACGATAGGTAAAGAGTGTCCCAGCAAATAACGCACTAGATAAACGGCACAGAGCAAAATGAAGGCCCCTACCAGGCGTCCGGGATTCGCTTCTTCAGCAGTTACTATGCCGAACAGCTCCAAAGTCAAGCGACCTAAAGAAGCCACCCATCCCATCGCAAAAGTTTGAGGAATCAAAAACCAGGCGAAAAAAATATTCAGGTTTGCGAGTTTCACTTTGTTTGCCAATCCATGAAAAAATTAATAAAAGCGAGGGGTCGCCAGATTAAATCCAGATTAGATATTGTTACCACCATCCCAAACACATAATTCAAACCAGATGCTGATTGCCAATGATACCACTTTAAGGCGGGCAAGCATTTCGATTGCTTGTTATGCTGTTGTTAATAATGTTGCAAAAATTGAATTTTGTTCTACGCAATTGGAATTAATGAGTATCATGCGGAAGACCTTAATAACTCAATTAGACAGGCACGAAAATAATGGCACGAAAAATATATTTTGGAATAGCTTTGATTGCAGTGATAACAATAGTGCTGGCTTTTGTGAATCAGGAAAAGGCTGCCGACAAAACAGATTTCCCTTGGCACATTGAGCATCCGACTGCTGATACCACTCGAATATTTGGTCTCACTTTGGGGGAAAGTACCGCTCACGAGGCAGAGCAGCACTTTAAGGAAGATGCCAAACCAATTTTGTTTAAATCGCCCGGCGGTCTACTAGCCGTGGAGGTCTTTTTTGAAGAGGTTAATCTGGCCGGACTTAAATCCAGAATTGTGTTGAGTATTATAGTTCCAGATTCGGAACTTCAAGGAATGTTTGATCGTGGCGTGAGAATGAACGCCACAGGCAACGGCAAAGAAATCAACCTGACTCCCGAAGACATTGCCAGAGTAATGTCGTTGCCGATTAGCAGCCTTACTTATATGCCGTCTACTCGTTTGGAAGATTCCGTTTTTGCCAAACGCTTTGGTCAGCCGGCAATGAAAGTAAAAGAAAAGGCCGGAGGTGCGATTCATTGGCTATACCCGCAGAATGGGTTGGATATAGCGTTAGGCGGGAACGAAAAACCACTACTGCAATATATTGCGCCGAAGAATTTTGACAAACTTACCCAGCCGCTTTTGGCTCACGGCGAGATCATAAAATAAGGGAACCTCTAAAAATCCAATTTTTCGGGGTTCCCATTCATGATGTAACCACCCGTTGGTTATATCAGATGCGATATAACTTCACGGCATCATGTCATCATCGTCATCTTGAAGAATTCGGTTGGCATTGCCTTCCATGTCTTCATACTGTCCTTTTTTTACAGCCCAGATCATAATTCCAAAAAATACCAAACCAAGAAACGTCATGCCGGGAATTAAAGTAAAAATTACGCTCATATCACCTCCTATGATTTTTCGTTCTTGAACAAATTGCGTATGCGAGCCGCATTGCCGATCACAATCAGGGAACTGATAGGCATAGTGATTGCCGCCACAAGCGGGTTAACCTTAGCCATCATCGCCATTGGCACCATGATAGCGTTATACAGAAAAGAAAGCCCGATATTTTGCTTGATCGTGCGCAGGGTACGGCGGGACAACAATGTCGCAAGTCGCACCTTGTCCAGCCCGTTATGCATGAGTACGATGTCGGCACTTTCCACTGAAACATCTGTTCCCGATCCGAGCGCTATGCCTACATCAGCGCGAATCAAAGCGGGAGCGTCGTTAATGCCATCGCCAACCATGGCAACTATTTTGCCGTCCTGCTGCAAACGCTGGATTACCCGATCTTTGTCCTGCGGCAATACTTCTGCAATCACTTCCATACCGCCAAGTTGTCCGGCGATAGCTTCTGCCACTACTTTACGATCTCCGCTCAGCAAGGTCATACCTATGCCTGCGTCACGCAATTCATTCACCAATTGCCGGGCATCACTGCGCAATTTGTCTGCCAATGCGAATACGGCCACATGTCTACCGCCTATTGCACAATAAACACAGCTCATTGCTTGCGATTCCAACTCATGCACCTGTATTTGTAATTCGTCATTGAGCATAATGCCGTTGCGGATCAGCCATTCGGCACTGCCCAGGAAAACATTTTCTCCGTTTACAATAGCCTGCACTCCCAGCCCCGCAGTGGCATGAAACTCGCCTACCGGTACATCAAGATAATTCAGGTTATTTTTATTCGCTTCGGCGATGATGGCCTTTGCCGTGGCATGTTCGCTGTATCTTTCTACTGCCGCAGCGATGCGCAATATGTCCGTCTCAGACAGGATGGAAGAAATACGCATCCTTGCTACGCTCATTTTTCCTTCGGTCAGCGTACCGGTTTTATCAAACACAAAATGGTTCACCTTGGACAAGGTTTCGAGCACCAGACCATTCTTTACCAGGATGCCATATTTTGCCCCCAAGCCGGAGGCTACAGCAATCGACATTGGCGTTGCCATACCCAGCGCGCAAGGGCAGGTAATAATCAGAACCGAGGTCGCTGCCATAAGGGCGATCTCAAAACTTTTGCTGTCCCATACAAAAAAGGTGATTGTTGCGCACAGTAGTGTGACCAAAACAAACCACGGCACAATCGTATCGGCCAGACGTTGTATCGGGGCTTTGGAAGACTGCGCTTCTTCAACCAGGCGGATTATTTTCGCCAGTGTTGTATTCTGCAATGTCGTGCTTACTTCTACAAGCAATGCGCCGTTGGTATTCACCGTTCCTGAAGTGACTTTTGCGCCGACTGTCTTGCTTACCGGCACGGATTCACCGCTGATCATGGACTCATCCACTGAACTGTGACCTTCGAGCACAATGCCATCAACCGGTACTTTATAGCCGGGTTTTATCAAAACAAGGTCGCCCAGTTTTATCCCGCGGATCGGAATGATCTGTTCTTTGCCGTCCTGCAACACGGTTGCCACGCGCGGCTGCAATTCCATCAAACGCTTGGTGGCTGACAATGCCTGATGACGGAACATCCCTTCCAAATAGCGCCCTATCAAGATGACGAAAGTCAGATTAGTAACGGTATCGAAATACACTTCGCCGACCACATTGGGCATCAGCGTAATATAGGTGGAATAGGCGTAAGTAACGCTCAAACCTATGGCAATTGGCAAGTCCATAGTTAAACGCCACGCACGCAAACCTCCAAAGGCACCGCGATAAAATGGATAGCCCGCATAAAGCAATGTTGGCGTGGCCAAGGCAAAACCCATCCAGTGAAAAAAATCGCGGAACTCGCCTTTATCGGCACCGCTGTACAGCGCGATAGATATCCAGATCAGATTCATCATGGTAAACCCGGCGAAGAACAGGCGGAAAAGCATACTGCGATTTGCTTTTTTTATGACACCTTCTGCATTTTCAGGATCGTAAGGCACTGCCGAATAGCCGATCTTTGAAAGTGCCCGGATCAAATTTGAAAGTTTGTTTTTGCTGTTATCCCAACGCAGGTGGACACGCCTGGCCGCCAAATTGACATTGGCGAATAGAACTCCGGGTTCACGCTTTAACCCGCGCTCGATCAACCATACACAGGCTGCGCAATGTATGCCTTCTACAAGCAAGTGAATATCGTGCAAGTCGCCCGAGCTGGTGATAAATTCCTGCTGTATTTCATCGATATCATATATCTCGATATCTTTGGGCGGCTCCGGCGGTGGAGCAAGCAACAAGCCTTCCGGTGTGCGTTGGTAATAGCTTTGTAAGCCCGCCTCATAAATAGCCGAGCAAACCGACTGACACCCGAAACAACAAAAACTCCGTTCCGCACCGTCATGGTGTCCGTGATAGTTGTATCCGGCAGGAACAGGCAGGCCGCAATGAAAACAGCCTGCCATACTATGAACGCTATACTGAGTCACAATGCCGCTGGGTTATTGCTCTTGCGTAACTGAAAGCTTGCTGCTTGCAACTTCAAACACGTCATTAGCACGTTTAACACGAATACGCAGTTCCCAATAGCCTTTGAGCGGGAAACTGATATATCCCTGATATTTGCCGGAAGCTATTTCGGTAAAGGGAACCGCAAAATCTTTCTCCGCATCGGCAGAACGATAGGCTACCACTTCCATTTTTCCGCTGACCGGCACACCTTGCCGATCGGCAACATCAATTTCAAAAGAAGCAGGAGATGCGAGAACAATTTTTTTGGGCTGCTTAATAATCACTTTCCAAGCCAAAGTGTTTTGCGCCTGGATGTCATCTATCGTTTCGGTATCGGATTTGCGGTCATTGGTACTGTATTCATGATCCACCAATGTGGACCGGTTGTGGTAGGCCTTCCAAATTAATACTGTATTGACCAATACAGCAGTAACGACCACCCCTATTATTCCGACAAACCACGGGTTGCGCCAGTTTTGCTTATTTTTTTGAGATAGCATTTGTTCCTCCTTATTATGCCTCAATCAGGGTTTGGGGGCATTAAACTTTGAAGAGTATACCGCCTTAACCGATGGGTCTTCACTGCTTTGAATTTGAAAGTCAATGGGAGTTACTTCCTGTGTAATACTCCCTCCGGGTGCTTTTACAAAGATCGTAAACGAAGTACCGCGACCATGATGAGTCAATGGTGGCTGCTCGGCACCAATTATTACCTGTCCGGGTATACCTCCGACTGCCGTCACGTTCACATGCAAATCCTTATCGGTCTTGTTGACCACCTTGAATTCATATTTGTTCTGAATCGAGCCGTCACTCATGGTCACAAACAATGGCTGGCGTTCGGGAATTACCCTGAGTGTCATAGAACCAAGATGGGAAAGCCCGTATATGATACCGCTTAATGCAATCAGAATAATACCGATGTAAACCAATGTGCGCGGATGCTGATAAAGTTTTTTAATCGGCCTGCCTTCGATCTCATCCAAAGATGCATATCGGATCAATCCTCTTGGGCGCCCTACTTTGTCCATAATCGAATCGCAGGCGTCCAGACATAGCCCGCAAGTAATGCACCCCAATTGCGAGCCATCGCGAATATCAACACCCGTCGGACAAACCTGAACACATTGAAAACAATCTATGCAATCTCCTTTGGCTTGGGCATTTGCATTATTTTCAGTAGACCGCTGAATTTTACCCCGGGGTTCGCCGCGCTTATTATCATAGGTTGGCATGATGCTCTGGTTGTCTGTCATCACCCCCTGGATACGCGCATAGGGACACAACCAAAAGCAAGCCTGTTCGCGCATCAATCCGGCTAAAACATAAGTTCCGGCGGTGAACATAATTAGCGTTACCCATCCTACTTTGGGTAAACTGAACGTCATCAAGTTATGCCAATAATCGAAGGCATCCACGAACCAGATCGAAAAGCTTACCCCGGTTAATACTGCAATCACCAACCAAATGGAATGCTTGAATATTTTCAGGCGAATCTTTTCGAGACTCCAAGGGCTGCTGTCCAACTTGCGCCGCTGAGTAGGATTACCCTCAATTATTCCCTCTATCCAGGTAAAAACATCTGTCCAGACTGTTTGAAAGCAGAAATAGCCGCAGAACACACGGGACGCGACAGAAGTTACGGCGAATAGTGTCATTGCAGCCAGCAGCAGCACCAGCGACAGCATCCAAATATCCTGAGGCAACACGGTTAAATCAAAAAAGTGAAATTGCCGGTCGGCGATGTTAAACAGCACTGCCTGACTACCGTTCCATCGAAAATAGGGACCAACAAAAAACACCAGCCAAGTTGCACCTGTCAAATATTTGAGTGTGCGATAAAACCCCGGCATACGCTTCGCATGGATGGTCTTGTCGCCTACATTGACTTTCCAGGTTTCAAATTCTTTATAGATTTCGGTAACGTGACCGACCTCAATTTTTTCAGTTTCTTTTTCCATTATCTTATTTAGAGTTTGCTAATATACTATTGTGAAAAAAGGGGGAGCTAACCACCTCCCCCTCGTTTATTGCTTTTCAACTTTATTGCTTGTCGTTACTTTTTGTTGCATTTCTATAAAGCATGAATAACAACCAACCCACAACAAGTGCACTTGCAGGAACCGCTATCACTACACCCCAAAATACGCCATCGTGATTCATCTGCGTTCTCTCCTAAAAAGATGCCTCACAGGGCTTGATGCCCTGTGCAGACATACACAGGCTACTTTGCCGATATTGCCGTGGCAGCAGGTACTGTAGTCGCGCCTTGAACCGGTGCAACCGGGTCATCAGCTTGACCACCGCCAAACTTGTACACATATACAGCCAATTTCTTGATTTCAGATTCGCTTAACTTTCCGGCTTCCTTGAAATTTGGCATGACAGCGACTCGAGCCTTTGGATTGCCTGAGTTTACGCCAAAAGTGATCGTACGCTTTACTGCCTCTAAGGTGCTATCAAAACGCCACACTTTATCGGTCAGGTTGGCAGAACCCATTGCCTGTAATCCCTTGGCATTGACTCCATGACAAGCGGGACAATCACTTTCCGCGAACACTTTCTTCCCGGCTGCAACAGCGATATCCGCATCAGCGCCGTCCTTACCTTGATCACTCAAAGCTTTGACGTATTTCGCCACGTCGTCGATTTGCTGGTCGGACAGGATGTCTTTATGTGCGGGCATCACGGCTTGACGTCCACCCGATATGGTTGTGTGGATATCATTTATCTTGCCGCCATACAGCCAGTCATCGTCGTTAAGAATAGGTGCAATCAGTCCTTCCTTGTCCTTGGTCCCAACTCCGTTGGTACCATGACAAGGCGCGCAATTATCTCCGAACAGCACCTTACCCGAACGCTTCACATACTCGGTCAAATCGTTGTCTGCAAGTATTGCCGCAGGAGACAGATTCTTAAGTTTGACTTCATATTTGCCGCGTACCGCATCCACTTCACCCTTGTCCGCTTCCAATTCCTTAATCGCCGTCCATCCTCCCACACCCTTAAAAAAAGTGTTGGATGAAGGAACAGGAACTGAAGGGTAATAGATAAAGTAAATCACAACAAAGATTGCGCTGGCAGCCAAACCCACCATCCACCACTTGGGTGGCTGATTGGTAAAGTCGGCCAAATCTTCGTCCCACACGTGCCCTGTTGTTGCAACGCCGGTTACATCTTGTTTCTCACTCATCTTTTTTCTCCCAAACTGATAGGATCATCGTCATCCAACGCCATGCGGCATTGAGACTCAAACTTTTCTTTGTTTGCCGGACGGAAAACCATGAAATAAACATAGATCATGGCAACGAACGCAAACACGGCATAAAAAACGCCCAGCCAGTCATTCGTCGTCATAGACTCCACATCCATACCCAAGTATCCCATCAAGTTAATCACGGTAATTTACCCCGTCGGTAAATTTGATTTGGCTACCCAAACTTTGCAAGTATGCAATCACCGCATCCATCTCTGTCTTTCCCGCTACTGCATCCTTCGCACCGGCAATATCCGCGTCGGTGTAGGGAGCAGGATAGAAAGGCATCATGCGCATCACTTTCATGGTTTGAGTTACATTAGCCGGATCAAGCTTGTTGTTCGCCAGCCAAAAGAAGTTTGGCATGACAGACTCGGGAACAACTTCGCGCGGATGACTCAGATGGCGACGGTGCCACTCATCCGAATACTTACCACCCACCCGTGCCAGATCAGGACCGGTACGCTTGGAACCCCATTGGAAAGGGTGGTCGTACATTGATTCTGAAGACACCGAGTAGTGACCATAACGATCATTTTCATCGCGGAAAGGACGGATCATTTGCGAGTGGCACAAGTAACATCCTTCTCTTATGTACACTTCACGCCCCGCCAATTCCAAAGGCTTATAAGGTCGAACTCCATCACCCGGTTTCCAGTCGTCCAGCGTTTGTCCCGCCTTGCGATCCCAAACGATGGGGGCAACATCACCCGCTTTTTTCTGTGATTCTTTTACGTTTGCCGACAGATGCGTCATCGTCGAGTTCACATAAAACAGTGGCACAATTTCCACCAATCCTCCTACTGCCACCGCAAGTGCAATCACGATTGCCAACTTGACAGTGCTGCGTTCCAACGAATCCTGAAAACCTGTTGAATATATTTTGCCGTGATCAGACATGTTTCACTCCTTATGCTTGGGCAGGAACGGCGTTGGTACTGCGCGCGCCACTTGCTTGACGCACAGTCATCACCACGTTAAACAACATAATCCATGCACCCAGATTGTAGATAGCTCCGCCTATAGTCCGCATCGCATAGTATGGATGCATGGCAGAAACAGACTCCACGAAGGTATAGGTCAATGCGCCGTATTCGTCATAATCGCGCCACATCAAGCCCTGCATAATCCCGGACACCCACATCGCAACGACATAAATCACTGCGCCGATTGTTGCCAGCCAGAAATGCACGTTTACCAGATTGTCAGAGTACAACTCTGTACGCCATAGTTTCTTTACCATGTGGTAAATCGAACCCACAGCCACCATCGCAACCCAACCCAATGCACCTGAATGCACGTGACCGATTGTCCAGTCTGTGTAGTGTGAAAGTGCATTGACGGTTTTAATCGACATCACCGGACCTTCAAAGGTTGACATCGCATAGAACGCCAGTGACACCACCAGGAAGCGAAGGATGTAGTCGGTGCGCAGACGATCCCAGGCACCGGACAAAGTCATCATTCCGTTCATTGCACCACCCCATGATGGAATGATCATTGCCAATGAAACAGCCGCGCCCAAAGAACCCGTCCAATCAGGCAATGCCGTGTATTGCAAATGGTGCGCGCCCAACCAAACATATCCGAAGGTCAGCGCCCAGAAGTGCAGCACGGACAGGCGATATGAAAACACCGGACGATTGGCTTGCTTGGGTACGAAGTAATACATCATTCCCAGAAAACCGGCTGTCAGGTAGAAA
>Ga0224559_1000466_pt1 | contig 27106 bp, 27 predicted proteins | sample 714S33034metaG_FD_180676 | JGI IMG/M metagenome (GOLD analysis project Ga0224559, IMG submission 180676) | Peat soil microbial communities from Stordalen Mire, Sweden - 717 S3 30-34 | ecosystem: Environmental > Terrestrial > Soil > Wetlands > Peat | place: Sweden: Norrbotten County, Stordalen... | reverse complement strand
AGAATTACGAGAACGCAATTTCAGAAATTAAATCAATCGGGGGCCTACCACGGATTTAGCACGTAGGCTGGGGTGAGGCACGAACCCCAGCGCTTAAGACTTCGTATATGCTGGGGTTCGTGCCTCCCCGCCAGCCTACGGATTGTTGTCTTTCGCTTCTTGCAGCACATCCAGTAAATCAGGCTTGCTTGTGGCTATGACTGCATCGCGAAGATGCTTGTGATGGGGAAAACTCGGCAAGTCAGGGAAGTGTGGCGTGTTGTCATAACGGAACATCAGCCCACTCCCTGCATTTTGAAAATGGTAACGATACCCCAAAGTTTTGAGTAAACCACTTTCAACAATGACTGCTTCGTTAATCTCCAACAAGTAGCCACTTTCAAAGCGGAGGCGTATGCGCAGGTTAGCGCGATCGGCGGCCAGAATTTCTTCTACATAATTCTCGGTATATGCAGGCAACTGGGCAACGGCTGCCTCGATTTCTGCGAAGTAGCGTTCCAGAGAATCATGCGGCAACACGCAACTGATGCTCCAATTGTTGATGCAACGCAACATAATGCCGGTAAGCATTTGCCCACTCTACCGACTCAGCCTCATCGCCGATCGAACCTTTTTGGTAGCGGTCGAAAAACGTCTCCGAATCCATACCGTGCTGGCTTTCATACAGACTGAGTTGCTTGCTCACCGACACCAACGCATCCAGAGGAGATGTATAAATATCACGCTGTTTTCGCATAGGGCATCCTCCTTAAATTAACTAAATCTCGTCCATCATACGCCGCAACAGAAAGAAAATTAAGCGTGCGCATAACCGTGGCTTATAAGCTTGTTACGCTGCCCGTCTCTCCGCCTCAAACCCTTTAAGCGCCAAATGCACCATTTTAGGTAAAGGGCGTGCGCCGCTGCTGTATTGGCTGATGGTACGACGGGTGAGTCCTAATGCTTCTGCTGCGGTGGTTAAGGTGAGCTGGTTGCGTTGCAGCCAATCGCGGAATTCGGCACGGCTGTCGCTGGTTTGTTCGGTTGCCAGTTGCCACATGCGGCGCGCGGAAATTTCCAATTCTGGCGACCATGCCACCGATAGTCCGTCTTCCCCCACACTCGCTAGCGCAAAGGCGGCGGGTTCGCGCAAGGGCGCTAGTCCACGAGTATGCTGGATGATGTCGGCGATGCGCACTTCTGCTTGCCCACCCGCAGCCCAAGTGATGCTCAAGGTGAAGTCTGGCAATGCGGTGACTTGTTTGATGGTGTAAGGCATCATGCTGGCTCTCCTTAATGAAAATCTGCCCATGTTTTGCGCAGTAGCGGCTGGTTAGCCGCCGCCCATGCCAAACCTTCTACCAAGGCGCGCTTGTCAATTTCACCTTCCAAGACTTGCAAGGTTTCGATTAACACCACGACTTCTAGTCCGTTGCAAACGATGTGGAAATGCGGCAAGCCGTGATCATCGAAATACATGGTGATGCGCCAGTTACGGTAGCGATATAGGGTAGGCACAGATAGAGAATAAGGGAAATTATTTCCCTATGTCAAGCCCGTTTGATTGTTCTAGGATAAAACGGCAAAGCGCAGGCAGGCACGAATATCATCCGCGTCGAGACTTGGATATTGCTCCAATATTTCCTCAGCACTGTCGCCCTCGCTCAGATAGCCAAGAACGGTTTGCACGGCAATGCGCTTCCCACGAAGAGTGGGCTTGCCATTGCAAATGGCAGGGTCAATGGTGATGCGTCCGTCTGAATAGTTTGGATGCGACATAATGCTTCCTTTCAGTATTTCAGCCGATGATGCTTCATCAATAGGCGCTATGCTGCCAGCAATTTGGTATGTAAGCAAACGCCTCCATCGCTACGCCCAAGCCACTATCAGCAACGCATCCATCACACCCAGCTTATAAGGGCCAGCTTAACATTGTTTTACGCTGCCTCATCCAAGCACGCTATGCCGCACCTTATTTTCCGGCTCCAGCGAAAGCCTCATCCCGACAGCCTTCTGCACTGCCAACAGCGTTTTCAATGTCGGATTATCTTTGGGCGAGAGTGCGCAATAAAGCGATTCGCGGCTGCACATTTAATGAGACAAAGCCAAGGATAATCCGTACTCGAATCTTTTTTTATTTTCTTGTCATCCGAAATCAGACTGAGGGCGTTAACCTCAGTGCATGTGATCAATTCTTTTCAGATGCAGTTATTGTTTCGGCTACTGATGAAATACCAGCTATTGCTTCTATATTTCTTTCGCATTATCCGATAACTTATTGACAATATTTTTGTGTACCAAGCAAGGAAATGTAACATGGATAACATCGAGATAAATACTAATGGATACGAGATAGAGCGTGAAGCACCCATAAATGAAGAGTATGGCGAAGAGGTATTATGTGCCGGGTGGAATCCGCAACTCGCTCTGGTAGAGGAAAGCCGCATTGCCCAGACCAACGAACAGGTTGATCTGCCTACCAACTCGGCGGACGCGGATGCGGATGTTTTTCTGAAAAATATGTACGAGTTTCAGCGCTAATAACGGAAAGTTCGTCTACAAAGCGAAGTCGTCTGGCTTTGATTTCTGATCACTTTTAGCAACTTCACAATCAGTACCAGTCCATTCCCCTATAAGTGCTAGACTCTTGGCACTTATGGACATCCCCGAGATTTCCAAACAGCTTGTGGACACCGGCTACATTGTTCTGGCTAAACCGCTGGTAGATAAACTGTTGGCTGATTTATTCACGCGTTGCCACGCTGGCGACCCGACGAGATTTCAGGCCGCACAGGTTGGCAGAGGCTCGGCCAAGAAGCAGATCGCTTCAATTCGCAGCGATGTGATCAATTGGCTGGATGAGGGCAATAGTACCGATAGTGCCTATCTGGCCTGCATGGAAGAGTTGCGCTTGGGGCTGAATGAGTCGCTTTTCCTGGGTTTATTCGATTACGAGAGCCATTACGCGATCTATGGCAAAGGGGACTGCTACTCAAAACATTCCGATGTGTTGCAGGGCAAGAAAAACCGCGTTCTCACCACGGTGCTATATTTGAACGAGGACTGGCATGCCTGCGATGGTGGCGAGCTGATTGTTTTTGAAGCAACGGGTAACACAGTCATCGCAAGGGTTAATCCGACCTTCGGTACGATGATTATTTTTCTAAGCGAGTCTTTTCCGCACGAGGTGCTTGTTTCTCACGCCACCCGGCGCAGTATCGCCGGTTGGTTTCGCGTTAGCGGTAGTTGACTGCGAATGCTAAAATACGCTCATTAGATTTTAGCTTTGCCTTTTCAAGCCATTCCCACACACCAATTTAAGGTCATTTCATGATAGTTCGCGACAGACCGTCCGGGTTCAAGTTGTTCTTCATTTTTCGCGGTTCAGTGCTCTCTCAAGTTTGGGGCGTACTGCTGGTCAACATCGTGCTTGCCACATTGGTGACGTGGAGTCACGGTGACATTTACAGTAAAAAAATAACGCTGACCTCAATTCCGTTCACGCTGATCGGTTTGCCGTTGGCCATTTTTCTCGGCTTCCGCAATAACGCGGCTTATGATCGTTATTGTGAAGGCCGCAAGTTGTGGGGTGAAATTGTTTTGCAAAGTCGCAATTTTTCGCGCCAATGCTTGAGCCTGATAGAACACATTGAGCCGCTCAAGGCTGATCTCGGACTGAATGATATTCGCATCAGAATGATCTATCGCACGATTGCTTTTTCACATGCACTACGCCACCTGTTACGCAACACGGATGCCACTGGCGAAATCAAACCGTTTCTCGTACAAAACGAATGGCAGCATGTCGCCAAGGCCACCAACATCCCTGATTATCTGATGCACCAGATGGGCAAAGACTTGCGCCTGTGCATGAATGCGAAACGCATTGATCCCTGCCTTGCGGCTTCTGTGGACTCCACCATGTCTGCAATAACCGCTGCGGCTGCGGCCTGTGAAAGAATAAAAAGTACGCCTATCCCTTTTTCCTATACGCTGATGCTGCACCGCACTGCCTATCTCTACTGCTTTTTGTTGCCTTTCGGTTTGGTCGACACCTTGGGCTTCATGACACCTTTTGTGGTGGGCATTGTCGCCTACACCTTTTTCGGACTGGATGCATTGGGTGATGAAATTGAAGAACCTTTCGGAAACTCTCCCAACGATTTGGCGCTGGAGGCGATCTGCCGTTCGATAGAAATCAATCTACGCGAGTCGGTGGGTGATAACCACGGTTTGGTAGCACTTGCGCCGGTTGATTATTGCCTGATGTAAGCTCTCGCCGCCGTTTAAACCCCGGCGGCAATATTTGAAATCGTACTTATTATTTCGGCCATTTCTTTTGCCTTGGCTTCCTGCAAAGCCGACTTTTTTTCCAACTCGGCTCTTTTTGCCTGCTCTTGTTTAACGTTTTCCTTGAGCTGCTCGATCTCCTTCAAATACCCGATCGACTTTTTCTTTTCATCCTCAAGCAGGGTATTTTTCCTGATCAATTGATTCTCTTCTACCTCAGACAATTTGTTTAATTTTGCATGTAAATCCGCTGAATTAACTGTCAGCAAGACATTTTTATCCTTCTCTTCCTTAAGGCTTTCCTTAAGCAGCTCAATCGCCTTTAATTGCTCGCTCGATTTTCTTTTTTCATCTTCCAGTTGAGCATTTTTCTTAACGAGTTGGTTTTCTTCAACAGAAGCCAACTTATTTAATTTACCCCGAAGGTCGGCCACAGACTTGACTAACTCGGCATTTTTTTCCTGTTCCTGCTTGAGACTCTCCCGGAGTTGCACAATCGTTTTCAAATTCTCAAGCGTGCGACTTTTTTCCTCTTCGAGTTGTGCATCCTTCATCGCGAGATGAAGTGAGCTACTCTTATCGTCGACCGGATTTTCTTTCGGAATATCGCCTTTATTCTCACCCGGGTAAGCGCGAATTTTTACTGTCTTTTCCATAGTCGCCATTCTCGTTAATTCTTGTCCTTAGCGCAACAGTAGCTCAAAAATGAAGAACTTGATAGCTGACGAAATTTATCGGGTTTAATTTTTAGGATTAATCGGGTCGCCCATTTGATGGTCGTTTACAGTCGATGAATTCGGTGTTTCAACCTTATTGACAGGCGGGCTGGCAAGCGCAGAATCACTTACCGGACTTTGAGTTGAGCTTGGTGCTGCAACGGATGGCGCCACAGTCGTCTTTGATAACGGTTGATCCTGGAGTTGCTTGTCAGTCTGATTCACCAGCGAACCGTTATTTTCAACAGGTGCTAATTGTGGCCTGACAACTCTATATGGCTGGTGCACAACCGACTTTGCATCTGTTTGTTTGCTATCTTTAAAATCCTGGGGTTGTGACTCACCCTTCTTGCTGTTTGCCAATTGAGGATCGTTCGACCCTGTGTTGCTTTCTGTTTGTGCTGAAGGGGTGGGTACAACCAACTTGGTGCTTTCCCCGGGCAAAAGATCAGCGCTTTGCGGCATCACGGTGCGTTCATACAAAAGCCAGCCCTGCCAGGCTACAATAACAATCACCAGTGCCGCCAACAGAAAAAACATGCTACGCATTTTGTCGTGTTTTCGAATAATGCGAACCTTGGCCTTGCCAAAAATCGTATAAACAATTTCAGCCTCGCCAATTTCGGTCCATTCGCGCACTTTCGCAGGAGCGCCTGTTTCCATCAGTTGACGATCCACACTGTCAAATTGTCCAGTTTCGTGACCCATTGCATCTATTCCTTGAATATAACGCTGCATAAGCAGGATGATAACAAGCAAGCATGCAAGGGTCGAGTACTCAATCCAATACTAAAAGTAACGTTCATAACTTGAGAAAATTGTCCCGATAATGCTTCATCTCTTCGATAGATTCGTAAATATCAGCCAAAGCCTCATGCTTGCCGTGTTTTTTTATACCTTGAGCAACTTCCGGTTTCCAGCGCTTGGCCAGCTCTTTAAGAGTACTCACATCAAGGTTGCGATAGTGAAAATAATCCTCCAGCTTTGGCATCCAGCGCGCCATAAATCGCCGATCCTGACAGATCGAATTACCACACATCGGCGATGTCCTTACAGGCACATGCTCTTTTAGAAAGGCCAAAAACGCTTCCTCGACTTGAGCTTCATCCAACGTTGAAAGTTTAATCCGGTCAATGAGTCCCGATTTGCCGTGCGTGGACTTATTCCAGTTATCCATCGCATCCAGTACACTATCCGTCTGATGCACGACCAGCGTGGGTGCCTCTGCAATCGTATTCAGGTCGTTATCCGTGATAACCATTGCAACTTCGATGATTCGATCAGTCTCGGGTACCAGCCCCGTCATCTCCATATCCAACCAGATAAGGTAATTTTGATTTTGTGCCATAATTCGCCGTCCTAATTATTAATTAACATTCCGGCGCGTATTGTGGCACATCGGCACACTTCGTTGACAGACACTTATCATCGCTAACTATTTTTGAGACTAGATGACAACCTCTTTATTCACCACCCTATTCGTAAGCGCATTACTGCTCACCACATCACTCAAACTTTGGCTGGCACTCCGCCAAATACAACACATCAAAGCCCATCGCGCGCATGTACCGGGCGCTTTTAGCGAACAAATTGATCTGGTCTCGCATCAAAAGGCGGCTGATTACACCAGCGCCAAGACACGATTATCTATATTTTCCACCGTGTTCGAAATGGCAATGCTATTGGCATTCACTTTGGGCGGGGGCATCCAGTCTCTTGGCGACTGGTCTCTCGCCACCTTTCACAACACCATGTTGCAAGGCGTTAGCGTTATCGTTGCGGTTCTCGTCATCAGTTCGATTCTGGAAGTACCATTCGAGCTATTCAGCACCTTTGTTGTCGAAGCCCGTTTTGGCTTCAACAAAATGACACTGGGCTTATACCTGCTGGATGCAATCAAAGGCATATTGCTGGCAGTTATTCTTGGCCTGCCACTATTGCTCGGCGTATTGTGGCTAATGGAAAAAATGGGGCCTTATTGGTGGCTGTATGTTTGGGGAGTGTGGGTCAGCTTTAACTTGTTGCTGCTTTTCATCTACCCAAACTTTATCGCACCATTGTTCAATAAGTTTCAGCCCTTGCAGGACGAGACGCTGAAAGAGCGTATCGATGCATTGATGAATCGTTGCGGTTTCACCTCCAGCGGACTATTCGTCATGGATGGCTCAAAACGCAGCAGCCACGGAAATGCATATTTCACTGGTTTCGGCAAAACCAAACGCATCGTTTTCTTCGATACCTTACTACAGCGACTGACACCGGAGGAAATCGACGCCGTGCTGGCACACGAACTCGGGCATTTCAAAAATCGCCATGTGGTTAAACGTATTGTTTTCACTTTTGCCCTCAGCCTCGTGTTCTTGTGGTTATTGGCGCAATTAATGCAATCGGCCTGGTTCTATCAGGGTTTGGGTGTCAACATTAATCCTGCCATCGCCGGGCAGACTCAATCTACAGCGCTGGCATTGCTATTATTTTTTATGGTGCTACCGGTATTCAGTTTCCTGTTGCAACCGCTCACCTCTTATTATTCGCGCAAACATGAATTTGAGGCAGACAGTTATGCCGCCGAACAAACCAATGCCAATGACCTCAGTTCAGCATTAGTCAAACTCTATCAGGACAATGCAAAAACCCTGACGCCCGACCCTTTGTATGCCTCTTTTTACGAATCGCATCCTCCTGCCATGGAGCGAATCGCACATCTAACGAAGAAATAAAAATAAACAAAATCCCGGGCCATATCTGAACTTGCGTTACTACCAACTTCCATGAACACAACTCCATTTTGAATAGCACTTCGTTACAGCAAGGCCTGATTACTGCCGCATTCGGACGGCATTATTTAGCCGAGCTAAATGACGGAGAAATACTGGAGTGTGTCCCGCGCGGCAAAAAAAGCGAAGTCGCCTGCGGAGACAGGGTAGAAATTCAGCGCAGCTCAGCCGATCAGGGCGTAATCGAAAACATATTGCCGCGCAGCTCTTTGCTCTACCGTTCCGATGCCTACCGGCAAAAGATCATCGCGGCGAATGTAACCCAGATCATTTGCGTCGTGGCAGTCGAACCTTCGTTCAACGACGAATTGCTTGCGCGGTGCCTCATCGCTGCACGCGATCAGCAACTTGAGTCTCTCATCATATTAAATAAATGCGACCTGCCGGCAGAGGCGGCCCGCGCAACGCTTGCACCATACAAGGCTATCGGCTATAGAGTAATCGAACTCTCTGCGCTGCAAAATTCCGCCCCGCTACTTCCGCTATTACAAGGGCACTGCAGTGTCTTGGTCGGACAATCCGGCATGGGAAAATCCACGCTCATCAATGGGCTACTGCCCGATGCAAAAGCTGCGACGCGTGAAATATCTACCGTTTTGGACTCCGGAAAACATACCACCACCCATGCGCGTCTGTATCACCTCAATGCAAACAGTCAGTTAATTGATTGCCCCGGCGTGCAAATGTTCGGACTGCACCACCTGAGTTTGGGTGAGATTGAATCCGGATTCATCGAGTTTGCATCTTATCTGGGCAAATGCCGTTTCCATAATTGCAGCCACACCCACGAACCGAATTGTGCATTACTAAATGCCGTCGAAAATGGCAAAATAGATGCGCGCAGAATGAAATTATTTCAGGATATAAGCCGTCCGGTGAGGGAAGTTTATAGCCGTTGAGGTAAAAAGGAACCCAAAATGTCGAACCCATCTGAACATAAACTTCAACTGTCCGAAGTATTAAACCTGCTGACCGCAGACGGCCTTATTACCCGCGAGGAAGCCGATACACTTCTAGCCGAGCGCAAATTACACCGCCTGGAGCAACATCCGCTACTGCTGATCGCAAATAAAACTTTCAGGTCTGCTTTGCCGCCCAATAAAACGCTCACACTGGAAGCACTCACCGAGTGGCTGGCTAAAAAAGTGGGGCTGGAGTATCTCCATATCGACCCGTTAAAAATCGACTTCTCCAGCGTCACCGATCTGATGTCCAATGACTACGCCGGCCGCTTCTCCATTTTGCCGTTGCAAGTCACTGCGAATGAAGTAGTTGTTGCAACTGCCGAACCATTCCTGCGCGAATGGGAAACAGTGGTTAAGCACACCTCGCGTAAAGAAGTGCGCCGTGTGATCTCTTCACCCCACGACATCGCCCGCTATTTGGCCGAATTTTACAACTTGGCCAAATCAATCAAGAGTGCCACGAAGAGCAGCAACAACGTCAACCCAAACGGCGCTTCGTTTGAACAACTGGTGGAGCTAGGCAAGAGTAAAAGTTCTTTTGATGCCAACGACCACCACATTGTGCATATTGTCGACTGGTTGTGGCAGTACGCCTTCGACCAGCGGGCCTCGGATATTCACATTGAGCCGCGCCGCGAGTTTGGTCTGATTCGTTTTCGCATTGATGGCGTTTTGCATCAGGTTCATCAACTCCCCATGTCGGTCATTGCCGCGATGACCAGCCGCATCAAGTTGCTTGGACGCATGGATGTGGTGGAAAAACGCAGGCCGCAAGATGGCCGTATCAAAACCCGCACCACAGACGGACAGGAAGTCGAACTGCGGCTCTCCACGTTACCCACTGCTTTTGGCGAAAAATTAGTCATGCGTATTTTCGACCCGGAAGTATTGGTGCGCGATTTTTCCGAACTTGGATTCTCGACAGAAGACGGCACACGCTGGCAACAAATGACGCAACGGCCCAACGGTATTATCCTTGTCACCGGGCCGACGGGTTCCGGCAAAACGACCACGCTTTATTCCACGCTCAAACACCTCGCCACGCCCGAGGTAAACGTCTGCACCATCGAAGACCCGATCGAAATGATCGAACCTGCATTCAACCAGATGCAGGTGCAGCACGGCCTTGATCTCGGCTTCGCCGAAGGTGTACGCGCATTGATGCGACAAGACCCGGACATCATCATGGTGGGCGAAATTCGCGATCTGGAAACCGCCGAGATGGCGATCCAATCGGCTTTAACCGGCCATCTGGTGCTCTCCACGCTGCACACCAACGATGCCCCTGCCGCCATCACCCGCTTGCTCGATCTGGGCGTACCGCCCTACATGATCAGCGCGACTGTGCTGGGCATCATGGCGCAACGTCTTGTGCGCACCTTATGTCCGCACTGCAAACGTCCGCAACCCATGACCGACATTGACAATGAATTGTGGGATCACCTCGTTGCACCGTGGAAATCAAATCGTCCTGCGCAACTCTATAGCGGCGAAGGCTGTCTGGAATGCCGCATGACCGGTTTCAGCGGACGTATCGGCATCTACGAACTATTGATGATGACCCCCGAACTGCGCAAACTTATCACCGACAAAACCGATGTCACCGCGTTGCGCGAACAAGCCAGCCGCGAGGGTATGAAACCACTGCGCATCTCTGGCGCATTGAAAGTGGCTGCTGGCGTAACGACACTTGAAGAAGTCGTTAAGGTTGCGCCACCGGCGAATTGAGTTTTGCTTTTTCTTGGGACTGTTTTGTGCAATTATTAAATAGGCCTGCAATAACTTTCCAAGAGGAATAATTGCACTTTGAAGGGTAAGCAGCTTCAACGCACATTCAAAAATCCTGTTAAAACTTTAGCGTAGATGAGTGATTTGCATCATTTCTAGACTTGGCCCCGCAATTTTTCACCATGAATCCTGCCCTCCCTAACTTCCCCGACCACTTCGAGACTGATCGCCTTCTAATCCGCTCACCTCGTCCAGGTGACGGTGAGGCTGTGTATCACGGCGTTGTCGAGACGCTCGCTCATCTTAGGATTTGGCCCAATTCGCTGCCTTGGGCACTGGTAGAGCCATCCATCTATACTTCAGAGGCATTTTGTCGAGACGGGCATTCAGCGTTCCTCGCCCGAAAAGATTTGCCGATGTTGGCTTTTTTGAAGGATGAGGGTTCATTTGTCGGAGCTACCGGACTGCACCACCCGGACTGGACGGTACCGAAATTTGAGCTTGGTTTTTGGTGCCGAGAACAGTTTCAGCGCCGTGGTCTGTTCACTGAGGCGGCTAGGGGAATCACCCGGTATGCCTTCTCCGCCCTTGGAGCACAACGAATCACAAGTTTCACAGACGCAGAAAACGTTGCGAGTCGTCGGGTATTGGAAAAGTCCGGCTTTGCCCTTGAGGAAATCAATCGCAATGACGGCGTTCTCAATAGCACTTGCATCTATGTCATCACGCCATAATTAAAAGCATTCGCTTTTCAATACCCTTTACCTCTGCTGATTTATCATCAAGCATGAGAGCGATGTTGAAACAGCAGCAGTTATGAGGGCTGAATATAATTATTCAATCCTCACAAAACGCTCCCGTTTAAAACATTAATTTCATATTTATTCAAGCTATTATATTTTTCTCGCAGGTAAATTTGGTAGTTGGCATGGATTCTGCTTTGAAGTATCACAGCAGCAGACGTTTTCGCTGTCAGCAAAATTTTTTGAAAAATGATTACTGAAGAATTTTGCGCAATAACGTGAACCAAGACGGCACTTGCCGCTCATCACGGTCACTGCTGCCGTGACCACTCTCCAGCGTTGCGGACTTACAAAGATCGGCATCATCGGGGGTGGGCAGTTCATTTAATTCCGAATAAAGCGAAGCATCTGGCGCAATACAGATACCTTAGATTATTAATAACTTAATTTTTTGGAGAAATATTAGATGAGCAAGAAGACGCTTGTAGTTGTAGCCCACCCAGATCTGAGCAAGTCACGCATAAACAAAGCATGGGTTGAGCATTTGCGTAGTCAACCTGACAGCATTACGGTGCATGAGATATACAAAGCGTATCCAGAGGGGAAAATTGATGCCGCAGCAGAGCAGAAACTGCTTGAAGCTCATGATCGCATTATTCTTCAATTTCCTTTTTACTGGTTTTCTCCGCCAGCGCTACTTAAACAGTGGATTGATGATGTCTTTGCTTATGGATGGGCATTCGGTCCCGGGGGCGATAAGCTCGAAAAGAAGGAGATCGGTATCGCCGTTTCAACCGGGGGACCGGCAGAGGCTTATCAGGCTGGTGCACAAAATCAATTTACGCTGAGTGAACTCCTACGTCCTTTACAACTGACGGCTCAGTTCGTTCGCGCTAAATATTTGCCTGCTTTTGCGTTGCAAGGGGTTCTCTACGATCTTTCCGATGCGGATGTTGAGAAGAACGCACAACGCTATGTTAAACATGTATTGGCAGCGGAAGATTAAACACGGTCATTAATAAAATAAAGAAGGTCGCAATTAAAACAGGGGACCACGGGTTATTTATCTTTAGCTTGATATCCGTGTTCTCTCCTCTTTTTATATTTGGCATTCCCACAAATTAGAAGATTTCGTTAAAAGTGAAGGGGGTAGTAAAAATGAAGAAAAAGGCAATATATCTCGCTGTGTTATGGAGTCTTACGACAGTGACAGCGGTGGCGGACGACAAGCCGCTTACTGAAGCGACTAAACCAACTGCGGATGCTGTTAAGTCTACTACCGCTGATGCAGTTAAAGCGCCGCGTGCTGCTCCGGCAAAGCTTTGGTCTTGGCAGCCCGTGCAGGAACCCAAGGTGCCTCAGGTTAAACTGGCAAAATGGGTAAGACAACCAATCGACGCATTCGTCCTTGCAAGTTTGGAAGCCAAAGGCATCAAGCCTTCTGGTGATGCCGATCGCGCCACATTCATTCGTCGGGCAACGCTGGATGCCTGGGGCGTTATCCCCACGCCCGAACAAGTCAAGGCCTTCATCGCGGATCGTTCGCCGGATGCTTACGAAAAGCTGGTTGACCGGCTGTTGGCCTCACCTCATTACGGTGAACGTCAGGCTCGCAAATGGCTCGATCTGGCACGCTATGCAGACAGTACCGGCTTTCAGAACGACACGACACGACCCAACAACTATAAATATCGCGATTACGTGATCAACTCGTTCAATCAGGACAAACCATACGATCAGTTCATCAAAGAACAATTAGCGGGTGACGAAATTGCGCCCAATGATCAGAATTCGTTGATCGCAACCGGCTTCCTGCTGAACTACCCGGACAATTACAACTCCCGCGATCTGGTTCAAAGGCATTACCAAATTGACACAGATGTCACCGACACTGTCGGTCTGGCACTGTTGGGGCAGACTTATGGTTGCGCAAGATGCCACAATCATAAGACGGACAAGATTACCCAGAAAGACTATTACTCTTTGCAGGCGTTCTTCGCGAATTACATCGTGAATGAAAAGGTTGCAGTTAAAGAAGAGAAGACCGCAGAGGACAAGAAGTTCGATGAGGCGCAGGCCAAATATCAGGCTGCGACCAAGGACATTCGTGCCAAGCAAAGAGAGATTCTCGATCCATTCCGTGAAGCCGCCGTCAAATATCAAAAAGAGCGTTATCTGACCGATAGCCGCGATTCGCTTTTCAAACCCAAAGCCGAGTGGAATGCGTTGGATAAATGGGTAAATTGGCGTCACGGTAACGTTGCCGCGAGTGATCAGGCAGATGGTCCTGCGGGATATCTGAAGCTAGTGGCAACTGATAAAAACTTCCCTGCCTACGACAAAGAGGCCGCAGACAAGTACGCGGAATATCAAAAACTGACCGCTGAACTGAAGAAGTTCGACAGTCTCAAACCGGAACCCAGGACAGCAACCCGTTTCATTTCGGCTGCGACAGAATTGGGTCCAGATTCTCCCCCCACTCACATCCGCTTTACCGGTATCCACGAAAAGCCGCTTGATGAAGTGCAACCCGCGTTCCCCGCTGCGCTGACTGATGAACAGCCAGTCATCGTTCCCTCGGCAACTTCTTCGGGTCGCCGTACAGCCTTGGCAAATTGGATTGCCAGCCCGAAAAACCCACTGACTTCGCGTGTTTACGTGAACCGGATCTGGGAACAATACTTCGGTACGGGTATCGTGAGAACCGTGAGCGATTTCGGCAAGGCCGGCGAGAAGCCTTCCAATCCCGAGTTGCTGGACTACCTGGCAAGCAACTTTGTCAAGGAAGGTTGGGATGTGAAGAAGCTGCACCGCGAGATCCTGCTGTCCAGCGTTTATCGCCAATCGTCGGCACATCGTCCGGATGCATACAAGGCTGATCCCGCCAACAAGCTGCTGGCTGTATTCCCACGCAAACGTCTGGATGCCGAAGAAATTCGTGATTCGCTGCTACTCGCTTCCGGACAATTGGATGACAAGGTGGGTGGACCGTCAGTGTTCCCGCCACTTCCAAAGAACGTGACGGTCGGCGTCAATACTTTCGACAACAATCCTGCATGGAAAGTTACGAAGGATCAGCACGAACAGAATCGTCGCAGCTTGTATGTCTTTAGCCGTCGCAGCTTGCCGTATCCGATGCTGGAAGTTTTCGACCCTGCCAACCCGAATTTGGTGCACAGCAAACGTGATGTGACGACGACGCCGTTGCAGGCGTTGACTTTGTTTGACGATGAAATTATTTTTGGATGGTCGCAAACATTGGCTGCCAAAGTGCTCAATGAATCGGGTACAAGTGAGTCCGCAGAAGTTGACGCGCTCTACCAGATACTGTTTGGGCGCAATGCCGATAAAGCCGAGAAGGACTTGTTGCATAAATTCCTGACTGCACAAGAAAAGATCATCCGGGAAAAAGTGAGCGAAAAGTCGGGTGACGGCAGCTTCGAAATCAATATCCCCAAAGGTTTGAAGAGCACACAGCCGCAAGACCCGATTCACCTGGCCGCGTTTGTTGATCTGGTGCATACAGTAGCGAACTCAAACGAGTTTGTTTACCGGTTCTAACAGCGAACAATCATATTTTATTTAGAAAAGGAATGACATCATGAGCAAACTTTCCCGGCGTGATTTTTTAACCAAAGCAAGTTTTGGATTGGGTGGTGTGGCATTGAGCGGTTTTCTTCCGGGTGGCGGTTTTTTTCAGGCAGCCTCCGCAGCCGATTTGGCTGATCCTTTAGCCCCGAAACAACCCCACTTCCCGGCTAAAGTTAAAACAGTGATCTGGTTGCACCAGGATGGCGCCCCCAGCACAATCGATTTATTTGATTACAAACCCGAGTTGAAAAAATTGGCCGGGCAGCCTATTCCCCCGTCTTTCTTGCAGGGAATCAAGACCAGCACACAAGGGGGCGTAACCAAGCTGTTTTATTCCGAAAAACGCACGTTCAAACAGTATGGTGAAAGCGGCGCATGGTTCTCCGACCTGGTGCCAAATCTTGCGCAACATGCCGACAAAATCGCTTTCATCAAGTCGAGCGTTACAGTAGGAGCGACACACGATATTTCCATCCTCAAGCTGAACACTGGTGATGTGAATCCGGGGCGTCCTTCTCTGGGCGCATGGGTTAACTACGCACTTGGCTCAGCCAACCCGGATTTGCCTTCGTACGTGGTGCTGTATAACAGCGACAGAGAGCCGAGCGCTGGTTCGGTAAACTGGAGTGCGGGTTTCTTGCCGGCGGTGTACCAAGGCGTTGCCTTCCGTCAGGGAGACTCCCCTATCCTCAACTTGAACCGGCCTGGATTTATAGCGGCAAATGAAGAGCACAGCTCACTGGATCTGCTGAAAAAACTGAACCAGCATAATGCCTCTCGTTATCCTGAAGACACAGAACTGCAAGCGCGTATCCGCTCATATGATCTTGCAGAACGTATGCAAGCCTCAGCACCGGCAGCGGTTGATTTGAGTACAGAGTCCGAGGCAACCAAAGAAGCTTATGGCCTGAACGATGAAGCTACCAAGAGTTACGGTACGGTATTGTTGCGTGCCCGTCGTCTGACTGAGCGCGGTGTGCGCTTCATTCAAGTAGTTTCCGGCCCTTCGCAACCCAACGGCGAAATCAGAAGCTGGGATGCGCATAGCAAGCTGGAAGAAAACCACAGTTCGCAGGCGAAAATGGTTGATAAACCCATTGCCGCATTGCTGGCCGACCTGAAGGAACGCGGCCTGCTGGACACGACACTGGTAGTGTGGGCCTCCGAGTTTGGTCGCACTTCCTGGGGTGAAAGCGGCGACGGACGTGACCACAATCCATGGGGCTACACGCAATGGATCGCCGGTGGCGGCGTTAAGGTAGGCACCACGTTTGGTGAAACTGATGAAATCGGTCTGCAATCACAAGGCAAGAAAGTCGATACCTATGACCTGCACGCAACTGTTCTGCAATTATTGGGCTTGAACCACTTGAAAACCACGTTCTTGCATGATGGTCGTTCAGAGCGTCCTACGGTCGTCTTTGGTGAAGTAGTCAAGGAACTGCTTGCCTAAGCGATTCCTGTAACTGGCGGGTAGTCCGGAAATCACAACTTCCGGGCTATTTTTCGGTTTCGTATTATCCTCTATCGGGTAACACTCCCTTGATTCCTGCTCACGGAATAATTTGAAAAAACTTATTTCTAGACTTGGCCAATTTTTCTCAATAAAAATGCGATGCGGCCCCTTTAGTTGCTTGCTTCGTCAATGCCAACCAGAACATACAAACTGCCATTCGGGCCGCTTATACTTTTAAGTATTTTTGTATTTTCAAGTGACTCATTAGCTTCTGTAACGTCACTGGCTGTATTTGACGCCACTGAATTTTCTTCTGCTTTGGGTTGTTTTGAGTCATGCAACTCTTGCGCAAGTTTCTTGCGTGCATCTGCGATGGCCATTTGTTCCATAAACGACAAACCTGCTTTGGATTTAGCCGCTGCCCCCACTGCGGCAATCGCTAATCCGTCGGCATGTGCGTTACATACCCACTGGGGCGCACGTTTTTTGGACTTGGGAAAGAAGCATTTTTTTTCTTTCTTTGGCTTGATATTTGTCGTTTCCGAAGTCAACTCATCGCTCAAAGCGTAGCCACCTTGAAGCAACGCAGCAGTCAACAACACACACCATAATTTACGCATGGAGGCACCCCAAATATTTTAACTACATCATGTTATATCAAATATTCCTGACTTAGCCCGATAATCTTGGATTGCCGATGGTTTAAAATGGCAATTAAAGAACACACTAGCAAACAATTTAATTTGAGGCGACAATAGCCGCCCGATTATTTTCAGGAAGCCCGCCATGACTCTGACCGAACTCAATCAACGTTTTGCCATCAGCAACCATGTTCAATTCAAAGAGATTGCGGACGGCATCATCACAGCCGAGGTTTCCAATCAGCATGCCAACAGTAATATTACGCTGCAAGGCGCGCATGTGGCTACCTGGCAGCCGCGCGGTCAGGAACCGGTAATCTGGTTGTCGCCTCACGCCAAGTTTGTGCCGGGCAAATCGATACGCGGCGGCGTGCCCATCTGTTGGCCCTGGTTCGGCCCCCATGCAACAGACAGCAAGTTGCCGGGGCACGGTTATGCCCGTACTGTTGCGTGGGAAGTGCTGGAAACAAAAGCGCTGCCTGACGATACTACTTTCCTGCGTTTAGGTTTGGTCGAGTCTGATTTAACACGCGCCCAGTGGCCGTATCCTTCGCTGGTACAAGTTGAAATAACCGTAGGCAAAACTCTGCGCATTGCGTTGCTCACTAAAAATAATGGTCAGAATTCTTTTGTGCTTGGTGAAGCATTGCACACCTATTTCAGTATCAGCGATGTAGCACAGACCAAGATACGCGGGCTTGAAGAAATCGATTATCTTGACAAAGTGGGAGAGCCTGCACGACGTACCCAGCAAGGCCCGATCATCATTGAAAGCGAAGTGGATCGCGTGTATGTAGATACCAAAGCTGATTGCATAATCGAGGATGCCGGTTTAAAACGCGCTATTCGCATCGCCAAAACTGGCAGCAGTTCTACCGTAGTCTGGAATCCTTGGACAGAGAAAGCCAACAAAATGGGCGATTTCGGCGAGAACGGTTTTCGCGGAATGGTGTGCGTTGAAAGTGCCAACGCTTTCGACAATCTTGTGACGGTTAAGCCCGGTGAGACACATCGTCTGGAAGTAGAATTTAGTGTCGAAGCGATTTAGCAACAGCTTATTTGCTTAATGAATTTCTGTGGTCACACGATTCTCAAAAGCGGCCATAGAAACCGGATAGCGACATGGTCAACCCGGTATTTTGACTAGGGCGAATATCCCGGAATTTTGCTATCGTCCACCACGTCTATCTGCTCCGGGTCGAGGAATTGTTGCGCGTAGGTCAGATAAACTTTTTCGCGCACAAAAATATCAAACAAGTCGGGATCAATATGGCCTCCGAGTTTAAACTTGCCCATGATGGCAAGAGACTCGGAAAGTGTTTTTCCTTTTTTGTAAGGGCGGTCTTTTGCGGTAAGCGCTTCGAAAATATCGGCGATCCCCATCATGCGTGCCTGCCATGACATATCATTCCGTTTTAGATGATTTGGATAGCCCTTGCCATCCATGCGCTCGTGATGGCCTCCTGCATACTCTGTCACATGCTTGAGGTGTTTCGGCCATGGCAGCGATTTCAGCATGTCGATAGTGACATCAATGTGGTGATTGATAATCTGGCGCTCTGCCGCAGTGAGTGTGCCAAACTGGATGTTAAGATTTTCCAATTCATCCATACTGAGAAAATCACTCAACTCACCTTCCTCGTTGCGCCACTGATATTTGGCAATATTTTGCACATGCTCCTGATCGGCTTCTTCCATTTTTTCAGAACCTGCATTGCTGTGGCGTAAAAACGCACGATCCAAATCCAATTGCCGGATACGCGCTCCAAATTTATTTTTTAACTGAACTGCATCCACCGAATTTGGCTGAGTTCCCTGCATTGCGCGCAGCATTTCTATTTCGGCATCCCGCTTGAGAACTTCGAAGCGGGTATCCAACAAGTGTATGCGGTCAAACAAGGTTTGCAACTTTGTGGATTTATCCACCACGTGCACAGGCGTGGTTATTTTGCCGCAATCGTGCAGCAAGCCTGCTATTTTGAGTTCGTATCTGTCATGGTCGCTCATCTTGAAGTCTTTGAGCGCGCCCTGAGTAGTATTGTTGACTGCCTCAGCCAGCAGCATGGTCAGGACTGGAACTCGCTCGCAATGTCCACCGGTGTAGGGTGACTTGTCGTCAATTGCCGTGTTTATCAGCGTGATTAATGATTCGAACAAGTTTTCCATTTGTTCGATCAGCCGTCTGTTTGAAAGCGCTATCGCAGCCTGCGATGAAAGCGATTCAGTCAAGTGCACATCATTTTGGGAGAACGAAATGATGGCACCGGTTTCCCGATCCAGTGCATTAATCAGTTGCAAAACACCGATGATTTCATCTTCATGGTCACGCATTGGCACCGTCAGAAAAGACTTGGAACGATAGCCGGTTTTTTTATCGAATCCTCTTGTCCCGGTAAAGTCAAAATTCTTGGCCGTGTAGGCGTCGTCAATATTCACGGGCTTGCCACTCAAGGCCGCATAGGCAGCCACATTCGCGTGATTGGGCCGCTTCTCTTTGTCGTAAAGTGGGATCGGGTAATACGGAACTGGTTTGCCGCTGGTACCCCCCATCACGATACCAAGGGAATCGGTACGAACAATTTCAAAACGCAGTTCCTGAGTATCCGGATTGAGCAAATACAGCGTACCCGCATCCGCATGGGTAAGACGTTTAGCCGCTTCCAAAATAGTTTCCAGCAAGCGGTTAATGTCACGCTGGCTTGAAAGCGCGATCCCAATTGCATTGAGTTCCTCCAACCTGTTAAGAAGATCTTTGGCTTGCGTCATTGTCTAACCCGAAAATAGAGTGTGCAAATCCGAAACTATTTAATGCAAACAGAACGTACCTGGTGAATGTCGGTAATTCCGAGAAGCACCTTCTCTATACCGTCTTGCTTCAAGGTTCGCATTCCTTCTTCCAATGCAATCGCAAACAATTCCGATACGCGAGCGTGTTCCTGAATACCTTTTTTAATCGGATCGGTACCGATTAACAATTCATGCAGGCCGACACGTCCGCGATATCCGGTTCCGGAGCATTTTTCACAACCGACATGATCGTATAAAGTGATTTGCCCTTTGTCATCGCCAAACAGCTTGACCCATTCTGCATACAAAGCTTTATATGCTGTGTTGGCATCTTTTTTCCAAGTTTCTGTTGTCAGCAACTCTGTCGCATATTCAGCCAGCAATGCTTTGATTTCTTCGCCGGATGCCGTGTGTGGCTTCTTGCAGTCTTTGCATAAGCGCTTGGCCAAGCGCTGCGCCAGAATACCCAGCAACGCATCCGAGAAGTTAAACGGATCCATACCCATGTCCAACAAACGCGTTATTGACTCTGGCGCGCTGTTCGTGTGCAACGTTGCAAATACCAAGTGGCCCGTTAGAGATGCCTCAATGCCGGTAGACACGGTTTCCTTGTCACGCATTTCACCCACCATAATCACGTCCGGGTCGGCACGCAAAAACGCCCGCATGATCGTGGCAAAGTCCAAACCTGCTTTTTTATTGATTTGTACCTGTCTCAAACCCTTTTGTGTAATTTCGACAGGATCCTCGGCCGTCCATATTTTGGTTTCAGGATTGTTGATGTATTTCAAAATTGAGTGCAGCGTGGTGGTTTTACCCGAACCTGTCGGGCCGCACACGAAGAACAAACCGTAAGGCTTGCTGACAGTCGTCTTAACCAGTTCCAAATTGCGCACCGAGAACCCCATATTGTCCAGCGGAATCGGTTCACCCGAAGCCAGAATACGCATCACCACGTCTTCTACGCCGCCTTGTGAAGGGATGGTCGCCACGCGCAACTCGATATCGAGCGGGCCATACTTTTTGAATTTTATTTTTCCATCCTGCGGTTTGCGCTTTTCTGAAATATCCAGATCGCACATGATCTTCAAACGTGTCACCAGTGCATTGCGATAAGTGGAAGGCACTTCGATGTAATTTAGCAACGAGCCGTCCTTGCGCAGGCGGATACCCGTCTTGCCTTTGCCCGGCATTGGCTCGATATGGATATCTGAAGCTCCCATTTTGTAGGCATCCACAATGATCTTGTTGACCAACTTGACCAGTTCATTGTCTGCCGCAGCGCTGACATCTTCCTGATTTAGCGCGTTTGGCTCATCCTCATCTCCTCCCATGGCAGTGAGCAAGTCATCCATCGAGCCGGTATCTTCAAACCCGGTGGTTGTCTCGCCCGCACCGCCGGAACCTCCGCCATAAAACAAATCCAGCGTCGCTTTAAACTCGCGTTGCGGACAAACTTTATAGATCAGTCGGTGTTTGGGGAAAATATTATTGACGACCCGCGATGCCTGAATTCGTTCCGGGTCGGTTGTTAAAATAACCAAACCGTCGGCCGTATCATCAATCGGCAGCCAGTGACTACTCTCTACATATTCACGGCGCAAATTCCTCAATAATTCAGAAGGCTTAATCCGATCCGACCTGTATGCCTCGTAAGGAACACCAAAAAAACTGGATAAGGCTTTGCCCAAAGCATCGGTCTTGACCTGAAACTCATCTATCAACACATCTTCAACGTCAATGCCTTTGCGACGCGCAGTACGGGTTGCCAATTCAAATTCAGCGGTCGACATGACTGCGTCAGCAACCAGATAATCATATTTTGTCTTGACGGTACCGGCTTGCTGTTGCCGCTGGCGCAAAGCGACTGCCAGTGTTTGTGCCAGTTCCTGTACCCCTTCTTCAACCAACTCGGGAAAAGGCCGGCCTGCTTTGTTGTTGATCACTTGCATCACACCGATCAGCTCGCCACCGATTGCCTCCATAATCGGTGCCACCAGCATTTGCTTGGTACGGTATCCGGTGCGTTTGTCTACATCCTGCAAGAAACGCAAAGTGGAACTGATAGCCGCAAGTTCGCGTTCGTCGTACACGTCTTTGATATTGAGCAATTTCTTGTGGAATGCGGCAAAACCGGCGACACTTTGTTCCGCAATGGGCAGCTTAAGATCCTTGAAAGAATTTAAACCCGTTTTGACTTTCGAAATCAGCGAAGCTTTGTCGTCGCCAACCACATAAATAGTCAAGCGATCCGCATTAAACAAACTGCAGATGTCTTTGCTGACATCCAGCATGATTTCATCAATATTGTTGGTCGCATGAATCTTGTTCGTAACTTGATTCAAATTTTTGGTGAACTCTAATTGAGCTCCCATTTCGCTTACATTACCTTGCACCAGACTATTCATAACGTCCCCGACTATTATTGTTGCTGTGACACGGGAATAGACCACAACCCGTTTTCCAACACATCGACTTTATAACCCGCCTGCACCAGCAGAAAAGCCGCCGCTGCGCTACGCCTCCCACTCTGGCAATACGCGATATAGTGAGTATCTCTGTTCAGCGTGTTGACCGCATGACGAATATCACTCAAAGGCACATTAAGTGCATTGGCTAATTTATCATGGCGGTATTCAGGCGGATGACGCACGTCCAACCAGACGGCGCCTTCGGCCACTTTCTGCTTTGCCTCAGCATAAGTTACCTTATGCAGAAGCGGTTCCTGCATCAACTCGAAAAAATCATTTTTCTTCAGCCTCAGCAACACTCCGTTACTTTTCATCTCCACCGTCGCGTTTCGCAACGAATTTGAAATCAGAGCTTCTTCACCAAAAACGTCGCCCGCCGAGAGTTCAGCCAACAGCATGTTTCGTCCACCAACCGTTCTGGTCACTTGTGCCCGCCCGCTCTCGATCAGATAATAGTAATCGCCTTCCTCGCCTTCGCGGATGATGACTTCCTTGTCCCACACCGCAATTGCTTCTATGTGGTCGAGCAGCTTGCCAATATTTGCAGAGGGTAAATGTGCAAACGGACTGTTGCTCAAATTTTCGGCACTAAACATGCCGGAATTAAGAAATCGTTTGACCGCTGACGCCGGTCCTTCTTTCAAGTCAGGAACTTTTGCTTCTTCCTGATAGGCAAATTGATCCCAAGTCACCATCTGATCCAATAAATTATCGTCAACACGCAGCAATTGGATTCGCGTCAATGCAGTTGCTGCCTGAATTTCAGGTTGACGCTTGCCGATAGGATGTCGTGCCCATTCCGAATCGGCGTGAATCCTTACACGATTTCCATCTTCATAAATCACTTCCAACTCGCCTTTCACCAGATAAACTGATTCTTCGTGCAAAAGATGATCCATGAAGGGGTTTGTCCCTTGTGCCACAGTTTCCAAATGACAATACTCAAGCAGTTCCCTCAATCTGGCTGGACCGAACGACGAGATCGGCTCCAACGCGGCGAGCACTCTGATATCCAAAATATCTTGCATGCGATTAACTTAACCTTTATTTCTACAAATCGAATACGTGGCCATTTTGAAGCATCTTGGGAACAAAACCGGTGATGCATTCGCTGATCTCTTGCATCGTCAGTTCAACTTCGCCCGGCTTCAGATGGGTAATAAATATTTGGGGATTCCGTGTAAGTTTGACGATATCTTTTGCCAACAAACTCGGGCAGAAATGCTTGGACATAATCGCCAATTCCAACTCGGAATTGGAAAATGCGGTTTCCACTAAAAGATATTTCAGATTTTCGATCCCGTTAATCGCTTCCCACATCTCATCACACGTTGTCGTATCACCGCTAAACACCAGGCTGGCATTACCGCTATCCAGTTGAAAACCAACTGCAGGAACAACATGATTGGCCGGAAGCGGTGTAATTTTTCTTCCGTTCAAATCAACCGTTTTACCCGGCTTGATTGGCTCGAAATGCAAGCACGGTTGCTGCGCATTGGGTATTTCGCAAAAGTCCGGCCACATCAGCCAATTAAACATGTGCTGCTTAAGAATTTCCGTCGTCTCTGCCGTGGCATGAACAATCAGCGGCTTGTCCCTCATGAATCCAACGCTGTCGAGCATAAATGGAATACTCGCAACATGATCAAGATGCGAGTGAGTCACAAATACATGATCGATCGCAACCATCTCGGCCAAACTCAAATCACCCACGCCTGTGCCTGCATCAATCAACACATCGTGATCGAGCAACATAGAGGTGGTCCTCATGTTTCCGCCAATGCCGCCGCTGCACCCCAGAATTCTAAGTTTCATCGTTAAACCATCCGTGTCTGGTTAAGTGGCTTTCGTTGCAACTCATTTTGTTTTGAATACAAAAACGCCATCCCAGTCAGTTGCCGGCAAATTTTTCCTGAAATAATCCACTCGCTCGGCGTAGACCTGATACAACTTCGTGTTCGGATACATTTTCTGCAAATTAAAAAGCTGTAACTCGGCTTTATCCCACTCTTGTTTGCGATACGAACGCAAAGCTTGCTGAAATAGCTTCATCTCTTCCAGCACAGCTTCCTCGACTTTTCCGGACAAACCCACAGGCTCAAAAATTGCAACAGGCTCATCTTTACCCTTCACCCTCACCAAATCAAGTTCTCGATAAACGAACTCCGGTGCGGCAGCTTTCGTGTTTTCCCCAACGACGATACCAACGCCGTATTCCTTGGTAATGCCTTCCAATCTGGACGCCAAATTTACAGCATCGCCCATGACGGTATACGCCACTCGAACTTCCGAGCCCATGTTCCCAACACTGACACGTCCTGTATTAATTCCGACACCAACATGAATAGGCGGCCATCCGCGCTCTTTAAAGTGCGGTTGCAATGATTCCAGCGTCTTCAGCATTTCAAGACCGGCCACGATGGAATTGTGCGCATGCCCTGCATCCGGCAATGGCGCCCCCCAAAATGCCATAATACAATCACCCATGTATTTGTCGATGGTGCCGCGATATTTGTAAATAATACGCGAAAGCGGTGTCAAAAATTCATTCATCAGCAGCGACAGCTCTTTCGGATCCAGTCCTTCCGAAATGGTGGTGAAGCCGCGCACATCTGAAAACAAAATCGTCATTTCACGGCTGTCGCCTTCCATCGAAACCTGCTGTGGGCGCTCGCTCAATTCCCCAACCACTTCCTTGGGAACATATTGCCCGAACAAATCGGTGATCTGCCGTTTGGTACGTGAAACGAAAAAGTAGCCATAAGACATATTCAGCGCAAACAACACCAATATCAGAATTAGCCCGCTGGCCATCGGCATGGCAAAATTACCAAACTGCCAAAGTAAAACGTTTACCACCAAGGTGACAAAAAACGTGGCGACGGAAACCAGTGTGACTTGAATCGGATTCAACAATGGCAATAAAAAACTTAACGCCCCGCCAACAAGCAAGAGCAGCGTAACTTCCGCGCCAATGACATACGGCGGATGTGACTTGATGGAATGGTTGAGTATTCCGCTAATCATATTGGCATGGATTTCCACCCCGGGATACACCTCGTCAACGGGGGTTGATCTCATATCCAGCAATCCTGGTGCCGTCGTGCCAACCAGAATGATTTTGCTTTGCAATTCGGATAGGGAAACACGCTCATGCAGCACATCTGAAACTGAAATATATTTAAAAGCCCCGACCCCACCCTGGAAAGGAACCAGCGAGCTGACCTCATTATCAACCGGAATATGCAAACTCCCTTGGGGGAAATCCAACTGCAGCCATTCCAACCCGGCATAACCCGCATCTTTTCCCTCCGTGGCATAACCCGGAGCCAACTTGGGGAAGCCCAGCAAAGCTCGTACAACGGCCAATGACAAAGACTCATAGTATGCCCCCTCGTATTCGACAATCATGGGGATGCGCCGCACGACGCCGTCGAAGTCTACGACAGGATTAAAGTGTCCGGCAGAAATTGCGGCATTCTGAAATTCGGCCAGATTTGCGCCATAGCCTGCCCAACGATAAAAATTGATTGGCCGGCCTTTGAAGGTTCCCGCCGCAAATGCCGGCTTGGGCAAAACGCCGGAAGTACTTTTTTCGCTATCGTTAAAGTAGTAACCCAAAACAACATTGCGCTGTTTCAGCCTGTTGGCAAACAATTCGTCATATTCGAGTTGAGGTTTAATCTGCTTTAAGACCGACTGAAACTGCGGAACATCTTTGAGTTGATTTTTGGCCAAGTCCTGTAAAACATTCAAACCGGAGCTGGTATCTTTTTCCGCAAACACCACGTCGAAACCGACAACCGCAACGCCGTATTTATCAAACAATTTTTCAACCAGCGATGCGAGCTTGTCCCGCCCCCAGGGCCAGCGTCCCTCTTCTTTCAGGCTTTTCTCATCAATGTCGAGGATGACGATACGATCATCGTGTTTATGCGGCAGGGTAAGACGCATTCTCGTATCGTAGAGCTTGTTCTCCACGAAGGAAATATATTTAAGTTGATATAACCTGGCTGCGTTTCCAATAAATAGAAATACAAACGCAAGGCCGACTGCGATGAGAAGTGCATGCTTTTTCACTCAGCCCCCGCTTTATCTATTGAGAATCTGCCGTTATGGATTTACCCAATCAAGTCTTGAAATAAAACTCCATCTTTACTCCCGCCAATTCAATGATGTCATGGTCATTTAATTGGTGCGGATGCTCACCTGTTGACTCACCGTTCACCAAAGGAAATTTGGCTCCCTCAACGTGGGTAATGAAAAAACCATGCGGACGCCGCGCGAGGACTGCAACTTGAACTCCCGGCTTGCCCAGCGTTGTCAGGCTCTTGACCAATTCAAGCTCCTTCCCTGCATTGGGGCCGTTTAATATTTGAACTGCCGCTGATTTTTGTACTTGTGCAACTGCCGGTTGCGCAGCAGGAGTTGACGGTGGAACAACAAACTTACCGCTTGCCTCTACCGATGTACTCTGTTTCAGCGCATTGGTCTGCGTACGCAAAAGTTCGCCGGTATCAGTGCTGCCGGCCGGAGACGTCTGTTTTACAGGACGACTCAGCACCATTGTCTTTTCGAAATCTGCCGGTGTAGCCTGGGCTGGCTGATCATTCAAGTATTTCAACTTGTACTTGCCGATTTCAATCACATCGTTGTTTTGAAGAAAGTGTTTTTTGGTTGCCGCGCCATTCACCGACAAACCATTTGTACTATCCAAATCCTCCAAAAACGAATCATTCAGAATCGTAATAATCGCCGCATGTTCGCTACTGATCGCCAGATTGTCGATTACAATATCATTATGCGGTTTGCGACCGATCGTCGTGCGCTCTTTGTTCAGCAGATATTCTTTCAGCACCACGCCATCCATGCTGAGTATCAATTTAGCCGGCATATCATCAATCCCCGTAGTTAATTCTTAAACCAAGATAATAATTTCTGCACCCAACCATGTGGTGCAGA
>Ga0224559_1000464_pt1 | contig 27188 bp, 23 predicted proteins | sample 714S33034metaG_FD_180676 | JGI IMG/M metagenome (GOLD analysis project Ga0224559, IMG submission 180676) | Peat soil microbial communities from Stordalen Mire, Sweden - 717 S3 30-34 | ecosystem: Environmental > Terrestrial > Soil > Wetlands > Peat | place: Sweden: Norrbotten County, Stordalen... | reverse complement strand
CACCGAATGAGCCGAGTGATCCTTGGTGGCCGCCCATAGGACTGGATGGTTTGGTGCGGCGTCTGGGAAGGAGCCCTCAAGGTCGGTGAAGACCACGAGCGCCTGCGGCTGGATGGACTGCTCCTCGATGTATTCAAAGCAGGGGCAGAAGCTGGTCCCGCCGCCGCCCACTGGTTCGAGCGTAATAGGCTCGCTCTGTTCGAAAATTGCGGCGTTATGAACCTGGGTATCGAAATAGAGCACATGCACCCGCTGCGGCCTCCGCTCCGAGATGATGGAGTTCAATTCATCCTGGAAGAGTTTTAGCTGGCGGCGGTTGATCGAGCCCGAGCAGTCAATGCCGACCACAATTTCACCCACGCCATCCTTGCGAATGCTTGGCAGGTATAGGCCTGAGTCGATGTGGCGCCGATTGGGAAACGACCAGGAGTAGTCCTCGGGGATTGCCGCGGCGAATGAGTTCCGGAGCGCCGCTCTCCAATCGACTGTTGCCTTGTTCGCTGCCTCCATCGCGCGGCGCACACCTGCCGGCACTTTGCCCGCTATGCGCGCGATGACCTCGGCTTGTTCGACAGCTCCAGTCCAGCTCATCCGTTGCTTTTCGATCTGGTCGCTGGTTGCCGGCGCGCCTTCCTTGTCGGGGTTGGGCGCGTCGATGACCTGGCCGAAACCGCCGGCTGTGACTGGGACCTTGGACGTGACAGCTCGCTGCCCGTCGCCCTGAGCCGAGCTATCTCCGGTCCCGCAGCTCGCGGAGCCTTCCCCCTGGCCACCGCCGCCGGAGTCGCCATCCTCTTCCACGGCGATCTGGTTGTAGATCCGCTCAGCGCTCAGGTTGCGAAACCGTGGATCATAGAGTGCCTCGGCAGGGAGAGCAAGATTCGCATCCCGAATGAGCGGGTTGATGGCGAAGTCACACGCGACATTCCAGCGTTTCGGAGAGCGTGTACCCCGCCGGGTGTGGTGTTGCAGCGCCGGATGCATGACTTCGTGAGCCAGGCAGCCGAGCAGTTCCGGCGGCGTCAGTTTCCCAACAAATTCAGGGTTATAGAACAAGGAGACGCCATCGGTCGCCATAGTATCGATCGATGGTGTCTCAATGTCCTTGAGCCGCAGGATCAGGACCCCGAAGAATGGGGAATCGAGCAGCAATTTCGTCCGGCCCTGCTTGAGCCGAACAGCCGCGGAGAGTGTCTTTGCAGTCATAGATTGGCCTGTGTATTTGCTTCTGTCCTGACAATGTGCCTTGCGATTCTGATTTGTATTTGGTTCCGTACTTAGAATTGCGAATTCAACGGCAAACATCTCGTCCAACAAGAATCCTGATGATGATTCACGGCGACGGTGATCCAGAAGGCAGTAGCAAACTGCCTAAGCAATATCTATCGTTCGATAGCTGGAAGGCAGTAGTACGTAATCAAGACATTGAACGGCTGGGACTCGACTGGACAGCAATGCCCCGACAGCAGTTGGATCGCCGGATAATCGCCACCCTGAAAGAGTCGAAGCGACCCAACACTCCTGTTCCTGGTCGAACCCTATGCGCAAATATGAGGACGAAACATGCCTACCCCGGAACGAAACGCTAATCCGAGCTACCTCGGACTGCTCACAACTTCGCTCGGATGGGTGCTGCGGATCGTGCCGAGATAGCGCTTGAGGCGGTTCATAAGCTGGCACCGGAAAAGACCGCCAGCTCGGCAAGCCCCGCCGTGACCCATGCCAGGGCACGCAGCGCTGGATGGGCAAAGCACACGCTCCATGCGCCAAGTAGGATGAAGTCACAATCGCCCTTCGATACCAATTTGTCTGGGACGGAGACTGCCGTGCCGGCATCTCTTTGGGTAAGTCTTTAGTACGACAATTTGTTGAGTTGCTCAGGTCGCCAGGGAAGCTGTTCACTTCTCATTCATGAAGACAAGTGCTTCCAATGAGCTGTTTCGAAAATCTGTTGCGAGGCGCAGAATCGGAATCTGGCAACGCGGTGAGGAACTCAAAGAAGCCGCCGCCGTTTCAGCCACACTACCGATAACGCGACGCTTATGGCGGGAAACACAATACCTAATACCACAAAGGCAGCCGCACTGCCCACCAGGTTGATCATCCAATAAAAGTTCATCCCGAAGAAGCCGGTGATGAAAGTGAGGGGCAAGAAGATTGACGCGACCACCGTCAGCCGGCTAATCTGCTGGCCCTGCCGACGGGCCAATGCCGCCGAATAGTTATGTATTGCGTCCGACCCCCACTCAGTCCGTTCGTGGAAGCGGCGTTCGACGTCTTCGACTTGGTCCGCATAGTCGTTGAGTTCGGCGGCAGCGCGCGCATCGATTCCCGGCACCGCCTCTACTCCCACGATGGCCAGCTGTACCGAGCTGCGGTAACGTCCGAAGCGCGCCCACGTAGACTGACGCCCCGAGAGCCGTTTGCGAAGCTCGACCAACGCAGGCAACTCCGAATCCTTCTCCATCTGTTCTTCTACCTCGTACAGGCTCGCATCCATTGCAGTGATCGCCTCGTCCAGAGTGGCAAGCAGGAACTGGAGGAGGATCGCCGCCCCAAGGTAGGGGATCTTCTCCAGCTCGCTTCCACTCTCGGCAAAACGGTGCCGTGCCAGATCCAGCGCCGCAACATCGCCGTTCCACATGGTGAGGATCCATCGCGCGGAGCCCAACACGTGCACTTCCACCAAGGTGCCCGTCGCTTCAGCTAGCCACGTAACGGCGCGCAATCCCCTCCGGCGGAGAGTCATGCGGCCGGTCTGGCCGAAACGTTGCACCCAGGCGATGTCCTCGCTCTCCAATTCCAGCTCTTTGAGGAACTCCAGGCGCGCCGCCTCGTCACCGCCGACGAGATCAAGCCACATGAACTTGCCGGTTGCAATTCGCTGACGAACATCGGCCGCAACTGCGACCCTTTGCACGCCGTCAGAATCGACGATCAGGGCGGTCAACGGCAACAAAGGCTGGTTGGAGGTGGCCATTTCGCGTTCACTCCTCTTGTAATTCGCAATCACCTCGCGGCCCTGACGCATGGACTGCGGTACGCAAGCTGGCATTTGAGACGACGCTGCGCCGGAAAATCATATAGCCGCAGAGCTCTTGTGGGCAATGCCCGCATCCATGATCGGGGAAATGCCGTTCCCGTCAGGAAATCTGCACGTCCTACGCCAGGGTCTATTCGTGGACGGGTGCCATGCCCCAGATCCGAATGGTGTCAGATCGCCGCTGATCACAACGGAGGTCTCTCAAGGTTTTTCGCATTTGTCATGACGCCACGTGCTCGAGGTAGTCGGTCATCTTCGCCAGAATTTGATCAACCTCTGGTGCTGGCGCGGGTTGGGGTGCCGGATCGGTTGCCATTCGCATGGAACTCGGATTAAAGCGGCTCGTAGCAAAGCAGGTACACTAAGTCTCAAACTGGTTAAAAACATCGGGCAGGTCACAGGCACAAAGGAGCTGAAATGGAATACCACGAACTCATCGCCGCTGCAGAGGCAAACCTGAAAGCCAAGAACATTCTAGAAAGTTACTGTGTAAGGGAGGGCGCAAACTACCGAAACGGAGCCGAAACCAATTATTCCAACCAGTTTAATGTCCGATATTTTGAGCGGTTTGCCTTCAAGTTCAGACTGATTGATTCCGTTGAGGCTTCCACCGAGACCACTTTGTTTGGTTGTACCCTCAAGACGCCAATCCTGTGCGCTGCCTTATCCGGTATGACCGATATCGTCGAGAAGCCGCTTGTGAAAGTTGCAAGGGGGATCAAGGAGAGCGGGTCGCTGATGTGCGTAGGCATTGCGTCTGCCGAACAGGTCGCCGAAGTTCTTGAAACTGGGGCCAAGACCGTACGCATAGTCAAGCCCTTCCGAGATATAGACGCTATGATCAAAGAGTTGCAAGAAGCTGAGCAGGGTGGGGCGGTCGCCGTAGGAACTGATATCACCTTCTCGTACGGAGGTAAGCGAGGCGACCGGACGTTTGCTCCCAAGGCCATGGGACCGAAGTCAATGGCAGAATTGAAGACGCTGGCGACTGTGACCAAACTCCCTTTCGTCGTAAAGGGTGTCCTAAGTGCTCAAGATGCAGAAAAGGCGTTAGAAATTGGAGCAGGAGCAATTGTTGTTTCCAATCACAGCGGTGCGATCATCGACTATGCGGCCCATGCTCTGGAGGTTTTACCAGAGATTAAGCAAGTAATTGGAAAGCGTATACCAGTGATTGTCGACGGTGGATTTCGCCGGGGTTCGGATGTAATGAAGGCACTGGCTTTGGGCGCGGATGCTGTGCTTGCAGGATGGTCAATTGCGATGGGACTTGCCGCGAATGGCGGCGAAGGCGTGACTGACATGGTCAACATTTTGACTGCGGAGTTGCAAAGAATTATGAGCGTCACCGGATGCCGGGACTTGTCTACGATTGATCGTGAAATTTTAGTGGAGCGGGATCATTCCGTTCGGAGTTGCTGAGGGTGCCGTGTACAGAATTCGTTGATTCGGTTACGAAATCAACATTCAGTGTCTCGGCTGAACATTGCTTCAAGGCTGCCCGCCTGCCATGACCTTCATGGCAGGTTCGATTCCGTGCATGACGACTTGCTGCGCGCTAACTCCGATAGTACGGAGTTGTTAGGCATGAAGAACCGATTCTGCGCAATCACCTTCCAGGATCGCTGCGATGAGCGAGTTCATTGTGGAATCATCATGTTGAGGCCCTCTCGGTTAGTGCGCTCTCCCCGGAACCAATTCACAAATGAACCCCCAGATCCTGGTCTAAGACCCGTTCAATGTGCGGAAACTGTGCGAAACAGATTGCCGAGACACCGGCGTATTTTCTCAGAGGTGCAATTACTCACCCTTTATGACAATTCCTGGCGGTACGAGTCGTCACCCTATATCGTGATCAATCGCACCAGGTGGCAGCGGGGGTTGCAGTCGGATGATTGAAGCACTCGATGCCGATTTTGCAACCATAAACTGGCCGCTACTGATTACAACCATAAGGTGGCCATTCTGGCCACCTTATGGTTGTAGTGTCAAAGGCAAATGTCATGATGCCATTAGCTCCATATAGTCCTGCATTCGCGCAACGATTTGATCAACCTCGGGCGCTCGCGCGGGTTGAGGTGCCGGATCGGTCGGTTTCGGATCGGACAGTTGGACCTCCACGGCCTTGGCTTCCACTGTGCCGGAAACATGGCCGATGGCGGCGGACTCATCCAAGGCGTCATAGCCCCGATCTTTCATCGCGTGCTTGATCTTGGCAGCAAGATCGTTTGCAATTCCTGCTGCCCGAGCGCGCGCCGCTGGGTGCTCAGCGAGCTCCTGGCGGGTAAAGCTAGCGAGCCGCGAGTTTGTCTCCTGTGCAAGCGCAGTCAGTTCTTCGTCGTTCGTTACGTTCAACCGCGGAACGAGGTCGGCAATTTCGGTCACATTGCGCAGAGTAGACGTGTGCAAACGTGCCTTCGGCCGTTCCAATTGCGCGGCAAGATGAGCGACCGCCTGCATGAGACGCGACCACAGCTCGCACGTGGCGCGCGTGAGGGACTGCTTCACCTGCTGATCGATCTCGCGGGCGACGCGAGCTTTTTCATCCTCGCCAAGGGTGACGCGGAAGTCTTCGCCACAAGGTATGGGAAGAATGTCAGTCGTCAAATCGAACTTCTCAGTAAGCTTCGACCAGTCCGGGTAGTCGCTGTCTCGGTACAGGAGGCCAAGGCTGCTGCGGGCCTGTTCGCGATAGGTAGGATACGCGTCGAGAAACTCTCGCACCAGCTGTTCGTAGGCGGTCTTGAATTCGCTCATCTGGCTGGTGAATTCGAAGTAGAGGTGGGACGGCAGCAAGCGGTAGCCCTCGTCCGACCAGGGCAGCGTCACCTTATAGAAGTACTGCCGGATCTGGCCTGCAAGCGTGCGCAGTTCCTCCAGCTTCTCTGCTTGGTCGAGCAGATGCTTGTTGTAGCGGCCGGCGTTCGTGTTTGCTTCGTGAGACTGTGCAACTTCCTCGGACACACGCTTGTCGTGCTTGCGTGCGGTCCACATTGTGATATGGAGACAGATCAACATGGCTTTGTCGGAAATCATTTGGTTTCAAGCTCCGGGCGTAGCTCCGGATTGGCCGGGGCTATGCGAGTAAATCGCTGTGTGTGACAGCAAATTGGGTGAATTCGGGGGTGGTTGCGATGGCCCGGTAAAAAGAGATTAACGGGCTACGCCGAATAGATACTGCAGGGGAGGAATTGAAAGCTGAGCAGCCAACATCCGCTGTTGGCCGGAATTGACATCTGGAGCGACAAGGCCCGCTTCAGTACACGATCTGGAAGGCACTCCGAACATCGAATTGAAGCGTGAAGACGCCACATCAATCCTGTGTCTTTGCAAGCTGCTTCGACTAGTCTTCGTCTTCGTTCAGATCGAGCAGTTGCCTCTCATTTTTCCACCACAGCATAGTCAAGATTCCGCTGCGCGACACCCGGACGGAATGCTCCACTACCTCGTACCACCGTGATCTGGGATGACTGATCCACCCATCGGCTTGAATGGCAGCCGGCGAACTAGTCTGACGTTCCCTTTTGATCAAATCTGCGGCATACGTTGCTGCCATCGGAATGTCTTGAGGCCAAAGGCAATCCGGAACGTCCTCTCCCCGGATAAACCATTTGCGCTTCCCGTTCTCGGTGTAAATGAGCATGCCCGGAAAAGAACCGTAGCGCAAAAGATGGATAGCTGTGGCTGTAAGGCTGGTCCGGAATAGGCCGCCAAGTTCCGCCGCAGAATCCAGGGTCAGCGGCTTATCCTTGGCTGCGGGGATAAACATCGATTTCGGGAGCAAAAGATCGGCCGCATATTGGTTGGCTGCGTGCTCCGTGTTAAAAGCGCCCCATTCGCTCTGCATTGACTGCTCTGTGCAGGAGAATCTGATCTTTTCTCTGTCTCTCATCCAATGACCGAGTTCATGCGCTGCCGAAAATCTTCGACGTTCGAGCGGGGAGCGCTCATCCACGGTGATGATGGCTTCATTACCATTGCCGAGGATTCGTGCTACGCATCCTTCGAGCCGTTCATAGAGGATGAGAGCTCCACAATATTGCGCAATCGCCTCGATGTGAATTTCGTTGGGCTCCGTGATCCCAAGTTCATCCAGAAGCTTGGGAGGCGATTTATAGGAGCTCATAAGCCCTTTTTCTTTCGGAATTCGCTGAGGAGTCCCAATGCTTCTAACTGCCGCAGAGTACTCTCAACATCAGCGTCGGACACTGACTTGAGTTCGCGGAACTGAGCAGTCAGTCCTCCCATGCCCAATGCCTGATGCGATGCCAGAAACGAGTCCAGCAGAGATCGGCGTTCAGCAGGGCTGTCGGGCATCACGACCTCGCGGCTGCGTATGGAATTGCTGGCTTCTTCGAACTGCGCCTGTGCCGCTCGGAGTTTTGCCTGTGCGTACCGCTTTGCGGTCGCGCGGAAGATCTCTTTGGTCCGGGACGGCGCATCCGCCTGAAACTCTGCTTCCACGTCCTTATCGGACATCTCCAGTACGGATTCCGCCAGGGCGTCCATCATAAGCCGGATTTTTTCTTCGTTTGACTTCGAATCTGCCACGTTATCTCGCCTTCACTCGGTATCGAATCCGCTTCACGCCGGCTTCATAGCGCTGTGGTGGCATTCCCAAATCTTTGATAATCTCTGGCCCCGTCATGCCGATTTGCCAGCCCTCGATGATAAGAACAGCATCATCGTCATCCGCGAACAACTTCAGAACGGCACCCAGTACTTCCTTGGCGCTGGCCTGTCGTTCCGCGTCAGGAATGTCCGAAGTCCATGCATTGAGCGGACTAATGAGATCCCCGTCGTCCGACTCGACCAATAGGTCGGATTCCACATATTCCTCATCTCTTTCATGCGCTTCGAGCCAATGTGAAGCAATGCTGCGGATCGTCCCGGCCACGAACGCTACAAAAGGCACCTCCTCTTTCCGCCAGTGCCTGCCAGAATCCGCAGAGCCAGCGCCTTCATAGATCGAAAGCATTGCCTGTTGCAGGAGATCTTCATAGGTAAAGCCGCGGGACCATCTGCCGAGCCCCCGAATCTTGTAGCGGGCAAAGTTCTCGAGCCGTCGTTCGTCTGCCGGCGACAGCGACGCAATTGCCTTATCCAGGTCTTCCCTGGTGGCAACGAGCGAACTCTCGATCTTGGCCTTCTTCGGCTTCTCCAAGCTGGCCCCTATTTATGTGAATGCCGGGTCTAGAAGCATTCGGGAGATTTTTCTTGTTCTTTTCTCCGATTGTTCCAGAGTGACGGCACTTGATTATAGGAGCAGACCAGCCCGTGTGTGCCCCAATTCAATCGACAGGATGAAGTTCATGAACAACGGCTCTCTGACCTTGAACGGCATTACCGATGCGCAGCTCGACACAATCATTCGCGTGAAGGAGCAGCACGAGGGTGTCATCGATTTTAACCCCCAACAGCTCCAGCCAGTCGGCCCCACTCAGCCATTTTTCCCTGGTCGGCCCGGCTTTCCGGGGCAACCCCCTTTTCCGGGCCAGCCCGTACCGGTGCAACCGCCGCAGGCCGGCCAAGGCATATACAACAACGCTGTCATCTGCTGGCATGCCGACGAGGGACTGGCGGTGATTCTGGAACTGATTCACCGGCTATACCCGAATGGTCCAGTCCCGCCATTTCCGGCACTTGCCTGATCTTTGACGGCCAGCGCGGTGCCCCCGCTGAGGAGTGGAAGCCCGCAGCCGTCGTTCAATCACACTCAACAAACCAGGGGGGCAGGATTCCTGCTCCTTGGAAGGAGACCAATATGACAAAGGATACGAGTCTCGATAGGAGAGCTCGCGATGAAAATGGGCAGATCCGCGCGAAGAATGGCAACACACGCATCGACACCCTGCGCGAAACCTACGGAGAGGGATTTGCTCCAGGTGTGAGGGGGGATGCCCATCTGAACATCCTGTTGGAGCGTACCGGCAACACTTCGCTTTCCGAGTACCTCCGCAACCAGAGACAAGATGCCGACCAGGGGGAATGATGGCGATTCGATTATTCACAACGGATTCGGAAGAGCTATTGAATGAGATTAAGAGGCAGATCAAGGCCGGTGAGATTCAAACATGGTCCGTAGATTCGGATGGGGACTTTACCCACGTAACGCATGATGGCCAGTGGAAAAACAAGGCATGGATGAGGCCGAAGATATTAAACGACCGCCTGCTCCTGAACATCATCCGACCGAAAAACGGGAGCATCACACGGCCCGTCTACGCCGTTTATCACGGACGCTTCATCGAAATGGCGATTGAGCACGTTTCCGACCTGTTTACTGTAGCGCGGGCGACCCCTAACGCAGACGATGGCGATCTGGTGTAAGCCAACGCCGTTGGCGCATACTGTTGGGTAGCAGAAGGCTATCCTTTTCCCTAGTCGCTGGAGGGAGGTTTCATGCTCGAACTCGCCAGACTTATGCCTGATCCTGAGATGCTCCTCTCTTTGGAGCCCGAGGAACTCGGCGCAAAGCTTCTCTTTCTGGTTCGCAAGCGCTTGCGCTTTCCACTGGACATGTTTCACCCAAACAGTCTGACCAATGAGTTGTGGAACCAAATCCTGCTGCCAGGTCAGTCACAGCCCTATCCACGCCATCAAATGGACAAAATCAACCTGGCCCTATCCGAGGCATGGGCCTGGCTGGGAGCGCAAGGGCTTATTGTGCCTGCCGCAGACACCAATGGGCAGAATGGATTCCGGTATCTGAGCCGCCGAGCCCAGCGTTTTGAGAACGAGGCTGAGTTTGCTCAGTATGCCGTGGCCCGGATGCTTCCAAAACAGGCTTTGCATCCCCGCATCGCGAACACCGTCTGGATGGCCTTCATGCGCGGCGAGTTTGATGTTGCAGTATTTCAGTCCATGAAAGCCGTTGAAGTGACTGTTCGGGAAGCAGCAGGCCTATCCGATGGGTTGGTCGGCACAAAGCTGATGCGCAAAGCCTTTGATCCCAAGGATGGCATGCTCACCGATCAGGGCACCGAGGATGGAGAGAAGCAAGCACTGTCCGATTTATTTGCCGGGGCAATCGGCTCCTACAAGAACCCTCAATCCCATCGTGACGTGCAACTTGACGACCCGGCTGAAGCCGTCGAGATCATCATGATGGCAAATCACCTCCTCCGCATCGTCGATATGCGGAAGAGGGTAACGGCATACCCCAGTTAGTTCCGCGTGTCGCCTCTTCCGTGTGCCGCCTAGAATTCTTCGCCGCCCAGATCCGCAACCCGCATGCCCGGCCACCTATGCCGGCCGTCGGCTGACAAGGGATCGCACCAGGTGTCCCAATCCCAAGTATCCAGTCAGGCATTCAGGCCAGGGCTACGCGAGTAAATCGCTGTGAGTGACAGCAAATTGGGTGAATTCGGGGGTGGTTGCGATGGCCCGGTCACGAAGCAAAGCGTCGCGCATGGACAGAACCTGCAACTCATCAGGAAGGCGCTCAAGGTAGAGCTTCGCCTTCGCAATGGAGCTATCGGTGATGCGGCGGCCGAGTGCCGTGGCAATTGCAATCTGTGCCGATGGATCGCTGGGCAGGGGCGCGCCGGTGGGGTTCAGGAGAATCTCGTCTATGGAGGGCAGTGAGTGAAACAGGTTGAGAAAACCGATGAACTCCGCGGCGACGCCGTCGCCCACGGCACCTTGAATGAGGTGCATGAGCAGCGTCTCGTAGACGTCCACGGTGATGGCGGCCTTCCGCGCGTCGATTCCGTCCATCGCCTTGGATACCATTTCCCAGGAGCGAGGCGTCGGCCAGGCATTGACACCAGATCGCACGGCCGCGTCGTGCAACAACTCCGTTCGGAAGCGAAGAAACGCGATGATTTCCGGCCTGATGCCGGCCTTGCCAGCCCAGACGCACCACTCGCCAAGATCCGGTTCCAGCGTGAGATGAAGGAAGCGGTTGAGCAAAGGGCGTGGCATGGAGTAGCTGACGCCACGCTCGGAAGCGGGATTGCCTGCGGCGAGCACCGACCAGCCGTCGGGGAGCCGGTAGTCGCCAAGCGCACGATCCAGAACGAGCTGATAGCAGGCGGCCTGCGTCATCGGGGGCGCGGAGGTCAGTTCATCGAGGAAGAGGATGCCTTCCCCGCTTGTGGGGAGGAAATTCGGCGTGATCCATTCTGTGCGGTCGTCCTTGATTCGTGGCAAACCGCGGAAGTCGACGGGATCGAGTTGGACGGCGCGTACGTCGATAAATTCGCGCTTCAGGTGTTGAGCAACCTGTTTAACGAGTTGGGATTTCCCGACTCCACAGGCACCCCAGATATGGAGTGCAACGTTTTGAGGAACAGCGGTGATCAGCGCCTCAACAAGGTGAGAAGGTTTCATGAGTATTGTCCTCGAAAGAGAAAAGACGGCCGAAGGCCGTCATCATGCGAATGTGACTGAGTGTAGAGCTAGTGGAGCCGTGGGCAGGCTATGCAGGCCGAGCGAGATTGTTAGAAGCGAGGCTCGACAGCAGGTGCCGGCCCCAACGCATGTGCATGATTCTATTTGCCCGGTTGAAGCGCTTTCGACAGTTCGACGACACCGATGGCATCGGTCCTGTCGTCAAGCGGAAATCTCTCGGTGCCTGGATACACGTAGAATCGCTTTCGCGGATTCAGGTCGGCACAGGCGGAGTGAAAACCGCGCTCAATTCTTGGAGCCGAAGTGCGTTTGACCTCGATGGCCCAAAGTTCCCCGTCGGGAAGGGTGAGGAGAAGATCCACCTCGGTTCCGTTGGAGGTTCGATAGTAGTGCGCCTCGGTTCCATCCGGCGCCGCGGTGATCAGAGTTTCGATGGCAAAGCTCTCCCAGGTTTGGCCAACGACCGGATGACCGAGCAGAGCTTCCTTGTCCCGAATTCCGAGCAGCGCGTGGGCGATACCGCTGTCGCGCACATATACCTTGGGCGCCTTCACCAGCCGCTTGCCAACATTCCGGTGCCAGGCCGGCAATCTACGAACCAGCAGCAAGTCGACCAGAAGGTCGAGATAACCGGCAACGGTCTTGCCATCGACGGCCAGGCCGCGAGCCAGAGTGGCGGCGTTATGAACCTGAGCCTGATTGTGCGCTAGCATCGTCCAGAACCGCCGCAGCGTCTCAGCTGGAATGCGGGGACCAAACTGCGGAATGTCGCGCTCCAAGTAGGTCCGGACAAAGTTGCGCCGCCAGAGCAGGCTGAGGTCGTCGGTCTCCGCCAGAAAGCTGCGCGGAAACCCACCCCTGACCCAGAGCGTCTCGATAGAAGCCGGATCGATTTCCAGCGCATCGAACGGGCCGAGCTCCAGGTAGGAGATGCGCCCGGCCAGGCTCTCGCCGGATTGTTTGAGAAGATCCATGGCGGCCGATCCAAGCAGGAGAAAGCGCCCGTTCGCCTTTCCGCGCCTGCGGCCTTGGTCGATGATGCCCCGCAACTGCTGAAATAGCTCCGGTGCGCGGTGAACCTCATCGAGGATGACCAGTTCGTCTTCGTGGTCTGCGAGATACCTGCCGGGGCTGGCCAGCTTTGCGCGGTCGTTCTCGTCCTCAAGATCGAGGTAGATCGAAGGCTGCTGCTTGCCGATCTCCAAAGCAAGGGTTGTCTTTCCCGCTTGACGCGGCCCCAACAAGACGACTGCCGGAGAATGGTGAAGGAGTTGGGTCAGATGGGAAGTGAGGCGGCGGTGGATCATGTATGTAATTATAGACACTCACTCCATAAATGCAATCTTCTGGCGGCCGTATGGTTTCCACCGCACAGCCAGCGTCCCATCGCCGTATTCAGTGGCTCCCATCGGACGGAAAGGGTTGGCTCTTGTGGGAACTAGGAGGAGTCTGCCCCGCGACACGATCCCGCAGCAAGTTGATCCCTTCTCCCTGCCTCACCCAATCCGCGATCAGAGCCTCAAGCGGCCTTCGGGCAACCGATAAACAGGGGGAGTCGTCGCCGTGGGGAATCCGGTCGAAGATGAACGCGATTCCGGTCTGAAGCCGAACACCATTCCGTTGTGAATCCGAACAGTATTCCGGTCTGAAAGCGAACGCCGATTCCGGTGGCAAGGCGAACAGTTTTTGTCGCCTGGCCGGAATGGCGTTCGGCTTGGAGCGGAATGTTTTCCACAGACGAACAGCAGGAGCCTGCGACGGCGCTGGACAATAACCGGCATTGAAACTCCACGAATGAGGAGATCAGGTGCCGGCCAGGAGATCGTCGATGCGGAAGACAAAGGAAGTCCTGCGGTTAAGGTTTGAATTAGGATTCGGGCAACGCCAGATCTCACGTTGTTGTGGGATGGGGCTTGGCACGGTCCACGAGTATCTCGAACGCGCAACAGCGGCGGGGATAGGTTGGCCGCTGCCCGAGGGTATGAGCGAGGAGGAACTGGAAGCCAAGCTTTTTGGGAACCAGCCAGTTCGGACGAAAGCGGTGGAGCAGCGGCCGCAACCGGACTGGAAAGCCATTCACGAGCAACTCCAACAGCATCGCCATCTGACCTTGCAGTTGGTGTGGGAAGAATACCGGCAAGCGAATCCCGAGGGATATCGCTACAGTTGGTTTTGCGAACGCTATCAGCACTGGCGGCGGCACCTGGATGCGGTGTTGCGCCAGGAACACAAGGCGGGCGAGAAGATGTTCGTCGACTGGGCTGGGCCGACGATTCCCGTCTATGACAGCACGACGGGGCAAGCCTGGCCAGCATCGTTGTTTGTTTCCGTGCTGGGAGCCAGTTCCTACACTTACGTTGAAGCAACTCGCGATCAACAACTGGTCGCTTGGATCCAGGCGCATATCCACGCATTGGAGTTTTACGGTGGAACGCCGACCCTGACGGTACCGGATAACACCAAGACGGCCGTCACCCGAGCTTGCCGCTACGATCCTGATCTGAATCCCACCTACCAAGAGTTCGCGGTGCATTATGGGATGGGAGTGGTGCCCGCCCGGCCGTACAAGCCGCGAGACAAGGCCAAAGTAGAAAGTGGAGTCCAAGTAGCGGAACGCTGGATCATTGCGGCGCTACGCAACCGGAAGTTCTTCAGTCTGCCAGAACTCAACCAGGCGATCCGCGAGCTGCTGGTGCGGCTGAATGAGCGTCCTTTCCGCAAGCGGGACGGATCGCGGGCCAGCTTGTTCCATAGCCTGGAGAAGGCGGCGCTGGCGGCGTTGCCAAGCGAACGCTTCGACATGAGCCAGTGGCTGCGTGCCACCCTCAATATCGACTATCACGTCGCCTTCGACGGCAACTTCTACAGTGCGCCATACACCTTGGTGCAGCAAATCGTGGAAGTTCGCGCCACCCCGGACACCGTGGAGATCTTTCATAAAGGCAATCGGATCGCTTCCCACATACGCAGTCGCGAACGCGGAAAAACCATCACCCAGAACGAGCACCGCCCCAGAAGTCATCAGGCACATCTGGAATGGCCGCCTTCGCGCATGGTTAACTGGGCTCGCAGCATTGGCCCGCACACGGCGCAGTTGTTCCAGAGAATCCTCGACGAGAAGCCCCATCCGGAGATGGGCTATCGTTCCTGCCTTGGCATCATTCGCTTGGCGCAGCAGTACTCTGCGCAACGGATGGAAGCCGCCGCCGAACGGGCGATATGCGCAGGAGCGTGCCGGTACCAGAGCGTAAAGTCGATCTTGAAAAACTCGCTCGACGCTCTTCCCATGCCTCCTCCACCACCCAGTCCTCCACCCTTGACGCATGACAACGTTCGCGGGGCCGAGTACTTCGACCAAGGAGGGACGGCCTCATGCTGAACCAACCGATGATGGAAAAACTGCTGGCCATGCGGTTGCAAGGCATGGTCGAGGGCCTGAAGGCGCAGGAGCAAGACAGGGCTGCCAACGAACTGAGCTTCCTGGATCGACTGTCTCTGCTGGTCGATCAGCAATGGGACTGGCGCGAGAACCAGGCGCTGGCACGGAGACTGAAAGCGGCCAAGCTGCGAGGATCGGCCTGCGTGGAAGACATCGACTACAGGGCTGCGCGTGGACTGGATAAGTCGGTGATGCGTGCTCTGGCAAAAGACTCAGCCTGGGTTCGCAACCACGAGAACATCTTCGTACTCGGGCCGACCGGCGTGGGTAAGAGCTTTATCGCTTTGGCTCTGGCGCAGAAGGCCTGTCGTGACGGCCACTCGGCGCTCTATATGCGGGCCGCAGCCTTGCTGCGCGATCTCGCTCTGGCACGAGCGGATGGAAGCTTGCGCCACCTGCTGGCACGACTGAGCCGCATCGACGTTCTGGTCATCGATGACTGGGCGATGGCTCCGCTGAACGAAAGCGAGCGCCGTGAAATCTGGGAAATCTGTGAGGATCGCTACAAGGCCCGTTCCACCATCCTCACGTCTCAGATGCCAGTCTCGCGCTGGCACGAACAGATCGGCGATCCCACCATCGCCGACGGCATTCTGGACCGTCTGGTTCACAACGCTCACCGCATCGAGATGCGCGGAGAATCGATGCGCAAAAAACAAAACCCTCCGCAGGATGAGAAGCAGGAGTAACTCGTCTCTTCTCCGTGGACGAGGCAGAGGAAAGGGGCCGGCTGCCCCTTTCCCCTGCACCCCTATCCCTGCTTGAAAGCTCCTTCGCTTCGCTCCGGAACCATCTCGCTTGACGATTCCGAACACTTACTCCACAATCACCATGCCAGCGTCGCTTCGCTCCGACTGCTGTTCACCTTCGCTCCGGAATGCCGTTCGGCTTCCCTCCGGAAACAGCGTTCACCTTCACCGGAATACCCACGCCGGAGGCAGAAATGTCCAGGAGGATCAAGAGTAAGAAATTCATGCGACTTTCCGCAGGAATAGGGGGTGGCACTATTCACTGGATTGGTGATGGGACAGGCGTCTTGAACCCTTGAGGAAGTTGCAGAGCCGATGCGCCGCCTGAATGTTGTCTGGGTGGTCGTCGCGCCAGGCCGCTCCCATACCCTTGGGCTCGATGTGGTCGGGGACGATGTCCTTACAGTCGATAAACGGCAGGTGACAGATTCCGCAGTTTCCTTGTTGCGTAGAGATTTTCTGGGTGAGCACTTTCCGTAATTCTGCAGGTGAGCGAAGTTCCCGGTATCCTCTGGGATGATTCGGGTCGTCGGTGCGCTCGACGCCCATTGTCAGGTGTCGGGCCTTGGGTGCTTCCTCCCTACCGCAACAGACTCGGGAGTGGTGAATGGGACAATATTGGTTTCGGTGAAGTTTCATGGAAGTGCCCTTGTTTGTTTTCTTGGTTGCTGTGCATTTCTCTGCCGGTGGGGTGTTTTGCTTTGTTCTGCTTCGGTCAAGGAATTGAAATGCGGAGCAGGGCTAGGCGCTCGCTGCGGAGCTCACGCGATGCGCCTCGATGCGGCTGACCAATTGGCCTGATAGCAGGCGTTGGGCGGTGACGTAAAGCTGATTCCTAATCCCCCTCTCTCCGCCAGTAGCTTTCCTCCTGTTGCAAAAACCCCAGTAAATTCAGTGATTTCGTAGCTTAGGTAAAGCAGGAGCAGCTTGCCGCCCCGCTCGTTTCCAGTCCAGTTCAATCCAGTCCTCGCCAGCAACCGAAGGAAATCGGTACTTTTGGTACTCGGCAGAGCCGTCAGGTACGGTCCAACATCATGCTCGGGCAGAATGTTAGAATCAAGCGCTTACCACCCGACTCGTTATGGACATTATCTTTCACTATCCGCCCGAACTAACGCAGTTGCTCATTGACGCGCTTCCATTGCTCTGTCGCTCTAAGGATGATGTGCTTTTGTTTTTCAAAGGCGCGGGCGTACCGGAGTCTTTGACCCGTGACCTGGCGGCGCGAGTGGCCGCAGATCGCGCCAAGATAAACAAGTACGAGATGGTTAGAACTGTGCTCGAGCGTCTGAATGCCAAGGGCGAGGTTACCCTGCGTGAACGGCGTGAAATCTTGAAGCGAGTCACAGAATTTGAGGATTTCTCAACATGTTGGCCGGACGATCAGTTGAAGGCCAAGGGACTCGTGGGTGAAATATCTCGCGTGGTGGGCGTCAAAGACTCCTTCACGCGCATGAGGCAGGCGCAAGAGGACGAGCGCACACAACGCCTCGCTGAGCTGCATAAGAAGCAAGAGGCAGAGCGTACGCGTCGGATGGCCGTTGCGTCCGTTCGTTCAGAGCTCGGTGCGCTGTTCGCAGAGTCAGATGCTCACAAGCGCGGCATGGCGCTGGAAGGGGTTTTGCATAAGTTATTCAAGGCAAATGGCATACTGGTCAGGGAAGCCTTTGTGGTGCGGGTGGACGGTCAGGGCGTCGTTGAGCAGGTGGATGGGGTGATTGAACTGGACGGTCACTTGTACCTAGTGGAGATGAAATGGTGGAATCTGCCGCTTGGCCCAGGTGATGTCGCACAACACTTGGTGCGAGTTTTCAATCGGGGACACGCTCGCGGAATATTTATCTCAGCCTCCGGATACACGCCTGCCGCGATTCTTTCGTGCAAAGAGTCGCTCACGAAAGCAGTGTTCGTCCTTTGTGCGTTGGAAGAGGTTGTGATGCTGCTGGAGGGCGCGGGGGATCTGAAGGCGTTTTTGAAGCAAAAGATTAACGCCGCCATCTTGGATAAAAATCCGTTCTGTCAGCCGTTGCAAAAGCACTAACCTGCTGCATGAGCCAAGCGACCAGATCAGTTGCTTTCGGCGGTTCGCGGCTTATCAGACCACCTGCCCCCGGACCGTTCTCGCTACTTGGAGCACACTGAGCACATCGGATCACGGTGAACACTACGGATAACTGACGGCGGAGTGTCAGCAATCCATCTGACAATGGTTTCACGTGCCGCGAAGCGCGGCAAAAGATCTGACTGTAGGCGAGTAGGCGAAAACGAGAGTAGCACATACACCGACAACAGAACAGTACTCTTGTCCACCTGCTCAGCTACGTGGGAAGGGTTACTAAGGGGTTTTCTTTGGTGGCGGGATGATCGTGACTGATAACGTGGGAAGGGGACGTGCTGCAATTTCTTGAACAAAATCCGCCACGCTTTTCGGCGTTGTCGCCGCTGCGTAGTTCACATTGATATTCAGGATTTTATCCGCAAGCAGGTACATCTGTCTGCTCGGTATCTCCCTCCAGTAAGTATCCGTCCTCTTCGCTGCGCCTTGTTCGCGATCCTTCAGTAACTGTTGCCGATTGTAGCGTCTGGGCTCCGTAATGATCAGCCCTGCCAGTCGGCCTGCGGAATCGAGGTAGTGTTTGAACACGAAGCCTTGGTAAAGGGTACCGTTCGTCATCAGGATGTCCACTTGGACTCTGCTCTTGGGAGAGGCAAGCGTGAACGGAGTGAGAAGTAGTTCCCACTCTGAAATCTTTGGAATGAGGATTTGTTCAATTACTAAGACCAGGAACGCGACTGGCTTGGTCTTGTGGCTTCTGAGTCGCCCGTAAAACCTCGCAGCAAGACCCATGAGCCCCGCTTCCGCCATAACAATGGTGTAATACCAAAATATAAAGTGAAGCTGTCGGAAAGCACTACGGTGCAAAGCCACATAGAACAACGACTCGTTGTTTTCAAACACCTTCTCGTTCAACATAGAACTGCAGAGAAGTTTGTAGTCAGCTACGCGGAAAATGTGCTCACCGGGGTCGTGACCCGGCCAGCTCCTGAATCCAGGTATGTAGTGGACGAGAAGCAGCGCAATAAAGAATGGCACGGCAATTGAAAAAAGAGCACGGCCAAGCTCTTCTGATCTTGATCGGAGGACACTTCTGAGCGGAAGAAACCTTCCAAGCACCATGCGGTACAACAGTTCAGGTATGACGAGATAGGCAGCAAGAGCAATCGATGCCGCAAGCGCGAGCAATTATGCTGCCTTCTTGGCCCCGAAAGTTACGGTCTCGCCGTTAGGCCCGCTCAACGTGTACGGTTTGTCAGACTTAATAGCTTCAAGGATATCGGCGATATGCGTTCTAATTTGTTCTTCGAGCCACAACGGAACGGTATCGCGCCCAATCAATTCCGCAAACTGGCTTAGTTCCGTGCCATTCATATGTGCAACTCCGCCCTGAGAACAATACTGTGGAATCTCAGCTTCCAACATTTGAAGGATTCTGGATGTGATCTGCGTCACACTATCGTAAAGATGCTTGGCCAAATTTGAGCGATGCTATTAGTTTGGTCTCGCTGGGTTCCGATGTATCATTCAAGCTCTCGGCCACAGTAGAGATCCATCAAGTTGTTCTTTTTCAGGTGGTTGAGGGAAACGAAGCTTTCGTCCTCCTTGCTTAGACCGCTCTCGAAGGATTCCTTACAAGCTCAAGTTGGCACTTTTGGTACTCCAGGCGGAGCAAAGCCGATCCCCTGGCGCCCCGCCCAGCCTGCTTTACGCTTGCGGCGCGTGCAAGTCCCGCTTCAACCTCAGCCCTTACCCCGGACCTGCTGCTCTGGCTCAGGAATAGGCGGCCAGCACTCGCCCTTAAACCGATCTGCTGGCGCGTGACACCTCCGGGCAGGGTCAGGCTGAGGGTCGGAGTTGCCTGGGCGAGGGAACTGACACAATCAGCGAACCTGTCCAAATCTCAGTTGTGGCGGTTAGTCAGAGCAGCTATGCTGCTGCTTAGCTCAGAGTGCTGCCTCTCTTCGCCGTCCAAAGCACTTGCGCAGAAAGCTGAAGATGAACTTTTGGAGAATGTCGTTTCGCGCGGGTAACCAAGGGCAGGAGATGTGGCCGGATTGCCTCCGACTCGGTGTGGCTGCGATAACTTACGATCCGCTTTCCCGAACTGACCTGTCACAGTATCCACAATTCGAACCCCGAGCGTTATGGAACCAGATGGCGGTATCCCAAAAGGTGAGCCTCCGGCGAGTGGCGTACGAAATGCAAGCTGGAGATGTGATCTACGTAAAACAGGGCCCAAAGATCGTTGACAAAGGAATCGTCAAAGGTCCCGCCAACCAAAGCGCATATGAGTTCGACGCACGATTTCGTATCATGGACCCGTACGGAGTACCGTGGGCACACCAAGTCCGAGTGGATTGGTCGGGGGATTTCCCTGAGACTGCCATCCTGTTAGGAAGCGAACAGTACACCGTCAAGAAAATGTCGCCAGAGGAAGTGTCTCGGGTCGAAAGCGCCGCTGCGAATTCAAGTGAGCGAATGAATGTGCCCACACAGGAAAGCCAACGGGCAGAGGCACTCATAGAGGAGGCCTATTACCGCGAGTCGCCTGCAACTTTGAAAATCATCACTCGGCGCCACAACAGACTTTCAAATGAGTTCTGCCAATGGCTCACGAAAAAGTATGGTATCCATGCGGAGCAGGAACGGGAACAGGTTGACATCCGTTTCACACGCGAGCGCAGAACAGTTCTCGTGGAGCTGAAGGTGTGTTTCGGAGTAGGTACGACAAAATCAATACGGGAAGCACTCGGTCAGGTTCTTGAGTACAATCACTACCCAACGCGGAATCCCGCCGATACGTGGCTCATCGTTCTAGATGACGAACCGTCCGCAACTGACAAGCAATTCGTCGAGTTGCTGCGCAAGGACCGTCGGCTTCCTATCACTGTCGGTTGGCGAACCAACGTGGGGTTCGCTTTCCATTCATCGTGGACATAACAGAAGAGATTCCTCTCACCGGGAGTTGCGCTTCAGTCTGCGGAGGTAATGGCGCGAATGGTGAGTATGATGAAATTTACAGGAGCCCTCCGTGTCCGATTGCCTTTGGCGCAAACAGGAACAGCAGACCACTCGCAAGCTGGAGCCCGGAGAGCCGAGGGTGTATCGGGAATGTGACCACGTCTTTCAAGGCGACGGCTGGGACGGTACGGCGTCGGAAAAAATAAATACGCTTCAAACACTTACCGCACAAAGGCAAGCTCGCTAAGCTCGTTGTCCAGTACCAGGGCAAGCGTTCTTCCCTCACAGAACGTTTACATGGAGGTTGGAACTGATGGTTTTTAGTGAAGATTCAAGGATCAAAATTCCCTGTATCCTCCATCTTGTCCGGCTTGGCTATAGCTACCTCTCCCTCAAAAATGCCGTTTGGGAGGAAAATACCAATATTTTCCCGGATCTATTCCGCTCCGCCATCGCCCGGATCAATCCCTGCATTGAGGGTGATGAAATCGACCGACTGCTGGCCGACGTCAAACTTTCGTTGGAAAATGAAGACCTAGGCAGGGCTTTCTACGAGAAGCTCACTGAACGCTCTGGCACAAGGCTCGTCGACTTCACTGACTTTGCGAACAACATCTTTCATGTGGTAACCGAGTTGACCTGCAAGAACGGCGATGACGAATTCCGTCCCGATATCACCCTGCTCATCAACGGTATGCCGTTGATCTTTATTGAGGTTAAAAAGCCCAATAACCGCGAAGGGGTCCTGGCTGAGCGCAACCGCATCATCACACGGTCCCGGAACTCCCGCTTCCGCCGCTTTATCAATATCACCCAGTTGATGGTCTTCTCCAATAATATGGAGTACGACGATGGCTCGCCGGAACCTGTCGAGGGTGCATTTTATGCTAGTTCGTCGTATGACAAGCCGATTTTCAACTATTTTCGCGAAGAGGATAAGCTCGATCTGACCGAGCTACTGGCCGACGAGGACGACGCGGTTGAAAACGAGGTACTTCGCGACAACAACCTCAACGTTATCAAGCACAGCCCGGAGTTCATTTGCAACAAATCGCCGCACACGCCAACCAACCGAATCTGTTCTTCCCTGTTTAGCCGTGATCGTCTTTCGTTCCTTCTGCAATATTCCTTGGCCTATGTAAATGAGGTTGACGGCTTACAAAAGCACGTCATGCGCTACCCACAGCTCTTCGCCACCAAGGCAATCGAACGAAAACTCGATGCCGGTGTGCGCAAGGGTATCATCTGGCATACCCAGGGAAGCGGCAAGACCGCGCTGGCCTACTTCAACACCCGTTTTCTAACCGACTACTTCCAGCGCAGGGGAATCATTTCCAAGTTTTACTTCATCGTTGACAGGCTCGACCTGCTTATCCAGGCGCAGCGGGAGTTTGCCTGCCGTGGGCTGACGGTGCATACCATCGACTCGCGCGAGGCCTTTGCCCGCGACATCAAGGCAGTCAAAGCTTTGCACAATTACTCTGGCAGACCAGAGATTACCGTCGTCAACATTCAGAAATTTCAAGATGATCCGGATGTGGTTCGCACCGAGGATTACGATGCCCGTATTCAGCGGATCTACTTCCTTGATGAGGTGCACCGCAGCTACAACCCCACGGGTAGCTTTCTCGCCAATCTAAGCCAGTCCGACCCAAATGCCATCAAGATCGGCCTCACCGGCACCCCGCTGTTAGGCGATGATTACAACTCTCGTTCCCTGTTCGGTGACTATATCCACAAGTACTACTACAACGCTTCTATTTCCGACGGCTACACCTTGCGCCTGATCCGTGAGGAGATCGCTACCAACTACAAGCTCTCCTTGCAAGAGGCTCTCGCCGCCGTGAAACTTCAGAAGGGAGATATCGACCGCAAGCTTATATACGCACATCGGCGTTTTATCGAGCCGATGCTCGGGTACATTATCAGTGATTTTGAAAAAAGCCGAAGTGCGCTAAACGATGGCACCATCGGCGGCATGGTGATCTGCGATAGCGCTGAGCAAGCGGAGCAGATGTTCGAGGTCTTCAAGGAGGTTTATGCGAATCCAACTCAGCATTTTTGCGAGTTGAAGGATTCAGAACAAGATCTAATAGCTGCCCGGATACCCAACAGCAATTCAGCCAGGACCAAACTTGGAAACAAGGTAAAAAGCGGCGCACTGATTCTGTACGACGTGGGTAGCAAAGAGGAACGCAAGACCTGGGTAGAAGACTTCAAGGCAGGCAAGATCGATCTGCTATTTGTCTACAACATGCTACTCACCGGATTCGACGCCCGGAGACTAAAAAAACTATACCTCGGACGAATTGTCCGCGAACATAATCTCCTTCAGGCCTTAACCCGTGTCAACCGTCCCTACAGGGATTTTCGCTACGGCTATGTTGTCGATTTTGCAGATATCAGTAAGGAGTTCGACAAGACTAACAAAGCCTATTTTGAAGAACTCCAGGCTGACTTGGGCGACGAAATGGCGCATTACTCCAATTTATTCAAGTCCACCGAGGAGATTGCTCAGGATATCGAAACGATCAAGGACATCTTGTTCTATTTCGACATTGAAAACGCCGAAGTCTTCTCGCGGCAGATCAGCGAAATCCAGGATCGCACCAAGGTGCTCGCTCTCAAGAAAGCACTGGCCGATGCCCGCAGCCTCTACAATTTGATTCGCCTGCAAGGCGAATACAAATTCCTTCAGCAGTTAGATTTCCAGAAACTCAACCGACTCTACCGCGAAACCTGTAATCACCTCGACCTTCTCAATCTCAAGGAAAGCATCGAATCGAGCACCGACACCGCAAACCTGCTCAACGTCGCCCTTGAAGAAGTAATGTTCATGTTCACAAAGGTTGGGGAAGAAGAACTGGTACTGGCTGACAAACTGAAGAACACCCTGCGCCAGACTCGGGAGTCCCTCGCGGACAACTTCGACCCCCAGGACCCCAAATTCATCACCCTCAAGGAAGAGCTCGTGCGACTGTTTAAGGAAAAGAAACTGAACGAAGTCACCCAAGAGGAGATGAACGCTAACATCGGCGCACTAAACGCGATCTACGACAAGGTCAAGGAGTTGAACCGGCAGAACAACCTGCTACGCGCCAAGTACCAGGGCGACGCCAAATACACCCGAATCCATAAGCGACTGCTGGAGCGCGGGACGATCACGGAAACTGAGCGCCGCATCTTCGATGCGCTCTCTGGTGTGAAGCTGCAAGCTGACGACCAAGTGTTGCAGAACACTCAGCTTCTGGCCAACGAAAGTTACTTCGTTCGGATGATGGCGCCGCTTGTGATTGGCGAGTTTCAGTCCCACCAGAAAATCAAACTCAACCCGGATGCAGCTACCTCTATCAACCAGCTAGTGGTGGCCGAATACATGAATGAATTTGCCTCAGGCAGCAGAACAGGGGTACGCACTTGGTAATGCACGATTTCGAAAACCGCACCCGGCAAATGATCGATAGCCTCAAGGGAACTTGCGCCGCTTACGGGCTAGGCAACGACGGCAACGAGTTTAAGATCATTACACAGGTCTTTCTCTACAAGTTTCTTAGCGACAAGTTTTCTTTTGAGGCCAAGAAGATCCGGCCAGAACTGGTCCAGGCTGAAAGCTGGGAGAAGGCTATCGCTGAATTGAGCGCCAACGATTTGAAGATGCTTCAGCTCCAGATGGGGCCGGACACTGCGCGCCTACAACCCGAGCACTTTATTGCGCACCTTTTCAGTCGCCAGAACGCGCCAGAGTTTGCCAAGCTCTTCGACGACACCCTACGCGACATTGCTATTACCAACAACGACATCTTTGCCGTTAAAACGGACGGCGGGTCTAAGGTTACTCTGTTTGATCGGGTAAGCGAGTATATCTCAGACACTTCCAAACGCGACGACTTCTGCCGTGCCCTTATCAATACGCTAGTAGAGTTCAGCTTCGAGCGCATCTTTATCCAGAAGTACGACTTCTACGCGGCCCTATTTGAATACCTAATCAAGGACTATAACAAAGACAATGGCGGCAAGTATGCCGAGTACTACACGCCACACGCCGTAGCCAAGATCATGGCTGCCATTCTTGTGCCGGAGGGTGTGCGTGGCAAGGTCAAAAGCGTGGGCTGCTATGACCCCTCGGCTGGTTCCGGTACCCTTCTGATGAATCTGGCCCATGCCATCGGTGAGCAGCGCTGCACCATCTATTCACAGGACATCTCCCAGAAGTCATCGGGCCTGCTGCGCCTGAACCTCATCCTGAACAACCTAGTTCACTCTATTCCCAACATCATTCAGGGAAACACTCTGACGCACCCTTACCACCGGGACGGCAAGGCACTGAAGAAATTTGACTACATCGTCTCCAATCCACCTTTCAAGATGGATTTCAGCGATTTCAGAAATGAGCTGGACACCAAGGAGCACCAGCAACGCTTCTTCGCCGGGGTGCCGAATATTCCCAAGAAGGCCACGGAGAAGATGTCCATTTACCAGCTTTTCCTTCAGCACATCATCTCTTCGCTGAAACCAAGCGGCAAGGCGGCTGTGGTAGTGCCCACCGGCTTCATTACGGCCCAAAGCGGCATCGACAAGGGTATCCGTCAGCATCTGGTAGACAAGAAGATGCTCGCCGGGGTGGTATCCATGCCGAGTAACATCTTCGCCACCACCGGCACAAATGTATCCATCCTGTTCATCGATAGCAGCAACCAAGACGGTGTGGTTCTCGTCGACGCATCCAACCTTGGCACCAAGGTCAAGGACGGAAAGAACCAGAAGACTTTACTCTCTGAAGCGGAGGAAAACCGTATCATCACCACCTTCAACAACAAGAAGGCGGTGGAAGATTTCTCGGTTGTGGTGAGCTACGACCAGATCACCGAAAAGAACTATTCCCTGAGTGCCGGACAGTATTTCGATGTGAAGATCGAGTATGTGGATATCACACCCGCTCAGTTCGAAGCCCAAATGCGAGCATTCAACAGCAACCTGGAACAATTGTTCGAAGATTCGAGGAGATTGGAGAAGAAGATTCGGAAGCAGTTAACGGGGGTGCGGTATGAAGGTTAAGAGTCTAAAAATCGAAAATGTTTGTGATTTTGTTGGCGGCAGCCAGCCCCCGAAATCTGAATTCATCAATACTCAAAGGGAGGGATACGTACGCTTAATCCAGACGAGGGATTACAAGACAGACGCATTCCCAACATACATACCGTCTAACTCTACGAAAAAAATCTGCGATGCAGATGACATTATGATTGGACGATATGGTCCTCCGATTTTTCAGATATGCCGGGGCCTAACGGGTGCCTACAATGTCGCACTACTAAAAGCGAAGCCCAAAAAATGCATTGATCGTGAGTATTTATATTATTTCTTAAAGCAGAAAGCTGTTTTTCAATATGTTGAGAAGCTATCTGCCAGAACCGGAGGGCAAACAGGCGTAGATTTGGTGTCTCTCAACAAGTACCCCATACGGTTGCCAGAAAACATAGATGATCAAAAAAATGTGGTCGCACTTCTATGTGCACTTGATGACAAAATTGAATGTAACAACCGCGTCAACGCCGAGCTGGAGGCGATGGCCAAGGCCCTGTATGAGTACTGGTTTTTGCAGTTCGAATTCCCCAACGCTAAGGGCAAGCCTTACAAGTTTTCTGGCGGCGAGATGGTCTACAACCATACCCTGAAACGGGATATTCCCGATGGATGGACAGATGGCACACTGAATGATTTGGGGAAGATTGTCGGTGGCAGCACTCCGTCAACGCAGGATACAGAGAATTTCATTACAAGTGGTACTCCGTGGATTACGCCATACGATCTGTCAAACAATCAAGGGAACAAGTTCATCACTCGTGGTGCACAGGATGTCTCTGACGCGGGCATCAAGAATGCTTCATTGAAAAAGTATCCACCCGGAACTGTACTGCTCAGTTCTCGCGCTCCTATTGGGTACTTGGCTATTGCACGGGATGAACTTACGACTAATCAGGGATTCAAGTCATTTATCCCGAACAACGGTTATTCAACAGCGTTCATCTACTACACCGTCAAAGGCTCCTTGAAGGCCATTATCCAGTACGCTTCCGGGTCGACCTTCCAGGAAATATCCGCATCGGTACTGAAAACGGTAAAGATCGTTCTGCCTGAATCGGACATTGTTGACCAATTCACCAAAGCCGCGATTCCGATCTTTGAACGTCAGGATCTGCTCGAGCAGGAAAACCAGCATCTCACACAACTACGCGACTGGTTACTGCCCATGCTTATGAATGGCCAAGTTTCCATCGAATGGCAGCATGGTGTAGTGACCGCGAGTTGAATTTAGCTTCGAGTCCATCTGTTCCATAGCAGGATCGTCTCGCTGATGGCAATCAACAAATCTCTGTAGAGTACGAACGCAATTCCTGGCCACCCCAGTCCTTTTGGGTTCCCTGGCAGGATTCGTTGATGCAATTCGATGTTGGCATCAAGAAGCCGGGAGAAACCGTGCATGCTAGGGCATGTTCAATAGGCCTCCCGCTGTTTAACGCGGTGCCGGTCTGGAAGGTGGACAGGTTCGATCGCGCTCTGAGGCATCTGGAAAATGCGCTC
>Ga0224559_1000462_pt1 | contig 27246 bp, 22 predicted proteins | sample 714S33034metaG_FD_180676 | JGI IMG/M metagenome (GOLD analysis project Ga0224559, IMG submission 180676) | Peat soil microbial communities from Stordalen Mire, Sweden - 717 S3 30-34 | ecosystem: Environmental > Terrestrial > Soil > Wetlands > Peat | place: Sweden: Norrbotten County, Stordalen... | reverse complement strand
GCCGCCGCGCATAAGATTCTCACCTTCCGCTCCGGACTCTACACCATGCGCTCGTTTTCGGATTTCGCCGTCACCACTCTGATTTCGCTGGCCATGTGGGGGCTGATCGCACTGGCGTATATCGAAACATTGAAGGCTTTCACCAATGTGAATGTTGACCAGTGCATAGTGCTCATGATGGCTTCCGGAGGCGCCAGTGTGCTGCAACTGCCGATCATTGGATGGTTTACGCAGATCGGAATTGTGGCCGCGGCCATTTCCGCCTATTTGAAAATCGATTTTGAAGTCTCCAGCGCCTGCGCCGCCACGCTGCTGCTGGTCACTTTCCTGTGCATCATCCCCGTGGGCCTCGTCTGGGCGCGCTTCGAGCACGTCAGCCTGCGCAAGGTGGCCGAGGAAAGCGAAGAGGCCGAAGAGGAACTGGCGGTCGAGGAGCCGGCCGGATAAATTGGCTTGCCGCGAAGAACAAGTCGCTGGCCAAGGTCAAACCAAGGGCGCAGGCGGCGTAATCTCTCCCACCGGCGAAGCCTCGCTGGCCGGCGCAAACTCATCCAGGGCGGCAATCTCCTTCACCGACGTGAACTCCTTCGCCGCCGCGGGCGCGGGCCGGGAAAACCGGATGGTATTCGGCCCCACGGCCCCGCCGGTCATGATCATGCTCATTGCCTGCTCCATCGTCAGATCGGTTTCAGTGACCCGCTCCATGGGCATAATCTGCAAAAAAGCCGAAGTCGGGTTGATGGCGCAGGGCACCAGCACCGCAGCCAGCAATTCGCCGCTCGCCTCGTCGGTCATGGTGCGCGTCAAAAAGCCGATGCACCTCTGGCCGCTGATGGGAAAATCCACCAGCACCACACGCTGGCTGGACTCCTTTTTGGCCGTCATGCTGTCAATGAGCTGGCGCACCGAGGTGTAAATCTTGGCGACCACGGGCAGCCGCTCCAGCAGCGCCCCGAAGAGCTCAAAGGCCTGACGGCCGATCACCAAGGAGCTGACCCGGCCCACCACGTAGAGCGCCACCAGGGTCAGCACGATGGCCAGAACTGGCTGCAACCACGGCTGGCTAAGCCAGTTCCGCGGAAAAATCGTGTCAAACAGTTGCACCACCGGCAGGCCAGCCTTGGCCAGCGTGCCCAAAAGGAAGCTGAAGATCAGGTAGGTCACAAACAGCGGCCCGATGGTGATGATGCCGGCCAGAATGTTGCGTTGCAGGCTGCGCAGCGGACGGGCTAGGACTGGTTTCACGCGTCTCTCCTGTCGATGAGAATACCGGAAGCGGACCGCCCCCTGCAGCCGTCCGCTGTGCCTCGCCAGAAAATCGCACCCGGAGATAGCGTCCAGAGTCGCGCCTGGAGTCGCGCCCGGAGATCGCGCCCGGCCGGCGTCTGGGAGGCGCATCTGCCCGGCTTACGGTTTCATGTCCGGTTTTCATCGCCGCCCGCATGTTCCACAACCGGTTCCAGCCTCCCGGAGCGGCGCAAATTCACCGATTTTTGCCGTCGCGTTAACGTTTCAGAGTTTCTCTTGCACTCCAGGTTCCAAATTCATGGTTTTGCTCCCGCAAATTGATCTTCACGCTCAAAATAATCTGATATTCATTCCATCAACTAAATTTTTACTCCTACAAACACAGATTTGATCCGTTTTGCTTCCATTTCTTCCCTTCGCGCAATGAGTTGTTGCCAGCCGTATTTTCCGGGGGCTACTATTTGCGGTAGTTCATCTAGGGCCGCTCTTACCCGCCCCGCATCATAGATGCTATGCCGTTGTTATTCAGGTTCTCAGAGCTTTACCAACCAGTGGCGCTTTCCGGCGCACGCAGACGGAGCAACTCGTCATGGCATGGTACGCCTACTGCATCGGTGAAAAACAAGCATTTCCTGAACTGGCCCATCATCGCAAACCCATTCCTGTCGAATCGGTCCTCGGAGTCAGCGGCAACCAGGTTTTCCTTTATCCCGCCAGCGCCCTGGCCGTCATCGTCAGCGAACACAACCCCACGGAAACCCTCAACCAGCAGTCCGGCGTGGATCATGCCCGGGTGATCGGCGACTGTTTCCAGCACTCCACGGTGCTGCCCTTCCGCTTCGGAACCGTCTTCAGCGACGACGAGAGCCTGCGCCGGTCGATCCGCGCCAACCAGCGCCAGTTCCTGTCGAATATCGACAAGTTGAGGGGCAAGACCGAGATGCACTTGAAGATCTTCGTCGAGGACGGCCGCGGCCAAGCCACTGGAAAGTGCCCGCCGGTCGGAGGAGTGGGCCAGCAATACCTGACCAGCCTGCGCGAGAGCGCCGGCCGGCTGCGCGAACGCCAGACCCGCGCCCGCGCCGTCAGCTTCCAGATGCACCGGCTTTTCGCGCCCCTGGACGAGGAGGTAAGCTGCCGGCTGACCGAGAGCGGCAAGATGGTGCTGGACATTGCGCACCTGATAGACCGCAAGTGCGTGGAGCGTTACCTGAACAAGTTCTCGGCCACTTGTACCGCCATGCGGGAGTACCGGATGCAACTCTCCGGACCCTGGCCGCCCTACCACTTTGTCCACCGGCTCACCCGCGGCGTTCATTGCCACCCGCCGCAGCAAGCGGCGGCGCTGCCCCTCGCGGAGGCTGTGCCGGCCGCCATGCCGACTCTTCCGCTTCAGGTCAGCATTCCAGAAGCGATTCCCACGCTGGCCTGAAGGGGCTGGCCTATGGCGCGGACAGCAAAAGAAGCCTTCCCGGCGCGGAATGGCTCTTGCACGCGGAATGGCTTTTACAAAAGAGCGGCCGGAGCGCTGCCGCTTGGCCGCATTGATTTGAAGCGCATTTTACGGCTGCCGGAGCCGGTGGCTACAAACTGAAGGAAGCTATGGCGCTGGCCTCATCGTCCCGGATGTCGAAGACGGTCGAGAGCTTGGTCAACTGCAGCAGATCGTAAATTTTCCTGACCGGATTCAGCAGCTTGACCTCGCCATGCTGATTCCGCGCCGCGGTATAGGCGCTCACCAGTTCGCCCAGCCCCGAACTGTCGATGTGGCTGACTTGCTCCAGATTCAGCAGGATATTCCTCGCTCCCTTGCCGATCAAGCCATGAACCGCCTCGCGCAACTGCACACTGCCCTCACCCAAGGAAATTCTCCCGCGCAAGTCCAGAACGGTCACGTCCCCGACTTCACGAACACCAATTGTCAGCACCACGGATATTCCTCCTTCTGAGCACACGTATAGAAGTCTTGCGGTTACGATCTGCGCATCAGCTCCGGAGCAACCCTGCGCCGCGGCGAAAAGAAATTAGCCTCAACCGGCCGACGAGGCTCTTGGCGGAAGTGCTTTATGTTTCCCCCCAGCCGGAGCCAAACGCTTGACGAGAGTTAACCCGGTTCCGGGCTGCAATTGTCGAAAGTGTACCTCATCCATGAAGGATCGCATCAGGAGGATGCCGCGTCCGGAGCCGCGCAGCAGATTTTCCGCGGCCAGCGGGTCGGGAAGCAGATCGGGATTGAAGCCTTTCCCTTGGTCGGCAAGGGTAATCAGCAGCAATGCACCGGTGTTTTCAAAGCCGGCGGCGATTTGCCTGGTGGGGTCGAACTGGTTGCCATGCACCACGGCGTTCACGGCGGCCTCGCGCGCCGCCAGGGCCACGCCGAAGCGCTCATCCTCGTCCAGGCCGGCCGCAAAGGCCAGTTTTAGCGCGGCGGCCTCTATCTCGGCAACGCTCTCCAGGGTGGAACTCAACCGCAAACTCAGCCGCCCTGTCTGGGGGTGGCTCACGAGTTCCTGTGGTTTGCTCACCGGCTTCGTCTTCATCCTCTCGGCCGCGCCATGCCCGAGGCACGTCGTCCGTGCTGGTTAGAGATTAAGCCCAAAATGAACGGACTGGGAACATTACGAAAGGACTGGCACCATGGGTCAGAGCTAACAGAACCGGAACAAGCCGGGCCCAGCCGCCAGAATTTGAATTTCCGGCCAGGCACCTCCAGGCAAATGCATTTACCGGCATAAACCGCCTGCATCCATAGACGCAAACCGGGCCTGACAGAATACACTCACCTCATGCACCCGCGCACCACAGCCCGCGTCAGCCTGACCGCGCTTCTCGGCACCCCGGTGACCGACGCCCAGGGCCACCTGCGCGGCCGGCTCCAGGACATCGCTGTGGCCACCGGCCCGGATGCCGGCAAGGTGGCGGGACTGGTGCTCAAAACCCGCGCCGGGCTGTTCATTGTGCCCTCCCACGAGGTGATGGAAACGCCCGCCGGCACCCTCGAGCTGCGCTCGGCGGGAGCCCTGGCGCCGCTCGAGGATCAGGGCAACTACCTTTACCTGGCGCAGGATCTGGTCGACCGTCAGATTATCGACATTCACGGCCGCAAGGTGGTGCGCGTCAACGACGTCGATCTGGAGTGGATGGGCCAGGGCGCGGCTCACCTGCTGCGCGTCTCCGAGGTCGAGGTGGGCTTGCGCGGCGCCTTTCGCCGCGTCTTCAAGGGATTGCTGCCCCGCGCCACGCTGGAGAGGCTCTCGCGCAAGTTCACCGCCCGTGGCATTCCCTGGCAGTTTGTGGACGTCATCGAGGTCGATCCGGCCCGGCGCGTCAAGCTGCGCATCGAGTACGAGCGGCTGGCCGAGATGCACCCCTCCGATCTGGCCGATATTCTGGAAGATCTGGCCCCGGCCGAGCGCGAGGCCGTCTTCACCTCGCTCGATGAAGAGGTGGCCGCCGAGACCCTCGAAGAGGTCGAGCCCAAGCTGCAAAAGTCGCTGCTCGAGAAGTTGGACGAAGAAAGAATCGCCGACATCGTCGAAGAAATGGACCCCGGCGCCGCCGCCGACCTGCTGGCCGAGCTGCCCGAGGAGCAATCCGACGCCATTCTGGAAGAGATGGAGCCGGAGGAGCGCCACGAGGTCCAGGAACTGCTCGAGTTCGATGAGGATTCGGCCGCCGGCTGCATGACCACCGACTTCGTCGCCCTCCCCATGGACGCCACCGTGGCCCAGGCCGTCGAGGCGCTGCGCAACTTTGACGGAGACCCAGAGAGCGTGACCGAAATCTACCTGCTCGACGAGCAGGAGATCTTGCGTGGCACCATTTCCCTGGCTCGCCTCATCGTGGCCCACCCGGAAACGCGGCTGGCGGTGCTGGCGGAGCCCCGCGTTCTTTCCTGCCCCTCCGGCCTGCACCAAAATCAGCTGGCCGAGCTCTTCGACAAGTACAACCTCCATGCCCTGCCCGTGGTCGATGCGCAAGGGCGCATGGTGGGCGCCGTACAGGCCGATCACGTCATCAATTTCCTGCGCGACAAGCTGTAGAACTCACCCCATCCGGCCCGTTCTGAGCAAAATTATTCATTTCCCTTCCCTTTCTGGCCACTAATCTCAAAGAAAAGGCGGGGATTGATCCTGATCTGTGAAAGAATTTATGTATGGTGCAGTTTCCCAAGGTCATACAGGGCGGCATGGGGGTGGGCGTCTCGAATTGGCGCCTGGCCCAGGCCGTCTCCAAGCTCGGTCAACTCGGTGTAGTCTCCGGCACGGCGCTCGACTCGCTTTTTGTCCGCCGTCTCGCCGATGGCGATCAGGGCGGCCATATGCGCCGCGGCCTGGACGCCTTTCCCTTTCCCGAGATGGCCAGGCGCATTTGGGAAGAGTACTTTGTCCCCGGCGGCAAGCCGGCGGGCGAGCCCTATCCGATCACGCCCATGCACCAGCACCGCGACCTGCGCAAGGTGGTCGAGCTGTGCATTGTGAGCAACTTTGTCGAGGTCTTTCTGGCCCGCGAAGGCCACAAGAATCCGGTGGGCGTCAACTTCATGGAGAAGGTGCAGCTTCCCCACCTCTCCTCGATCTACGGCGCCATGCTGGCCGGCGTGGGCTATGTGCTGATGGGCGCGGGTATTCCGCTGCACATCCCCGGCGTTTTGGACGCTTTTGCGGCCCAGCGTCCGGCCGAGTACAAGCTGAGCGTAACGGGCGCCGCGCAAGGGCTGGACGTGGCCATGCACTTTGACCCCGCCGACTACGCGGAGGGTCTGCTCCCGGTGCTCCAGCGGCCACGGTTTCTGGCCATCGTCAGCTCGAACACCCTGGCCACCACCATGCTGCGCCGGGCCAGCGGACGCGTCGACGGGCTGATTATCGAAACCCCCACGGCGGGTGGGCACAATGCGCCGCCGCGCGGCAAGCTGCAGCTCAACGCCACCGGCGAGCCAGTCTACGGCGAACGCGACCGGGTCGACATTGCCGGATTGCGCGCCTTGGGCGTTCCCTTCTGGATGGCGGGCGGTTACGGTAACGCCGCGAAGGTGCGCGAGGCCTTGGAGCAGGGCGCTGCAGGCGTGCAGGTGGGAACGGCATTCGAGTTCAGCGAAGAGTCGGCTTTGCGTCCCGATATGAAGAGTGAGCTTCTGGCCCAGGCGATTGCCGGCACAGCCAAGGTCTTCACCGATCCGGTGGCTTCGCCTACCGGCTACCCCTTCAAAACCGCGCAGTTGAAAGGCTCCTACTCCGATCCCGCGGTCACCGCCGCGCGGACCCGGCTCTGCGACCTGGGCCTGCTGCGCGAGCTCTACGCCAAGCCCGATGGTTCGCTCGGCTACCGTTGCGCCGCAGAACCGGTGGCAAGCTACCTGGCCAAGGGCGGCAAAATCGAGGAGACGGTAGGTCGCAAATGCCTGTGCAACGCACTGTTAGCCAATGTCGGCTTCCAGCAGACGCGCAAGGACGGCTTTGTCGAGCCAGCCCTGGTCACCGTGGGCGACGACCTGAATACCGTGGCGCAGTTCTTGGCGCCGGGCCGCTCGTCTTATAGCGCCGCCGACGTGGTCGAGTCGCTGCTGAGCCTGAGCGCGGAGATCAAACCCGCTCCAGCCGTAGCGGCCGGGCGGGTTCTGGCCAGAGCCTGACCCCCAGCGCATAAACCTCCGCGATTGACCCCATAGCCTCGCCAGCGCCTGAATGTGGCCAGATTATGAAGTTTTGACCGGCCAGCCCAACCGAATCAGAATTTTTACGTTATCCCCCCTACTCGGCGCCAGAATTTGGAGGCCGGAGTTCGTGCGCCCGCCCTGGCCTGTTATGGTCAGTGAGGACACCTGCGATGAATCCCCAATAGGAATCGGCTCATATGTGGAAGCGTTGGCGAATCCGGATACTGCTGTTTTTGGCCGTCCTCGGCCCTGGATTCATTACCGCCAACGTCGATAACGACTCCGGCGGCATTCTCACCTACTCGCAGGCCGGCGCGCAGTACGGCTACACCCTGCTGTGGACCATCATTCCCATCACCATCGCCCTGATCGTCGTGCAGGAGATGTGCGCCCGCATGGGCGTGGTCACCGGCAAGGGCCTGAGCGACCTGATCCGCGAGGAGTTCGGCCTCCGGCTCACCTTCGTGCTGATGGTGCTGCTGGTGGTGGTCAACTACACCAACGTGGTCACCGAATTCATCGGCATCGCCGGCTCGCTGAATCTGTTTCACGTCACCAAGTTCATCAGCGTGCCCTTTTGCGCGGTGCTGGTCTGGTTCATGGTGGTCAAGGGCAGCTACAAGAGCACGGAGAAGATCTTTCTGGTTGCCTCGGGGGTCTACATTGCCTACATCTTTGCCGGAGTGCTCGCGCAGCCGAACTGGCACGAAGCGCTGTGGTCCACTGTCAAGCTGCCGGCCAAGTCGGTCTGGAGCGACAAAGCTTATATGTACATGGCCATCGGCGTGGTGGGCACCACCATTGCTCCGTGGATGCAGTTCTACCTGCAATCGTCGGTCGTGGAGAAAGGGATCCGTGTAAAAGACTACGCGGCCTCGCGGCTGGACGTGATTGTGGGCTGCTTCTTCACCGACATTGTGGCCTGGTTCATCATCGTGGCCTGCGCGGCCACGCTCTTTGTACACGGCATGGGGGCCATCCAAACGGCCGCGGACGCGGCCGAGGCCATGCGCCCCCTGGCCGGCGACTACGCCTTTCTTCTCTTTGCCTTCGGGCTCTTCAACGCCTCGCTCTTTGCCGCCTCGATCCTGCCCATCTCGACGGCTTACACGGTCTGCGAGGGCCTGGGCTTTGAATCCGGCGTCGACAAGAGCTTCAAAGAGGCGCCCTTCTTCTACTGGCTCTACTCGCTGCTGATTGCCGGCAGCGCGTTGACCGTGCTGCTGCTGCCCAACGCGCAATTGATCAACTTCGCCATTCTTTCGCAGGTACTGAACGGCGTTCTGCTGCCAGTGGTCATCATCCTGATGCTGCTCTTGATCAACCGCGCCGACCTTATGGGCGAGCTGAAGAACTCGCGGCTTTGGAACTGGATCGCCTGGGGAACCAGCCTCATCGTGATCGGCATGACGCTGGTGATGCTCTGGGGCCTGATGCCGGGCCATTAAGAGTAGCGCCAGTCTCCAGGCCGGCGCTACCAATCCGCAAACAGGAGGCGCCTGAAAGCCGGCGGCTGGAGCCTCCGCACGGGGTCGAGTTCAGTGACGCGTCAGGGGCGCGCCCATGCTCTGGTTGCCTTGCGACCCGGGTTGTTGCCTTGCGACCCGAGGAGTTGATTCGCCTTCACCATCGCCCCGATGAACGAGTAACCTGGCAGTAGAACGGGTAACCTGGCAGCAGTGGCCAGCGCCTATCAGGCTGCAAAACAGGAGGATTCCCCATGGAGACTATCAAAACCATCACCAGAAGGCGCAGATCGTGCCGGAACTTCACCGACGAGGCGCTTTCCCAGGAAAAAATTACGGAATTGATCAACGCCGCGGTCTGGGTGCCCAGCGGCTCGAACCTTCAGCCGTGGCGCTTCGTGGCCGTCACCGGCAAGGCCAAGCTGAAGGAGTACTCCGACGCCGCCAAGAGAATGTGGCTGGAGAACCTCGACCGCTTCCCCCAGATGCGCCAGTATGAAAGGTCGCTCCAGGATCCGGAGTTCAACATTTTCTATAACGCGTCCACGCTCATCATCATCTACGGCGACAGCCATTCCTACTGGCACGTTCACGATTGCAGCATGGTGGCGCTCAATCTAATTCTGCTGGCCGAGGAGGAGGGCCTGGGCTGCTGCTGGATCGGCGAAGCCCACAATATCTTTGCCGATCCGGAGGTCAAAAAGGAGCTGGGAGTGCCGGAAAACTACCATTTGGTGGCGCCGCTGATTCTCGGCCACCCCGCCAAACCCCGCATGGCCCAGGAAAACTCCAATAAGCGCAAGCCCTTCGAAATCAAGTTTCTGTGATTTTCAGCGATGGATGCAAAGACTGCTCGCGCATGAGCCGGTCTCCGCATTAGAACTGGATGGCCCTGAGCGACTCGGGACGCCTGTGGGTAGGGGCGGTTCATTCACGCATCCGCATGGCACGCGGCTGCATGGGCCGGAGCGCTTACTTCCGCGTCAGCGAATCCGGCGCCAAATTGGAGGCCGGATCAGGCTCTGAACCCTGTGCCGGGCCGCTTACTGAATCCTGCGCCGAATCTGGAGTCGAATCGGGCGCCGAATCCTGAATGTGCCCCATTTTTTCGTACTTCGTGCGCAGGTAGCGCTCGAAGCTCTCCTGCGGTTCGACCTCGGACGAGACGCGCTCGACAACGGCGATGCCGGCTGACTCCAGCGCCGCGACCTTCTCCGGGTTGTTGGTGATCAGGCGGACCTGGGAGATGCCCAGCAGTTTGAGCACCTCGGCCGGCAACTCGTACTCGCGGCAATCGGCGGCATAGCCGAGCTCGACGTTGGCCTCGACCGTGTCCAGACCCTGGTCTTGCAACTCATAGGCCCTGAGCTTGGCCATCAGGCCGATGCCGCGCCCCTCCTGCTTTTCATAGAGAAGAATGCCCGCGCCCTCCTTGGCGATGCGGCGCATGGCCAACTCCAATTGCGGACGGCAGTCGCAGCGCAGCGAGCCAAAAACGTCGCCCGTCAGGCACTGCGAGTGGATGCGCACCACCGGAGGCGCGGAGTGGATGTCGCCCATCACCAGGGCCACCAAGCTCTCCACTTGACTGGCCGGCTGAGCGCCAGCCGGGGCGGGCTGCTCACGGATGGCGCGCGGCTCCGCCAGCGTTCCCTCGAAGCCCAGAATGCGAAAAGCTCCCCACCGTGTGGGAAAATCCGCCTCCGCGATCTTCTTCACGTTTTCAAATGCCATACTTTCATTCTACTTTGTATGAGGTGAAAGCGCTGCCAGCCGTCACAGGGGGTGGGATGAAGGGGCGGCTTTTTGTGGGCTATGTGCTTCAAATGGAGCGAGATAGTCTCTCAGATCGCGCATAAGCCAGGAGAAAAGGGAGCCGAATCCGCCGAAAAGCCTCCGGCGGGGCAAAGAAAGCGGGAAAATCCTTTCGAATGAGCTTGAAGCGGGGTTTTCTCCCCTCGGCCGCCAGTTCTCCGCCCGGCTCATTTCTTGTCTTCGAGCACCAGCAGCCGCTGGTGCGCCTGCCACTCCTGGTTGGGAAATTTGCCGGCCGAGGCGGCCAGGAACTGGTGGTAGCAGGCAGCCGCCTCCGCTTTCTGGTGCAGCGTGTCGTAGGCCGTCGCCCGGAGGAAGTAAGTCGAAGGAACCTCGGGAAGGTACTTTGACCGCATCTCCAGGGCGTGGAGCGTGATGGAGGGCTGGTTGGTCTTCGAGGCGGCGAAGGCCAGCCCGCTCCAGCCGCCAGCATTGGCCGGGTCCAGCCGGGTGGCCTTGTCGAAGGCCGTGAAGGCCTCGGCGAACTTCAACTGATGGACCAGGTTCTGCCCGTGGGCCACCAGCAGGTCCGGATCGCCGGGGCGGCCGGCGAGCAGCTTGAGGTAGAGTTGGTCCGAGGCGGCGGCCTCTCCGGCCTCGGCCAGCACTTCGGCCAGGATGCGGGTAATGGCGGCGTCCTGGGGGTGGGCATCGTGCAGTTTCTCGATGAGCGGCAAGGCCTCGCCCTTGTTCTGGTCGGCCAGCACGGTGGCCAGTTGCGCGGTCAGAGCCGCGTCCCCAGGAGATTGATCGAGCGCCTGGCGCAGCAGGGTTTCGGCCTCGGGGTACTGCTTGCGGAGGATTAGCAGATGGGCCAGTCCGGCGCTGGCTGCGGCGTTGGCCGAAGCGGAGTTCGCGGTGGAGTTCGCGGCAGAGTTCGTGGAGGAGCTCGCGGTGGAGCTCGCGGCAGGGTTCGTGGAGGAGCTCGCGGCGGAGTTCGCGTTCCCGGCCAGAACGCGGCGGTAAGCGGCTTCGGCGGCCTCATACTGGCCAGCCTGCTCGGCCAGGCTGGCGGCCAAAAGCGTGTCCTCCGGAGTCTCGGGCGAGAGCTTCAGCGCCTCCAGCAAATCCTCCGAGGCCTGGGTCGGATCGGCCGCGCGGTCAATCTGGGCCAGCGCCCGCCAGGCCCGCGCCTGGGCGCCGATTCCAGCCGCGCCGGAGTCGAGCATGGTGGCCGCCACCAGTTCCGGCCGCGCCTCGGCCAGTTTTCCCTGCCGCGCCAGCAGCAGCCCCAGTTCCATATGCACCTCAAAGGACTTCGGATTGGCCTCGACTGCCCGCCGGTAGAATCCCGCCGCATCCTCCGGCCGGTCTTGCATCACGGCCACGTAACCGGCGTCAAACAGCGCCCGCGCATCGGCCGGGTGAGCTGCCAGCCAGGGAGCGAGCCTGGCCTCGGCCGTCTTCCAGTCGGAAGCGACGATGGCCGCCTCGGCCTCCGCCACCTCATCAGAGACTGGCTGAGCCACGGCGGCCGAAGGCGCGGAGCTGGAAACTGGCGGCTCCGCACTCTGCGCGGAGGTTTGGCCGAAAGCAGCGGCGGAGACCAGCATCAAGGCCAGCAGCGGAACAATAACAGCGGAACGGGAGAAGAAACAGGGCACGGAATACCTCAACTGACAGTTTACCGGGGCTTGCCGGAACGGAACCGGAAGGCTCGCCGAAACGAACCCGAACAAGAGCGGCTGAGGGTTGGACGCGATTGCACCGTTGCCGCACTCCGAAGTTGCCGCCGCCGGACTAATTTTTCTTCTTCGGGCTCCTGAACTCCGGGCTTCGGGCGGCTGGCTTTCGTTTCTGCAATGGAAGAACAAGCCCTCCGCCCGGCTTCGATAAAGGAGCGTAAATCGGAGAACCTCTCCAGCGCCTTCCTTGATTCCCGCCGGCCGAGACTTTGTCCATTTTCTTGCGGTAGGCTGAAAAGACGCATTATTACCTCGCCTCTGTTAACAACGAATGCTAGGATCGTTAGTTTGGCGGGATTACCCACTGGGAGAGCGGTTCCAGTCGCCTGATAATGGCATTTCCGCAAATGGCGTTTTGCAGTGCCGCTGAGGCCTGCCCAAAGCTAATTTCAGGGCGATAGGGCTGGTAAAATGGCCGGTACTGGCAGTATTTGTGAAGATGCCTGGCCGCTCAACCTGAGCCGGAATGAACTGGCTCAAAGATAGAAGCAGAACCGGCTCGAAAGAGCTCAATCCATAGCCTCACCGGCTACGAAGGAGAACACGCAGATGGCAGTTAAGGTCGGTATCAACGGCTTCGGCCGCATTGGACGCAATGTTTTGCGCGCCGCGCTGAGCAATCCCGAGATTGATTTTGTCGCCGTCAACGACTTGACCAGTGCGGCGACGCTGGCCCACCTGCTCAAGTACGATTCGGTCCTTGGCAACCTGAAGAACGAGATTGCCGCGGGCGCGGACTACATCTCCGTCGACGGAAAGAAGATCAAGGTCTTCGCCGAGCGCGATCCGGCCAAGCTGCCCTGGGCCGAGGTGGGCGCGCAGATTGTCATCGAATCCACCGGCCACTTCACCGACGGAAGCAAAGCCAAGGCGCACCTGGGCTCGACCGTCAAGAAGGTCATCATCTCGGCTCCGGCCACCAATGAGGACCTCACCATCGTGCTGGGCGTCAATCAGAACAAGTACGATCCGCTCCGGCACAACGTGATCTCGAACGCCAGTTGCACCACCAACTGCCTGGCGCCGGTGGTCAAGGTGATTCTGGAGACCAGCGGCCTGGTCAGCGGCCTGATGACCACCATCCACAGCTACACCAACGACCAGGTCATTCTGGACTTTCCGCACAAGGACCTGCGCCGCGCCCGCGCCGCCGCCCTTTCGATGATTCCCACCTCGACTGGCGCCGCCCGCGCTCTCAAGCTGGTCATCCCCGAGGTTGCTGGCAAGCTGGACGGCTTCGCCCTCCGCATCCCCACCCCCAACGTCTCCATCGTCGACCTGACCTACATCGCCGAGAGGCCCATCACCGCCGAAGAGCTGAACGCCGCCTTCAAGAAAGCCTCCGAGGGCGAGCTCAAGGGCATTCTGGGCGTTGACTCGAACCTGCTGGTCAGCTCCGACTTCAAGGGCGACCCGCGCAGCTCGATTGTGGATGCGCCGCTGACCAAGGTGACGGGCAACCTCGTCAAGGTGCTCAGCTGGTACGACAACGAGTGGGGCTACTCGAACCGCGTCGTCGATCTCGTCGGCTTCCTGGCCAGCAAGGGGCTCTGAACGCCGACCGGCTTAAAGAAACTGTGAAGACAGTTTCAAAGGGCCATAAACGCACTTTCAAAGCGATATAAAAGCAATTTTGCTCGCCGCGGCGCCCATGGAGTTGACCTTTATGGGCGCCGCGCTGGTACACTTTCCACGCTCTCCGCCCGCAAGAATCGCAGACCTTTAACTTCGGGCGAGGAACCCAAGTCCTTACCCGGAGTAATCTCCATGGCCAAGCTCTCCATTCGCGATATTGATCTGACCAACAAGCGGGTCTTCATCCGCGTCGACTTCAACGTGCCGCTGACCGAGGACGGCTCGGCCATTACCGACGACACCCGCATCGTGGCCACGCTGCCCACCATTGTTTACGCCCTGCGCCACAAGGCCAAGGTCATCCTGGCCTCGCACCTGGGCCGCCCCAAGGGAAAACCCAGTCCAAAATACTCGCTGCGCCCGGTGGTGGACCGGCTGCGCGAACTTCTCGACAAGACGCTGGGCGAAAAAGTCAACGTAGGCTTTGCCCCCGATTGCGTGGGGGAGGTGGCCGCGGAGATGGCCCGGCAGCTTGAATCCGGCCAGGTGCTGCTGCTCGAGAACTTGCGCTTCCATGCCGAGGAGGAAGCCAACGATCCGGCCTTCTCCAAGGCGCTGGCCTCGCTGGCCGAGGTTTACGTCAACGACGCCTTCGGCTCGGCTCACCGCGCTCACGCCTCCACGGAAGGCATTACCCATTTTCTGCAGCCCGGCGTCGCCGGCCTGCTGATGAAAAAGGAAATCACTTATCTTGGCAAAGCCCTGGAAAGCCCCGAAAAACCCTTCGTGGCCATCATCGGCGGCTCGAAGATCTCTGGCAAGATCGACGTCATCGACAACCTGCTCGACAAGGTCGATACGCTGGTGATCGTCGGCGGCATGGCCTACACTTTCCTGCGCGCCCTGGGCGTCTCGACCGGCAAGTCGCTGGTTGAAGAGGACAAGATCACCCTGGCCAAGGCGGCTCTCGACAAGGCCAAGGCCAAGGGCGTCGAGCTGCTGCTGCCGGTCGATAACATCCTGGCCGACAAATTTGCCGCCGACGCCCAGACCCAGCCCTGGGACTGCTCGAAGGACTTTCCCGCCGATTGGCTGGGCCTGGACATCGGCCCCAAGTCGATTGCGGCCATCGAGAAAGTGGTCTCGACCGCGCGGACGATCGTCTGGAATGGCCCGGCCGGCGTCTTCGAGTTTCCCCGCTTTGCCGTGGGCACCAACGCCATCGCCAAGGCCGTGGCGGCCAACCAGAAGGCCACCTCGATCGTCGGTGGCGGCGACTCGGTCTCGGCCATCAACCAGGCTGGCGTAGCCGATCAGATCACCCACATCTCCACCGGCGGCGGCGCTTCGCTCGAGTTTTTAGAGGGCAAGAAGCTGCCCGGCGTGGAGGCGCTGACGAACAAGCCCTAGAACGCGGCCGCCGGTTCAGTCGTGTAACCAGACCGGCTCTGCGCCTCCGGCAGCTCCCACGCGGCGCCGCCCGCCATTGCATCAAAGGCGGTTGTCGTAGCAAAGCCGGACTTTCCCCAGCTTCCGATTCTGGAAGCTGGGAGGGGTCCACGCCCCATCACAACAGGCGAAATCACACGGTCAGTGAGTTGGTGAAGAATGCCGCCACTGACCGGGATTTTGCAGAATGCTGTTAACCGGGATTCATTCGAGGAGCCTACAAAATGCCACGTAAAGCGCTGATTGCCGCCAATTGGAAGATGTACAAAACGCCTGCTGAAGCCAAGGCCTTTGTCGAGGCCTTTTTGCCGCTCGTCGCCGGGCACACGCGCGATGAGATTGCGCTGTTTCCCTCGCCGGTGCTTCTGCCCACGGTGATTGCCGCCGCCCAGGGCTCCCGCGTGGCCGTGGGCGCGCAGAACATTCACTTTGCCGAGGAGGGCGCCTTCACCGGCGAAACCTCTGTGGGCCAATTGCAGGCCGTGGGCGGAACGCACACGCTGATCGGCCACTCCGAGCGCCGCCAGTACTTTGCCGAGACCGACGAGATTGTGAACAAGAAGCTGCACACGGCGCTGAAACACGGAGTTGTGCCGGTGGTCTGCGTGGGCGAGGTTCTGGCCGAACGCGAGGCGGGCCAGACCGCCGCGGTGCTCAAGAGGCAGATTGCCGGGGCTTTGGCGGGCATCAGCGCCGAGCAGGCCGCGCCTCTGGTGATCGCTTACGAGCCGGTCTGGGCCATCGGCACCGGCAAGACCGCGACGCCGGAGATCGCCGTCGAGGCGCACAAGATCATCCGCGCCGAGGTGGCCAAACTGCTGGGCGCGCCGCTGGCGGCCAGCCTGCGCATTCTCTACGGCGGCAGCGTCAAGCCGGACAACGCCACCGCTCTGATGGGCCAGGAAGAGATCGACGGGGCCCTGGTGGGCGGAGCTAGCCTCAAGCCGGATTCATTCACCGCCATCGTCAACTACTGATTGCTGATCCGGCCCTGAACGAATAAACAAATTTGGGTGCCCCGCCCCTTCGACTTCGCTCAGGGCAGGCTCTCGCTTGTCATTCTGAGCGAAGCGCAGCGAAGTCGAAGAAGCTGCGTCTTGAAACTTTTGCGGCTAGGGTGGGAATCGGGGTCGTTTCCAATGGGCCGGTCAAATTTGGCCTGCTCTTTTCTGAACCGCTCTTCTTCGCTTACTCTTCCCGGCAGTCCAGCTTGTGCGCCTCTTCGCTGATCTTGGCCGTGGTGGCGGCCATCTCTTCCACTGAATTGGCGATTTGAATCACTTGTTGAGCGGTGCTTTCAAAGGTGGCCGATGTGCTCTCGGCTTTGAGGCGAATGGCCTCGAAATCCGCGCACAATTGCTTCGAAAAGGGCGTGATCTTGGCCGATTCGGCCTGCGAAACCTCGGCCAGCCTCCTGACCTCGCCGGCCACGATGGCGAAGCCGCGGCCCACCTCGCCGGCGCGGGCGGCCTCGATGGCGGCATTCAGCGCCAGCAGGTTGGTCTGGCCGGCAATGTCGCTGATGGCATTGGCAATCGGCTCGAAGGCCTCGGTCGCCTTGGACGAATTCGTCACGTCCGCCACCAGTTCCTTGAAGACGGCTTCCTGCTCCTGGAAGGTTTGCAGCAGCGATTGAGCCATCTGCGCGATGCCGGCGTTGGCCGTCGTCATGCGCGACAAATCTGAATTTACGTTGGCCGCAATGCTGATCTCTTCCGACCGGCGCTGCTCGACGTGGTCCTTCAGGCCCTCCACATTGGCCATCTCCTCGGCCAACCGGGACTTTTCATAGTGGTGACAGTTGTCGGGCTTGTTCAGGCCGTTGAAGATCGCCACCGCCATCGTCTCGCATTTGCCGTAGCCGCAGGCGCAGCAGTTGTAGAGGTCCGCGTCGGAGTTCTTCTTCATGGACAGATAGACCTGCTTCAATTCGGCCGGAGACGGCTGCTTGATGGTGTTGTTGTCGGAGAGGTCCAGGTAGTTGCGGCCGTACATTCCCGGCTGCCAGTGCTTGTCGATGACCTTCTTCAACTTCTTGCCGCCCAGCAAGCGCGCCAGCAATCCCTTCTCGCGGTACTCTTCCTTCATCTGCTGGGAACGCTTCTCGACCAGCGCTTCAATCTCATCTACGGATTTGTGCATATTCAGCGTGCCCGTGCCGCCATTGCAGCCCATCTCGCAGTTCAGGCAATCGACCAGCAGCGGCGCCACTCCTTTTTGAATGTCGTCGGCCAGGTGGTCCAGGTAATGGTAGATCGTCGGGCAGCCCTCGATCTTGCGGGAGACGGAGCCAACGTCGGGATTCTCCCGAAGCGCAGTGCGCAGCAGGCCGCCCGGAGTGGAAAAGAGCACGGCCCGCTCGGCCGGCGGATTGTCGTACTCCAGGGCCTTGTAATTGGAGAGTGAAATGCCCTCCTTGCGGAAGAATGCGTCGATCGAGCGGAAGGTGACGTTGAAGTCGCCCTGGCCAACCTCATCGAACTCCCGGGCTTTGGCCAGGCAAGGGGAGATGACCGCCACCTTGCAATGGCGCTCCTGCTGATAAAAGCGCCTGATCATTTTGATCGTATGCAGCATGGGGCTATCGGCCGGGGCCAGGTACTTCAGCAGCTCCGGCTTGTAGATCTGGATGTAGGTCACAATGGCCGGGCAAGGCTGAGAGATTACCGCCTTGGGCTTGGATTGCTTGATGTGCTCCAGATAGGTTTTCACCGTCAGCTCGGCGCCAAAGCTGACATCGAAAACCGAACGGACGCCCAGGCTCTTCAGCCAGCCGTTGATCTTCAGGTAATGGCCGGGGAAGTTGGCCGCTACGGCCGGGGCCACGATGGCTACCAAGGGAATGCCTTCCCTGGCTGCCTGGAGAAAGGCGCCGAAATCATCCAGCCCGATACGGGCGTCATGACTGCAGGCGGTGATGCAGTGGCCGCAGCCGATGCACATATCCTGGTTGACTTCCACATAGTCGCCGCTGCCGTCATTGCAGAACTTCACCGGGCAGGCGTCGATGCAGGCGTGGCAGTTGACGCATTTCTCGCGGTCAACATCAATGATCTTGCGGATGGACTGTTTCACTAGGGGTCCTCTCGCCGTAAATGCCGGCCATTGTCTCTCCATCGGCAATTTTCCCCCTTGGCTTTACGATTTCCCGGTCTTATTCCTCGGATTTCGCGCGGATTTCATTCGAATTTCATTCGAATTTCGCGCCGCATGAGACGCCCTTCGCTTCAACGGCCAATTTCGGCCTCTCTTCAAGTCACAGGGCGCATCGCCCCAAGCCCGAGGACGCATCGCCCCCAAGCCAATCCTGCAAGCCTTTCCGTGCAAAAACGCGCGATTTCAAAGAGAATGGAGAGGAACAGATTTTTTTAGCGCTATTTTTCAGAAAACGAGGAAGAGGAACGCTTGGCGCCGACGCAGATGCAAATCCCCCGCTGGACCGCCTCCGAGTTCGAGCGGCTGGTTCTCGACTTGAAGCCCAGGGTCGCGGTCTTCGATTGCGATGGAACGCTGTGGAGTGGCGACTCCGGCTCCGGCTTCATGAACTGGTCGCTGGAGCAGGGCCTGGTCTCGCGTTCCAGTTGTGATTGGCTCGACGCGCGCTACCGGGCCTACCTGGCAGGAGCGGTGAGCGAGGAGCGGATCTGCGGCGAGATGGTGCAGATCTACGCCGGCCTCAGCGAGCAGGAGGTGCGCGCGGCCGCGGCGGTTTATGTGCGCCAGTTTGTCGATCCGCGCGTCTTCGCCGAGATGGCTGCGCTGGTGGCCGCGCTCGACCGGGCCGGGGTCGAATTATGGGCCGTCAGCTCCACCAACAAGTGGGTGGTCGTCGAGGGGGTGCGCCAGTTCGGCATTCCCGAGTCGCGCGTGCTGGCCGCCGAGGTGCGTATCCTTCAGGGCCTTATTACCGCCGAGATTGTGGACGTGCCCACCGGCGCGGGCAAGGCCGCGGCTCTGAAGCGCGTGGGCCTCGCCCGTCCCGATGCGGTCTTCGGCAACTCCATCCACGACCTGGCTATGCTCGAGTTGGCCCGCCGCGCCTTCCCCGTCAATCCCTCGCCGGCCTTGATCGAGGCGGCGGCCATCAAAGGCTGGGGCTACTTCCGGCCCGAGGCTGCCGAGGGCGACACGGCGGCCGTGGGTGGCGAATCCTCCCACTCCGGGCAATAAACCCTTTGGGGAGAAGAATCAAGCCCGTTTCCGTCCCGCCCGGCGGCGGGCAATGCGGGGCGCGGACGCTGCAACCCTTTTGCTGCGTTTACACTGGAAGCGTGGAAGAAGCCCAGCCCCGCCTCAAACCTCGTCCCGCCGCTCCCGCCTTGCGTTTTGTGGTGGCGGCGCTGATTGTGCGTGACGACGAGGTCCTGATCGGTCAACGCCGCCCCGATCAGCCGATGGCGCTCAAGTGGGAGTTTCCCGGCGGCAAGATCGAGGCTGGCGAGGGCCCTGAAGAGGCGCTGGCCCGCGAACTGGACGAGGAACTCAGCATTCGCGCCACCATCGGCCCTCCTGTCACCCGCATCCGCCACAACTACCGCCATGGCGGTGCCGTCGACTTGCAGTTTTTCGCCGTCCACGAGTTTACCGGCGAGATTGTCAGTAGCATCTATCGCCAGGTGCGCTGGGTCCGGCTCGACGAGCTGACCGCCTACGAGTTCCTGGCCGCCGACCGCGGGCTGATCCGCGATCTGGCCGCCGGCAAGCTGCTGTGAGCCCCTTCGCACGTTGATTTTTTCCCAGGAATCCCAGATCATCGCCATTCCGCCGCAAATGAAATTGCGGTGAGGATGGAGACCGAGGCCGTAGGGCCTTTACCACGGCCAACTGCCTGCGCCGGGAAACGGGCGCTGCGGCGTCAGCCTTGCGTGGCGCGCGCCGTGGCCAGGTAGGCCAGCCACTCCTCCATCCCCGCGCCGGTCTTGGCGGAGGTCTCGAAGATGCGAATTCCAGGGCGAATCTCGTTGATGTTTTTGAGCGCCGCCTCGCGGTCGAAGTCGCAAGGCCCGGCAATGTCGATCTTGGTGATCACCGCGGCGTCGGCCGAGTTGAACAGGGTGGGGTACTTCAACGGCTTGTCCTCGCCCTCGGTCACGCTCAAAAGGGCCACGCGAATGCGCTCGCCCAGGTCGTAGCTTGAAGGGCAGACCAGGTTGCCCACATTCTCGATGAACAGGTAGTCGAGCTGGTTGAGCTCGACGCCCGGCCAGTCCTCCAAGTGCTTGCCAATCATTTCCGCGTCCAAGTGGCAGATTCCATGCGTGTTGATCTGGCGCACCGGAGCACCGCTTGAAGCCAGCCGCCGGGCGTCGTTGTCGGTCTCCAGGTCGCCGACCAAGGCCGCCACTCGCGCCCCACGCGCCTTCAGCTCCCTCATCGTCCGCTCCAGAAAAGCGGTCTTGCCCGTCCCCGGACTGGAAACCAGGTTCAGCACCAGCACTCCGGCGGCCACGTAGCGAGCCCGCAGCTCGGCCGCCAGTTCATCGTTTTTTTTCAGAATTCCCCGCCGCAACTCCACAATCCGGGTGGTCATTTCTTCTCCTTAGCCTCGTCAATCTCATCAATCTCGAACGAATCAATCTCCAACTCGCGGCCCTGGCGCAGGTCGTGGGAGGGCGTGCCGCAGCGTGGACAGCGGAAGCTCTGCACGCCATCCAGTTCGACATCCAGCCCGCAGGGCTCGCAGTGCACCACCACCGGCAGCACGTCCACCACCAGCTTCGAGCCTTCCAGGGGGGTGCCCTCGGCCGCAATTCCGTAACAGAAATCCAGCGACTCGGGAATTACCGAGGCCAGCGCTCCGACCCGCAGCCGCACCTCTTTGACCCGCGCGCCGGGGTAATCCGCCAGCGACTCGGTCACCGTCTCGACAATGCTCGTAACAATCGAAATTTCATGCATAAAAGATCAATTTTACGCTCCCGCCAACCGCTGGCCGCAGCCATAGTCGCCTCGGCAGCCGGTTCGGCCTTTTTCCACTGCGGCCGCGGTGAAAACCTCTCGCGTTTCCGCTTCGCCCAAAAGGCCATGGCCTCGACGGCACCTGCGCGCGGTTGAAAGGACTGTGACGGTTCACGGGTAGCCGGGCGCATGGCCACTTCCATTCCGCTCCGGTAAACTGGGAGGGCGATGAGTACGATTCATAAAATTCAATGGGCTGTTCTGCCGGCTGCTCTAACCGCGGCTCTGGCGGCGGGACTGGCGGCAGCTCTAACACTGGCCGGTTGCGGAACGCCGGCAGCGCCGCAGCCGCCCTCGCTGAATCTGCCCGACAGGGTGACGGATCTCTCCGCTGTCCGCGCCGGCAACCAGGTTTCGCTCACCTGGACGATGCCCCGGAAGAACACCGACAAACTGCTGCTGAAGAGCAACGTCGCGGTGCGCGTCTGCCGCCGGGAAGGGACCGGAGGCTGCGATGCAGCTGGCGTTGAGCTTTTCCTGGCTCCGGGAGCGGCTGGGACGTTCACCGAGACGCTGCCCGGCACGCTGACCACGGGGCCGCCACGCCCGCTCGACTACTTTGTCGAACTGAGGAACCGCCATGGCCGCTCGGCTGGCCTGTCGAATCCCGCCCAGGTGCTGGCTGGCCAAGCGCCCCCGCCGGTCATTGGCTTGACGGCCGAGGTGCGCAAGCCGGGCGTCGTCCTGCGCTGGACGGCCCTGGGCGCGGCGCGGGAATCGTCCATGACGGAGATTCGCCTGCATCGCCAGCTGCTGACGCCGCCCGCCGCCAAGCCCCATACCGGCCTGCTGGCGCCTCAGCCCGAGCCGCTCGGAGAGAACCTGCTGGTAGCCTCTTGCGCGCCGGAGGAACGCGCGGGAAGCTGCCGCGCCCTCGACAGGAGCATTCGCTTCGGCCAGAGCTACGAGTACCGCGCCCAGCGCGTGGCCCGTGTCACGGTGAACGGCAAAACGCTGGAACTGGACGGTGAGTTCTCCGCCCCGGTGCGCGTCGAGGCTCAGGACATCTTCCCACCCGCCGTGCCCACCGGCCTGGTTGCCGTGGCTTCGACAAGCGAGAACGCCGCCGAGACGCCTGCTCAGAATACCTCCAGCGAGACCGCCATCGATCTGAGCTGGCAGCCGGTAGCCGACGCCAGCCTGGCCGGCTATATCGTCTACCGATACGAGGGCGAAGGACAGGCCGTATGGCGGCGCATTTCGCCCGCCGAGCCGCTGGTTCCCCCAGCCTTTCACGACAGCCGGGTCCAGCCCGGCCACTCTTACCGCTACGCCGTCAGCGCCATCGGCCAGAACGGACACGAAAGCCCCCGCTCGGCCGAGGCTGTGGAGTCCGTGCCCACCCCGTAAGCTTTTCTCCAACGGCTGGTTGTCGGTGGCGGACGGCGGCTTCACAGGGCTTTGAAGGGTGCGGACTTCGGCTCGCACAGACAGCTCGGAATCAACCGCGGTTTTGGCCCCCGAGGGGAAATTTCGACCAATCTTCTCTTCCTGGAGGATTTCCGCATGAGATACTGCCGCTTTTTCTTCGAAAACCAGACCCACTACGGCGCTATTGAAGATCGCGCGGGCGAACCTTGGATCGTGCGCCTGATGGCCGCTCCCGAAGAAGACCTGGCCTACCGTCTGGAGCACGGAAGGACGCCCGCCCTCGACCTGGGCTTCGCGCCGATGCCGCTGAGCGCCGCCGCGCTGCTGGCGCCGGTCACGCCCTCGAAGATTGTCTGCGTGGGCCGCAACTATCGCGCCCACGTAAAGGAAATGGGCAGCGAACTTCCCGCCGAGCCGCTGCTCTTCTTCAAGCCGCCCTCGGCGCTGCTCTCGCCCGGCGGAGTGGTGCGGATGCCCGCCGCCTCAACCCGCGTGGACTTTGAGGGCGAACTGGCGCTGGTCATAGGCCGCCGCGTTCGCCATCTGAAAGAGGAAGACTGGCGAGGAGCCGTGCGCGGCTTTACGCTGGCCAACGACGTGACCGCCCGCGACCTGCAAAACCGGGACGACCAATGGACCCGCGCCAAGGGCTTCGACACTTTCTGCCCGGTTGGCCCGCTGGTCAGCGACGAACTCGACGCCGAGGCCGGCCTCACCCTGGAAACCCGCGTCAACGGCGAACTGCGCCAGCGCGGCTCGACCCTGGACTTTATTTTTTCGATTCCCCGGCTGCTCGCCTACATCACCGCCGTGATGACCCTGGAACCCGGCGACCTGGTGCTGACCGGAACCCCCTCCGGGGTGGGGGCGCTCAAGGCTGGGGATTGCGTCGAGGTCACCATCCCCGGCTTGGGTGTGCTGGCCAACAGCTTCCAGGCCGAAAGGGACTGAGCCCTCGCCACCGCCTGCAACCTTGACCGCGCGGAGGAATCTAACAGCCGTACACTGGAGCCAAAGGCGTTTGCAGCCGGGAGTTCCCTTCCCCAGGAGGTATCATGCCGCTGAATCTGCTCGAACTGTTGCGCAACTTCACCATAGTCGTCGCCGACACCGGCGACATCGAGGCAATCGGAAGATTTCGCCCCCAGGACTCGACCACCAACCCCTCGCTGATCGCTGCCGCCGCCGAGTTGCCGCAGTACCAGCCCATTGTGGACGGCGTCTTGCTGGCCGCGCGCGAGGAGTTGGGGAAGGCTGCCGAGTCGAAGGCCGTCGCCAATCTCGCTTTTCGGCGACTGGCCATCGCCTTCGGCAAGAAGATTCTGGCCATCGTTCCGGGGCGCGTCTCGACCGAGGTGGACGCCCGCCTCTCCTACGACACGCAGGCTACCATCGCGCAGGCCCGCGACCTGATCGCGCAGTACGGCAAGGCCGGCATCGGCCGCGTGCGTGTGCTCATCAAAATCGCCTCCACCTGGGAGGGCATCCGCGCCGCCGAAGTGCTGGAGCGCGAGGGAATCCACTGCAACCTGACCCTGCTCTTCGGCCTGCATCAGGCCATCGCGGCAGCCGAGGCCGGCGTCACGCTGGTTTCGCCCTTCGTGGGCCGCATCCTCGACTGGTACAAGAAAGACACCGGTAAGGATTTCCAAGGCGCCGATGATCCCGGCGTAAAGTCCGTGACCGCGATCTATAACTACTACAAGAAATTCGGCTATAAAACGCAAGTGATGGGCGCCAGCTTCCGTAACATTGGCGAGATTTGCGAGTTAGCCGGCTGCGACCTGCTGACGATCTCGCCGCAACTGCTGGCCGAGCTTGAAGCCGCCGTGCGCGAGTTGCCGCGCAAGCTCTCGCCCGAAGCCGCCAAGGCGCAGCCCATCAAAAAAATTGTCATGGACAAGGCCGTCTTCGACCGCCTGCACGCCGCCGATCGCATGGCCACCGATAAGTTGAAGGAAGGCATTGAAGGCTTCTCGGCCGCGCTGGTCAAGCTGGAGGCTTTGCTCGCCAAGCGCCTGGCCGAGTTGGAAGCGCACAACACCGCGGCCGCCTGATTTAATCCATGCAGGATACGATCGACGAATTCTGCGCCCCATCCTTTTCGCTTGCCGGTTTCGGCCGATAGGTTGCATCCCGGACGACCGGTTCACTCTCCCGGCCGAGTTCCTTACATCCCGCCCTTGCCCAGCAAAACGCCAATGCCGTAGGTGACCGCACCTTCGATGGCGCCGACGGCGGTCATTTCAAAGCCGGAGGACCACCAGGAGCGAATGGTAATCAGCGACTTGGATGCTCCGACGGCGAAATGCGCGGCCAGCGAGATGATGGCGGCGGCGATCACGGCCTCAATGCCCTGCATGAAGAAAAAGGGAATGATGGGGATGAAGGCGCCGACGGCGGTCGAGAGCGCGCCCGATCCGGCTGAAACCAGCGGGTTGGCCAGCGCCTCCTCGGAGGTGCCAAGCCGCTCCGATGCCAGGGCGCGGAGCATCTGCTCGGGGTCGCTGGCGATGTGCTCCACCATGTGCATCGCGTCATCCTCGGGCAGGCCTTTCACCTGGTAGTAGAGCGAGAGCAGTTCGCTGGCCTCGGGGCCGTTCATCTGGATGGCCTCGCGCTCGCGGGCCACTTCAGCCATGTAGATTTCGCGCTCGCTCTTGGCGGCCAGATAAGCCCCCGATCCCATCGAAAGGGCAGAGGCGATCAGGCCGGAGATGCCGGCCAGCAGTACGTACTTGCTATTGCCGGCGGTGGCGCCACTGACGCCGCTGACGATGCCGAAGATGGCGCCCAGCCCGTCGTTGACTCCGTAGATGGCGTCGCCGATCCAACTGCCGGGCTCCTTGCGGCCCTGATCGCGCTTGTCCAGCAGTTCATCGAGAACCACCTGGGGGTCGATTTTGTGCGCGCCGGGGGGGGCTTGATAGTGGCCGCGCAAGAGCGAACCCAGCTCGCGGTGATGGTCCTTTTCGTCCTCGACGACGTGTTCGAGAATGGCCACCGAACCCTCGTCGCCCAGCTCCTTCAACTGCGTCCCGTAGCGGGCGATGTCGCGGCTTTCCTCGATCTCCAGGCGGCGCAGGGCCATGCGCACACCGCCGGCGCGGTGGGTCAGCGAGTCGGCCACGCCGGTGGGCGCGCCGCGATAGACGGGCTCGGCTCCGCCCAGCTCCTCGATGCGGCCGTGCCATAGCGCGGCGTGCTCCCATTCAGCGCCAGCCAGGTGGCGCAGCACCTGGGCGCGCACCGGCTCCGTGTCCCGGTCGGCCATCGTCAGGTAGGTGTGATAACCCTCCATCTCAGCCTGCCAGTTGGCTTCCAGCGCCGCCAGAACCTTCTTCAATTTGGCGCCGCTTAGCGTTTCATTGGCCATCTTTTCCCTCGCTATTCATTGAGAATACGGCATTTTCACCACTTTTGGCAGCATTTGGCCGCCTCCTTCCGACTGGATTGAAAACTGTCTAAAAACTTCGTGTTTTGAAGGGGACGGGCTTCAGCCCGTCCGTTGAGAGCAAGGTGGATTGCCGGCTTCAGCCGCTGAGGGAAAGCAGATAGCCGCAAAAAACTTCCCTCAGTGGCTAAAGCCCGTACCCTTCAATAAAGCTTGCACCCTTCCCTCCAAAACAGGTTTTCAGACAGATTCCAAGAATCCCCCGGCCCTGAGGAAGCCCTTGGGCTCTGTGGGCTGCGGACGGGGACGGTTTTTCCTCAATTTCCTCCGCCGGAGTCCTTCCCGCAGGGCCGCGGGTGCGCCTAGACTCTTCGATATGGCCACCCTTCCCAACCTGGCTTTCGACGCCGGCTTGCCCGCCAACGTCGAAGCCGAAAAAACCATTCTCGGCGCCATCCTGCTGGACAACGCCGCCCACTCCGAGGCCGCCGAAAAGCTCGAAGCCGACGATTTTTCCCTCGACTCGCACCGCCGCATCTTCCTGCGCATGACCGAACTGATGAACGCTCAGCGGGCCGTGGACATTGTGACGCTGGCCGCCGAACTGGACCGTTACAAGGAGCGCGACGCCATCGGCGGGGTGGCCTACCTGGCCAGCCTGACCGAGGGTTTGCCGCGCCGTCCGGTCATCGAAGAGTACATTCGCATCGTCAAGGAAAAGAGCCTGGCGCGCCGGCTCATGTCCATCTGCTCGCTGGCCATCGCCCAAGCGGCCGATCAGTCCGACCCCATCATCGACGTGATCGGCAAGATCGAAACCGGACTGATGGAGGCCTCCGAGAGAAGCCTCAGCTACGGTTTCCAGTCGCTCGACCAGATCGTCCAGAACTCCTTCGGGACGATCGACAACTTGTATCAGCAGAGCCGCGAGATCACCGGCCTGGCCACCGACTTCATCGAGCTGGACCGCATGACCAGCGGCTTTCAAAAGGGCGAGCTGATCATTATCGCCGCCCGCCCCTCGATGGGCAAAACCGCGCTGGCCATCAACATGGCCCAGAACGCAGCCGTCAACCACGCCGCTACGGTGGCCGTCTTCAGCCTGGAAATGAGCAAGGAGTCGCTGCTGAGAAGAATGTTAGCCTCGCAGGCCTGGGTGGACCAGCGCAAGCTGCAAACCGGCTTCCTGGGCCGCGAGGATCACGACAAGCTGACCAATGCCCTCGGCCAACTGGTCGAATCGCGCCTCTTTATCGACGACACGGCCGGCATCTCGCTCTCCGAGATGCGCGCCAAGGCGAGAAGGCTCAAGCAGACCAGGGGGGGGCTCGACCTGATCGTCGTCGATTACCTGCAGTTGATGACGGCCACGCCCTCCGGAGCCGGAAGGAAAGGCTACGAAAACCGCACTCAGGAGGTCTCGGCCATCTCCCGCGGCCTGAAGGCTCTGGCCAAGGAGTTGAGTGTGCCCGTCGTGGCCCTTTCCCAGCTCTCCCGCGCCAGCGAGCGCCGCGGCGACGACAAGCGGCCCATGCTCAGCGATTTGCGCGAATCCGGCTCGATCGAGCAGGACGCCGACGTGGTGGCCTTCATTCATCGCGAGTCCTACTACAACCGCAGCGACGA
>Ga0224559_1000461_pt1 | contig 27268 bp, 21 predicted proteins | sample 714S33034metaG_FD_180676 | JGI IMG/M metagenome (GOLD analysis project Ga0224559, IMG submission 180676) | Peat soil microbial communities from Stordalen Mire, Sweden - 717 S3 30-34 | ecosystem: Environmental > Terrestrial > Soil > Wetlands > Peat | place: Sweden: Norrbotten County, Stordalen... | reverse complement strand
GGGATTTCCAACTCCATCGAGCGGGCGCGGGAGATTGGCGCCAACACCTTGCAGATTTTTTCCGCGAGCCCGCGCATGTGGCGCGTGACCAAAGTGGACCCCAAGCAGGCCGCCCGGACGCGCGAGTTGCGCGCGGCGCTCGACTTAGGCCCGCTGGTGGTTCATACCAGCTACCTGGTCAACGTGTGCAGCCAGACGGAGGGGGTGCGCGAGAAGAGCGTCGCGGCCTTTCGCGGCGAGATCGAGCGGGCGCTGGCGCTGGGGGCCGAGTTTCTGGTGCTGCATCCCGGCTCGTGGAAGGGGCTGACGCGCGACGAGGGCCTCAAGCTGGCCGCGGAGTCGATCAGCCGCGCCATCGACGGACTGCCCTGGCAGGAGGCCAACTTCCGCATTCTCATTGAAAACACCGCCGGGTCGGCGTTCTCGCTGGGCGGCAGCTTCGATCAGGTGGCCGAGCTGGTCCAGCGGCTGAAGGCCTCAGCTCCGGTCGGCGTTTGCCTGGACACCTGCCATGCCCACGTCGCCGGCTACGACCTGGTAACCGCCGAGGGCTATGAGCAGACCATGGCCCAGGCGGCGGCGACGGTCAGCTTCAAAATGGTGCACGTCTGGCACATGAACGACGCCAAGGCCGCGCGCGGCTCCAAGCTCGACCGCCATGAGCACATCGGCAAGGGCATGATGGGCCTCGAACCCTTCCGCCGCCTGCTGAACGACCCGCGCTTCGCCCACGCCGCCTTCATCGCCGAAACCCCGGTGGACGCGCCCGGCGACGAGGAGCGCAATGTGAGCGTGCTCAAGAGCCTGGTGAAGTAATGCGTCGGGTGGAGCAGCCACTGGAGAATTGCCTTAAAGCATTTTCAGAAATTGTGTAGACCCGGATTGCATTGGTATCCCACCCATTTCCGCAACAAACGCGGAAATGGATGGGGCACGGGAGTCTACAGTAAAAGTGAAAATGCTCTAAAACCCGCGCGCATACAGGTAGAAAACCACCACGGATGCCAGCAGGCAGTAGAGGCCGAACAGATACCACCGCCCGGTTTCCAGCCAACTGCTAAGCCACTTCAACGCGATCAAACCGGCAAAGAATGCGAACACCATGCCCAGCAGACTCGAAAAGAGCGCGGCGTGAAGGTCGATGGGCGTACCGGCAGCGGCGGCGGTATGCGCGGCCCTGAGCAGGCGCGCCGATTCGATGGCGACTACTGGAGGCGTTAAAACCACTGCCATCGCAAAGCTGAACCGCTCCGCGGCCTGCTTTTCCGCGCCGGCCAGCATACCCGTGGATATGGTCGATCCGGACCGGGAGAATCCGCGAAACGGCAGGGCCAGACCTTGTAGAACCCCCATCCAGCCAGCCTGGCTCGCGGTCACCAGCCCCTGGGAGCGCTCCGTCATCCGGCCCGGATCGAGGCCGCGAGCGGAATCCCTCATTTGACGACGTTCCGCCAGGCCGGCGATCAGAATGAGCAGGCCAACTGCCGCCAGAGCGGGCGCAATCAGCTCAAGATGACTGAACAGTTGCTCGATCTCGGCCTTTGCCGCACCACGAAACAGCGTCTTCTCGATGAGGATTTTGAGCGCTTCGCCCACGATGGCCGTGAGCACCGTGGCCCATATCAGCAGCACGGCAAAGCGTTTGAACGCCTGGCCGCTGGAAAAGTAGGCGGCCTTCCAGGTCTTCCAGAAATAGGCAATCACCGCGAACATGGTCCCTGTATGCAGCATCACCAAAAGCAGGGTCAACTGGGGCGAAGACGGGTCAAGGCCCATCAGTTTCTCGGCGACGACGACATGGGCGGAACTGGAAACCGGCAACAGTTCCGCAAAACCCTGGACGATTGCCAGGACGATCACTTTGAGTATCGGCACGACACAATTTTACCGGCTTGCACCCTGCAGGGCCAAAGCGGCTTTGATTTTTTCTCCAGGCGACACTGCTTCAGGCGCCACTGCCTCAGGCCATGGTGGCGGCGTGCAGTTGCTGCAGGTCGTAGACCGTGGTGTGGCGCTGCTGCATGGCGCTGATGCCCTCGGCGGCGGCCTGCGCGGCGGCGATGGTGGTGATGGTGGGAATGCGCGCCGTGACGGCGGCGCGGCGAATGGCCTTCTCGTCGAAGAAGGTGTCCTGACCGCGCGGCGTGTTGACAATGAGCTGAATGCGGTCGCCCTTGATCAGGTCCACCACGTTGGGCCGGCCCTCCTTGACCTTGAAGACCCGTTCGACCGTCAGGCCAGCCTTTTCCAGTACATTGGCCGTGCCCTCGGTGGCGACGATCTTGAAGCCCAGATGAACGTACCGGCGGGCCAGATCGACAGCCGCCTGCTTATCGGGATCGTTGACGCTGAAGAAGACCGTGCCGCCGGTGGGCAGCACCTGACCGGCCGAGAGCTGCGCCTTGGCGAAGGCCTCGCCAAAGGTTGCGGCCACGCCCATCACTTCGCCGGTGGAGCGCATCTCCGGCCCGAGCACCGTGTCCACCCCGGCGAATTTATTCCAGGGAAAAACCGGCGACTTCACGTAATAATGCGTCCCGGTTTCCAGATCCCGGCCCGAGTCAAGCTGGCTGGGGAGCAACTCGCGCAGCTTGCGGCCGGTCATCAGCCGCGCAGCCACCTTGGCCAGCGGAATGCCGGTCGCCTTGGAGACGTAGGGCACGGTGCGCGAGGCGCGCGGGTTCACCTCGATGATGAATACATGGTCCTGGTCCGCGGCATCGCGCTGGATGGCGAGCTGCAGGTTGACCAGGCCGATGACGTTGAGCGCCAGAGCCAGCTTGCGGGTATAGGTGCGGATCACCTCGAGCGTTTCCTCGCGAATGCTCACGGCAGGCAGCACGCAGGAGGAGTCGCCGGAGTGGATGCCGGCCTCTTCGATGTGCTGCATGATGCCGGCGATGATGACGTCTTTGGAGTCACAAAGGGCGTCCACGTCCACTTCAATGGCGTTTTCGAGGAAGTGATCGACCAGCACCGGCCGCTCCTGGGAGTATTCGACGGCCTGCGTCATGTACTGCGCGACAGCTTCGGCGTCGTAGGCGATGACCATGGCCCGCCCGCCGAGCACATAACTTGGCCTGACCAGCACTGGGTAGCCGATGCGCTCGCCCACGGCCAGCGCCTCCTCGATGCTGGTGGCCGTGCCGCCAGCCGGCTGCGGAATCTGCAGCTCGTCGAGCAGCTTGCCGAAGCGCTTGCGGTCTTCGGCCAAATCGATCGACTCGGGCGAAGTGCCGATGATCGGCACGCCGGCCGCCAGCAAACGCTTGGAGAGATTCAGAGGGGTCTGCCCGCCGAATTGGACAATCATCCCAATCGGCGCGCCCGATTGCGCCTCATGGTTGTAAACGGCCAGCACGTCTTCCAGCGTCAGCGGCTCGAAGTAGAGCCGGTCGCTGGTGTCGTAGTCGGTCGAGACGGTCTCCGGATTGCAGTTGACCATGATCGTCTCGTAGCCGTCCTCCTTCAGCGCGAAGGCCGCGTGGCAGCAGCAGTAATCGAACTCGATGCCCTGGCCGATGCGATTTGGTCCAGACCCGAGGATGATGATCTTCGGCGTCTGGGTCGGCGCGGCCTCGTCCTCTTCGTCGTAGGTCGAGTAAAGGTAGGGAGTCATCGACTCGAACTCGGCGGCGCAGGTGTCCACCAGCTTGAAAACCGGCTTGATTCCCTTCCCTTCGCGCAATTCGCGGACCTGCTGGGTGCCCGCGTGGCCCAGCAGATTCCACTCGGTGGCGATGCGCTCATCGCTCAAGCCCAGGCGCTTGAGCTGGCGCAATTGTTCCGTGCCGATGGTCTCTGGCGTAGTCTCGGTAATCTTGCTCTGCGCCAGCGTAATCTCGCGCACCTGGTGCAGGAACCAGGGGTCCATGCCAGTCAGCCGCGCCACTTCGCGCACCGTCATGCCGCGCTCGAAGGCGAAGCGGATGTAACCCAGCCGCTCGGGCCGCGGCGTGACCAGCATTTGGGTGAGCCGCTGCGGCTCCAGAACCTCCGCGCCGGTCTTTTTGCCGGTTTCAAGGGCTCTCCAGGCCTTCATCAGCGCTTCCTTGAAGGTGCGGCCGATGGCCATCACCTCGCCCACCGACTTCATCTGCGGGCCCAGAACGTCGTCCGAGCCGGGGAACTTCTCGAATTGCCACTTGGGAATCTTGACGACCACATAATCAATCGTGGGCTCGAAGCAGGCCGGGGTCTTGCGCGTAATGTCGTTGGGAATCTCGTCCAGCGTGTAGCCCACGGCCAGCTTGGCGGCGATCTTGGCGATGGGAAAACCTGTGGCCTTGGAGGCCAGAGCCGAAGAGCGCGAGACGCGCGGGTTCATCTCGATCACCGTCATGCGCCCGTCGGCCGGGTTGACGGCAAACTGCACATTCGAGCCGCCGGTCTCGACGCCAATCTCGCGCATCACGGCAATGGCCGCGTCGCGCATCTTCTGATACTCGCGGTCGGTCAAGGTCTGCGCCGGAGCGACGGTGATCGAGTCGCCGGTGTGCACCCCCATGGGGTCAAAGTTTTCAATGGAGCAGATGATGATGACGTTGTCGGCCAGATCCCGCATCACCTCGAGCTCGTACTCCTTCCAGCCCAGCACGCTCTCTTCGATGAGGCACTCGTGAACGGGGGAAAGGTCCAGCCCGCGGGCCAGAATCTCCATCAGCTCCTCGCGGTTGTAGGCGATGCCGCCGCCCGAGCCGCCCAGGGTGAAGCTGGGCCGGATCAGCACCGGGAAACCGAGCTTCGAGGCGAACTCCAGGCCGTCGCGCAGGTTGTTCACCAAGGCTGACTTCGAGACCTCGAGGCCGATGCGCAGCATGGCGTCCTTGAAGAGCAGCCGGTCCTCGGCCTTCTTGATGGCTTCGAGTTTCGCGCCGATCAGCTCGACGTTGTACTTGTCCAGAATGCCCGCATCGGCCAGATCGACCGCGAGATTGAGCGCCGTCTGCCCGCCGACAGTGGGCAAAAGGGCGAACTTGCCGGGGAGATTCGCGCCTGTGCCGTCAGAGCCATTTCCACCCGACTCCAGGCCGGGGCCGTTAGCTAACATCTCCGCCTCACGGCGGATGATCTCCTCGACGTACTCGACGGTGAGCGGCTCGATGTAGGTGCGGTCGGCCAGGTCGGGATCGGTCATGATGGTGGCCGGGTTGGAATTGACCAGCACCACCTCGTAGCCCTCCTGCTTGAGCGCCTTGCAGGCCTGCGTGCCAGAGTAATCGAACTCGGCCGACTGGCCAATCACAATCGGCCCCGAGCCGATCACCAAAATCTTCTGAATGTCATTTCTGCGTGGCATAAGCTTTTTCGATTTCCTGAATTCTGTTGGTGCTGTTGCTTTGAAAGGGTACGGCTTCAGCCGTGCCGCTCGATGCCAATGAGGATTTCGGCTGAAGGGTATGGGCTTTAGCCCGTACATCAATGTCGACAAGATCGGTGGGCTTTAGCCCCGGAGGGAATTCTCTGTTCGGGAACCCGATAAACTCATAGAGAGCAATATCCTCGGTCAATCTTGCATCGATGGGGTTGGTGCGAATGTACTGCAAGTGCCTCAGCCAATCCTCTTCATCCCGGACGCGGTGATCGGTAAAGCCCGGCTGCCAAATCTCGCTCTTCCATTCGAGTTCTCTCTTCGCTCTGAAGGAAAATCCGCCCTTGATCAATTGGACAGACTTCTCAACCGACTCGAATGGGCTGATGAGCAGATGCAGGTGATCCGGCATGACAACAAAGGCATGGAGTTTGTATCCGGTCCCGTCGTAGTGGTTCAAAGTGGATAGCATTAGCCGCGCCCAACGCTCATGACGAAAGAAAGGTTTGCGGCCCTCCGTCTGAGTCGAGACGAAGTAGGCGTATTTGTTGCTCCGAATTCTTTCTCGCCCGGGACGCATCCCATTCCCTCAGGGGCTAAAGCCCCGGTTCTTGAGCCTTGTTGATGGACGGGCTAAAGCCCGCACCCTTCACTAAAACCCGCACCCTTCACTCATGCGGCACGACTAAAGTCGTGCCCTGCCAAAACCCGGTTCCAAAAAACAGCGGAGCCTGAGCCCCGCTGCAGTAACGTCTCGAAAATAGCTCCTGGCAGTTCATCACTTCCATTCCTCCATCATTTTGCGGAAGTCGTGGAAGAGGTAGTGCGAGTCGTGGGGGCCGGGGGCGGCTTCGGGGTGGTACTGCACGCTGAAGAGCGGCAGCGAGCGGTGGCGCAGACCCTCGAGGGTCTGGTCGTTCAGGTCCACGTGGGTCAGCTCGACTTCATTGGCGTTGATCGAGTCGGGATCGACGGCGAAGTTGTGGTTGTGGGCCGTGATCTCGACCTTGCCGGTCAGGTTGTTTTTGACCGGGTGGTTGCCGCCGTGGTGGCCGAACTTCAGCTTGTAGGTCTTGCCGCCCAGGGCCAGCCCGGTGAGCTGGTGACCCAGGCAGATTCCAAAAACCGGCACGCGGCCCATGAATTTCCTGATGGCGCGCACGGCGTAATCGACCGGCTCGGGGTCGCCGGGGCCGTTCGACAGAAAGACACCGTCGGGCTTCAGGTCGAAGACGTCCTCGGCCGTGGTTTCAGCCGGGACCACCGTCACGCGGCAGCCCTCGCGGGCCAGCATACGCAGAATGTTCAGCTTGATGCCGAAGTCGTAGGCCACCACATGAAGGGTGCTCCGCACTTCTTCCTGGGGGAGGAAACCCGCTGCCAACAGGGGGTCACCCGCCTGGTTGCGGCTGTCGGCCGCGTCGAAGGTGTAGATCGACGGGGTCGAGACCACGCGCGCCAGGTCGGTGCCGACCATCTTGCGAAGGTTTCTGGCCTTTTGTACGAGCGTTTCCGGGGCCACCACTTCGGTCGAAATGACGCCGCGCATGGCGCCGTAGGTGCGCAGATGGCGGACCAGGGCACGGGTGTCGATCTCGGCCAGCACAGGAACCGAATAGCGCTCCATGTACTCGTCGGTGACCTGTTCAGAGCGCCAATTGGAGCTGATGGGCGAAAACTCGCGCACGATCAGGCCCTCGATAAAGGGCTTGGCCGACTCGTTATCCGCCTGGTTGGTCCCGTAATTGCCGATCTGGGGGTTGGTGAGAACTACGATTTGGCCGGCATAGGAGGGATCGGTCGCAATTTCCTGATAGCCGGTAAGGGAAGTATTGAAAACGACTTCGCCCCGGCATTCGCCAGGAGCGCCATAGCCGAGGCCACGGAAGATGCGCCCGTCTTCGAGCGCTAGGATCGATTGCATCGCCTCTCCGGGGAATGGATTCAATCGATTCACATAGAAGTGTGCTATCCTCTTTATTATCAGCAATCTGGTTTTCTGTAAACCAATTTTGCTGAAGAATTGCAGAAGGGCGGCCACATCCTATGACAACTTCTGAACCGATTGCCTCATTAACTATAACAGTCTTTGTGCGTCACTCTTCGGAGTGCCCCAAACGCGATGATCCGCAATGGAAACGCTGCAATTGCCGCAAATCCCTGTACATCCGGGAAGGCGGAAAAACCCGCTACCTGTCAGCCCAGACACGCTCTTGGGAGCAGGCGGAGCGGATGGCACAGGCGGAGCGGGACCTGCGGGACCCGGTGCAAATCAAATTGCAGAAAATTGCAGAATCCGAGGCCGCCAAGGACGCGCTCCGGCTCAAGCCGTTGGGAGATGCCCTGAAGCAGTGGCTGGCGGGCATGAAGACGCCCGGAGAGGCTTCGGTTGATGCCTACCGCTCCACCACGCGCAAGATTCAGCGATGGGCTGACCGTGTGGGCGTGGTTTACGTCAGCGATGTGACCCCCGCTCTCCTGGATGAATGGCGGGCCTCCTGGTCACCGGATGCCAAGGACAAGGCCAACCGGCTTGCCCTCACCACGCAAGCGGCCCTGTTGACCCGCGTGAAGGCATTTTTCCGTTGGGCTGCCGCTATGGAATACGCCCGGCGTAGCCCGGCTCTGATGCTCAAGGCCGTCACGCCGGAGGACAGCCAAACCTGGCCCTTGACGCCCCAGCAGTTTGAAGAGCTCTTGGCCGCCACGCACAAGCTAGACGCGGAAGCCCGGTACAAGTCCGCACAGGTGGGACAGCATCTCCGGGCGCTCTTTCTAGTCCAGCGGTGGACGGGCCTCCGCGTGGGGGACGTGCTCTCCCTCCCGAAGTCCGCCCTCCAGGGGAACCGGCTCATGGCGGTGATACAGAAAAAGCTGCACCGCAAGCCCGCCGCCGCCCGCGTGGTGTGCATCGTCCCGGACCACGTGGCTGAGGCCCTCACTTCCCTGCCCCTCCGCGACGAAGAGCACCCGGATTACTTCTTTTGGTCCCGGAAGTGCTCTCAGCAAGTCAACACAAACAAGTGGCTCCGCAAGGTGGACCGGCTCAATGACTATCTGTCATTCACCACTGAGGCCGGTGATCCCATGGACTTCCGGTCCCACATGCTCCGGGACACGTTCGCGGTGGAGATGCTTTTGGCTGGTGTCCTGCTCGAAAAGGTGAGCAAGTTGTTGACGCATGAATCCGTCACCATGACGGAGCGGTATTACGCGAAGTGGACGGCTCCCCATAGACAACAGCTTGAGGATGAGGCTGTGGCTGCCATGCGCCGGATGGGGGTAACTGTGAGCGTGTAAGCCCTCTGACTCCGCCTGAAGATCACAGAGGCCCCGGATGGCGTTCGGGGGGTATGGGGTGAGCAGGGTTTCCATTCAGGAACCTCCCGGGAGTACAATAAATGCAGAAAGTTTACAATGGTTAATTACCTTTTGCGTCAATTCCGAACACCAAAGGCAGCTGTATGTGCTATTTCCGAACACTAAAGTCACTTTATCTTGACATATTCAAGTAATTCCTAACGTACAAATCAGTGCTTCGTTTTTTCTGTTTTATGGCGCCAGAAAGCGATTCTGAGGCAACGCACAGGTTTCAAAAACCCGATGTGACGTATTATGTCGCGTTTTGACGTTCTATGACGTCTATTTACAAGTAGAAAAACTATAGCCCTGACTTAAACTCCAACTACACGTTACTGCGGAACGCATTTTAAGCTTAGATCAATAAGCTCTTAACGTGATGAACTCTGTGATGACTGAGGCGGTTTAGTGTCCAGAAGGGCTTGCTAAGCCACCATGGCGAAGCCTTGCCCTGTTCACTTCCGCGCAATAGACGCACCAGGATCCTCACGGAGTTGACAATAGCATTGTCTGGCGAAAAGCGGAACGCTCAAGCGGGAGAACTGGAATGACGAGTCTTCAGTCGCAAATGCCTGCCAGGAAATCCGCTCAGGCGCCAACGCTGGCGGCTGAGAATTTAAGCGCGAAAGCAAATCGTAAGTGGTTTGCATTGTATACCATGCCCAGGAGCGAGCAGTCGGTGGCGAGACACCTTGAGGCGTGTCAGATTGAATCATTTCTGCCCACATACGAAAGCACGCACATCTGGAAAAACCGGCAGCGCGTAAAAGTGATCCAGCCTCTTTTTCCGTCCTATTTGTTTGTACGGATTCGCGTTACAGAGCGATCCATGGTCCTTCGGCCGCCCTCAGCGCTCCGGATTATCGGCAACTGCCAAGGCCCGTCTCCTATTGCAGATTCGGACATTGAGTTCCTCCGCTCTGACTTTTGCAGGCATAGAGTTGAGCCATTTCAGGAACTCGCAATCGGCAATAAAGTGCGCATCAAAGACGGTCCCATGCAGGGAGTGCAGGGCGTTCTGGTGCAGAAGAGAAACAGCCTGCGATTTGTTTTGACGATAGAGATGATCAACCAATGCGCCGCTGTAGAAGTGGCCGCCGATGAACTCGAGCCAGTCGCCGATTAGGCATGGCCGGAATAAAGGGGCACCGCTTGAGTTCGCAAAGCAGAGCGCAATCATCTGCAATCCGCGGTTTGTTTATGAAAACGGTACCGACGCCCTCTCGGAGAGGCGCCAAAATGCGGAAAAGCACGGTACGAATCGAAAAAATGGAAGCACCCACGGCCAGCAATTCTTCGATACCGGTCCTAGCGCCGGCCACCTCCACTGCTGGTGTGCACTCCAGACGCCGCCGTCGCATTACCCCCGAGGCCGGGCGCGCGCTGGAGATCCTCGGTCACGCCATCGAATACCTTACCGACGAGTTCCTGAATCAGGGGCGCACGTTTTACGCCAAAGATGAGCAGTTGGAGGCCGTACTGATGCTGATGGCGCTCAACCGTCAGGTCTATTATGAGTGCCCGGAAATGCCAACATTCGGTGAGCGTTGCCGCGCCCTGCTGCATTTTCGCTCGACGTAGCCCTTTACGAGGGTTCCGCTGAGTAAATGCCAATGAGCCGCCCACTACGCAAAGGCGCTCGCCCATCGCGCAAATCAGGTTTCAACCATCCTTTCAATATTCTGAAGCCCTTTATAGACAGGGGCTTGAAAGCAGGGTGTATGACCAGACATTCACTTGTCCCAGAGCGAATTGTTCACTCGGCAGTGGTCCTGTTTTCACGGCAGGGATACCACGGAACCAGTACGCGAGAGATTGCGCAGCTCGCGCAGGTGAGCGAAGTCACCGTCTACCGATACTTTGACCATAAGGAAGACATCTTCTGGTCAGCGCTTGACTCGAGTTTCAGCGGCGTCAAGCCCCGCCTGAAAGCACTCGCTCCAGCTTCGCGATGCGAACCGCCAGAAGTCATGCTGCCACGGATTGTTGGCCTGTTGCAGAACATAATCTCCTTTTCACCAGAATTGGTACGGCTAATCGCAGTCGCATTTCTTGAGGTTCATGGGAAAGCTGAAGATATCTGTCGCGAACATTTGGCTCTACTTTTCACAGCGATTGACGACTATCTGAAAGCGAACATTCAGACTGGCAGAATTCGAAATCTGAACGCCGGGATTGCAACTGCGGCGATCGCGTTTACAACGCTCGCGCAGCCGGAGCTCTCCAAACTCGCTGGATCTGTCAAGCTTTCACAACTGGATGGTCGCCAAGCCATCGATGAATGCGCGGCCTTCTGGGTGAATGCGCTAGTGCCATCGTCCCAGGAGCGCTTTCAGGATATGGCCGAAGTAGAAGCCTGAACCGCGTGGCCAGTCTACCAACGGTACGAGGAATTAGCACTGTTTGCCACTGATGACGAGAATTCGCGAGTGTTGATTGGCGACTGGCCAAGGGCACCGTTTTTCACGAGGCGGCAAACATAGCTAAAATCGCTGCATTTTATAGTATGTGAACTGATCGGACTGTGAGAGTCGTGTTGCCAACAACCTTCCGTCAAAGGATGGAAGTTGTATGTATATCCCCTATTCATCTAGCAATCTACTGCGACTGCCCCAGAAGCACAATGTGTTCATGGCAGGACGAAGCAGAAACATCTGCCCATTTGGCCTGAGCGTCTCTTACAGACGGCTAAAACTGGATAAATCACAGATCACAATTCTCTTAACGAACCAACTCAGCGGTTCCCATGGACGAATGGGCTGCTGTTTTTCAAGGATATCAATTGAGCGACAACGAAACAACCCGACCCCAAAGCGACACCTCGGTGGGTTCTACAATACTCTTCGAAGATCATCAATCTGCCCATGGAAGTGGGCTTCTGCGTTTCATGCGGGTGTTAACGAAGCGCTGGAAATGGATCGTTGGTACGATTGTAATCTGCGAGATATTGGCCGTAATCCTAACGCTAAAAACTACGCCCATCTATGATGCCACCACAACGATTGAGTTGGAGGACAACAGCAAAGGCTCTCAGGATTTAGGGCTCGGATTGTTTCAGCAGTTGGGTGGGGGCGGAGGTGGCCCTGATACAGCCCAGAAGACAGAGGCCGCTATTCTTCAGAGTGACTCGCTGGCTCTGGCGGTGATTCAACGGCTTGGGTTAGCCTCGCAGCCCCCTTTTTCTGCCAAGTCGGGTGAGGCTGGTGAACTGAGTTCCGAGAAGGGCTTGCCGCTCGAAGAGGCACCTTTTACGCGAACGCGGTTGCTAGGGATTTTCAAGTCTAATTTAGGAGTCGTGTTGGTTCCCGAGACCAGTCTAATTAAAGTTGTCTATCAGAGTCACGATCCGAAACAGGCAGCGCAGATTGCAAACGCATTGATCGAAAGCTACAAACTTCAGTACCTTCAGTCGCACTTTGAAGCTACAAGCGAGGCCTCGGTCTGGCTGACGAAGCAGTTGTCTGAACTCAAGAACAACGTCCAAGATTCAGAGAAAAAGCTCACGGATTATGAAAAAGAGAATGGAATCCTCAGCTTGGACACAGCGCCGACAGGCTCTGGCAGTGACGCCACAGGAAATGGCGGCGCGGGAGCGGGCTCAATCCATAGTGTCGTTTTCGAGAAGCTGGATGCCCTAAATACTGAGCTGACTGCGGCTGAAGCAAATCGTATCGAGAAGGAGGCAATTTATCACCTTGTACAAACCAACAATAGCGACGTGATTATTGGTCTCGGAAAAGATCCTTTGGCGGTGCAGAGCAATTCGATGGTGCTGACCCAAGCTGGCGGGACCTCCAACCTCCAACAGTTGAGGCAACAGCAGAATACACTGAAGATCAATATTGCTGCGGCCTCGACTACATACGGGGCAAATAACCGCCATCTTAAGGAACTTCAGACCCAGATGCGCGAGCTCAACGACCAGATTCATCAAGAAATACAGGAGATCGTCAAGCGCGCACAAGCCGATTTGGAGTTGGCGCAGCAGACCGAAGATGAAATTCATCGGAGGTTTGACCAGCAACAGGCAGAAGCTAGCAAACTCAATCAGAAAGCTGTTCAATTTGCAGTGTTGAGCCAGGAGGCCTCTTCACGCGAAAAGTTGTATGAAGACCTCTACACCAAACTACAGGAAGCAAACCTCTCCGCAAATGTCCAGTCTACGAATATTACCGTCGTAGATCCGGCACGCTCCCAATCCGTTCCCGTCCGCCCGAAGCGCAGGTTAAACCTGGAACTTGGACTGCTGTCCGGAATTCTCCTTGGATTTGCGATAGCGTATGGCTTGGACAGCTTGGATCAGACGGTGAATGATCCGTTGGAGATCGAGGAGATTACGGGGAGGCCAGTGATCGGCGTAATTCCGGAGTTTGGCGAGATGGGCATGGCCTATGGGGCGCGACTCGCACACGGAGTTCGATGGCTGGGAAAAAAGCATAAAGAAGCCCCGGAAAAGCCTTCCCAGCCTTCGTCAGTCTGGATACTAGATCACCCGCGATCTCCCGCCTCAGAGGCTATTCGCGGGTTGCGCACCGCCATCATGCTTTCCCGTGGCGGGGGAGGTCCCAAAACCATTTTGGTGACTAGCTGTGTCCCAGGTGAAGGTAAGACTACCTTGACGAAAAACTTGGGCGTAGCCTACGCGCAGCATGACAAGAAGGTCCTCATCATTGAGGCCGACATGCGACGCCCGCGAATGCTAAACAAGGCAGAGTATTCCAACAAATTGGGCCTCAGCACTGTGCTGTCAGGTTTCTCTACGAGCGCCGAGGCTATTCATTACGGCGTGTATGTGCCAACATTGGATATACTACCGGCTGGCCCATATCCACCAATGCCATCTGAGCTGCTGGGATCAACAGCGTTTAATGACCTGCTGGAACAATTCCGTTCCTGCTACGACGCTATCTTGATCGATAGTTCTCCGTCCCTCCTTGTGACTGATGCAGTTTTGATCTCTCAGAAGGTAGATGTCACCATTTGGGTGAGTCAACTCGGATCCGTTACAAGGCCACAACTTGACCGCGCGGTTCGTCTCATTGAACAAAATCGAATGCCTGTGATTGGCTTTGTGGCGAATAGAATGAGCCGCGCCGTCGCTGGCTACGGCTACGGCTACGGCTACGGATACGGATACGGATACGGAGATCAATCCTATTATGGAGAGAAGAATTCGCATGACGCCTAGATTTCTTTATACATCCTTCATTGCGGCTGTACTGCTGGCTTCGCTACCAGAAACAGGCGTTGCTCAGATTAACCGGAATAGTACAGAGGCACCGGCGGGAAGGCCAACCGCGTCGATGTTGGTGGCGAGTGATATTACAAAGTTGAAGCTGGCCCCCGGATTTCTGGTGGGCCTCAATGTGCTCGATGACACTGACTTCGCAGGAAGTTTTCGCATCGACGAGCAAGGCGACCTTGAACTTCCTATTTTAGGGAGCATACACGTCGCAGATGAAACTGTTTCTGAAGCAAGAGTCCAAATCCAGAAAAAGCTTCGGGATGATGCGATTTTAATGAATCCTCAGGTCATTCTGACGTTATTGGAATACACTGCACCCGAAGTAACCATCATTGGAGAAGTGGGAAGTCCGGGCAAGTATCCGCTGTTAATTCCGCACAAACTAGTTGATGTTTTGACGTTAGCGGGAGGGCCTACGGCGGTGGCGGGCAATGAAATCCAGATCACCCGCGGCAGTGCGGACATCAAACCTGTTCTTGTCCACTACTCAAAAGGCACCGATCCACAGTTGGTTGAGAATGTCATCATATACCCTGGGGACACTATACAGATAAACCGGGCCGGCGTCGTATACGTGCTGGGAGCTGTAAATCGGCCGGGCGGGTACGTAATGCAGGAAGAGAACACGCTCAACGTACTGCAAGTCATTTCGCTAGCTGGTGGAACGTCGGCGTCGGCGAAGACCGGCACGATTTATCTTTTGCGCAAAAATGCCGATGGCACTATAGAAAATATTGCTCTTCCATACAACAAGATGATTCAAGGGAAGTACGCTAACATGCAACTGCGCGCACTGGATATACTCTACATGCCGACAAGTATGATGAAAACGATTCTTGTGAATAGTGGCCAAGCTCTCCTTAGCACAGCAGCTACTTCAGCCGTTTATAGCGGAATGGGCCGCTAAGCTAGTAATTCCTTTCGTAAGTAGACGTTGTACTCCAACCATTATGTTAATGAGGGCTTCGATATGAGCTTTCAGTTGCCGGCCATACACGGTCGCAAATGGTCTAATCTTCAAATCGCATCCGCTGTCTTCATAATTGCTCTCCTAGTTCGGTTGAGCATTATGTTGGTCTCGCGTGCATACGACCAGCCTTTGCGAGTAGAAATACATTATTTGGCTTTCTCCATCGCCAGTGGGCAAGGATACGGAAATCCCTATCCGACTCCGACTGGGCCTACAGCCATGTATACTCCGGGGTACCCGCTGATTCTTGCCGGCATCTACGGCATCTTCGGAACCGGCAGAATCGCCGAGGCGGTCACCTACACGGTTAGTATTGTTGCTGCAAGTGCCGTATATGCCTTGTTGCCGCTACTCTCCATTTGGTTAGGATTGCCGCGGCGTGTGGGATTGGCAGCAGCAATTATCGGCGCAATTATGCCCGTTTATCTATTGAACGAGTTTCGCTCGGGCCAATACGTCTTCGGAGCACTGTGCTTGATTGGGCTTACGCTCTTGACCGTCTGGGTCTCGAAGACTCAGAAGATGTTAACTTGGCGACTCGGAGCAATCTTCGGCGTTGCGTGGGGCTGCGCCCTTTTGGTTTCTCCAAATCTCCTCCTGATCGGCCTGCTGTGGCTCTTTGCGGCTGCTCTTCATTATCGAGCAAATGCAATTCGTTTTGGACTGGTTGCGCTGGGCGTCACTTTGGCGATCCTGTCTCCTTGGGCGATTCGAAATGCAATCGTGCTTGGTTCTCCGATCTTCACGAGAAGCAATCTTGGTCTCGAGTTATGGATGTCTAACAACGACATCTCAGCTCCAAGTTACGGCGACAACATGGCATCCTACACGCGGTACCAGCCCTTTATGAATCCAACTGAAGCGAATCTGGATCGCCGCATGGGCGAACTGGCCTTCATGCACCAAAGGCTAGAATGGTCGCGCCAATGGATTGAGCGGCACCCGCGCCGTTTCGCGACTCTCACTGCGAATCGCATTTTGTTATTCTGGCTTCCCTTCGAGTACAGGGTCTCCCAGACCATCGTCGTGTGGGGATTGACTATTGGTGGCCTAGTTGGTCTCGCGTTTGCCTGGACGAGGCACCGCGCCGCGTTTTGGATACTAGGAGCGATATGGCTCGGATACCCGCCCGTGTACTACCTTGTCGAACTCACAAACCCGTATCGATATCCCATGTACTGGTCGGTTTTGCTGCTCGCCGTCTACGGATGCATGTGTTCAATTGATGTGCTTCGCATGTATGCATTGCCGTTTCTTCAACGGCCTTTCGGTCGTGTCCGACCCGTCAGTACATCTATATAGCCAAGCGATATCAGATATGCCATTAAGAATGGCAACATTATCTGAACGATTCGTCCGCCAGACAAGGATTTAGTAATGCAGCCTGAAAGTCCGCGACGATTCTTTGGGTTAGCTCGGCTGAAGAACGCTGTAATTCGAGCTAATTAAAGACGACAATGATAATAATTCAGAAACAGCCAAGTGAAGCGACTTGCCACACAGATGGTACAAGGCTTCGTTCCTGCATGAGAACAATCTTATGAATATCCAACAAACCCAAATTGCTGCATTCCAGGAACCTTGCGTTCATATCCTTGGTTCACGAGTGCATCTACTTTCGGTGAGCAGCACTGTTGACCACATCGAGCAGTGGATAGAAAAACGCGACGGCGTCTGCCGAAGGGTTTCCGTCACTGGTTTTCATGGTCTTTGGGCGGCGTACAAGGATCCGCGCTTGCAGACGATTCTAAACAGTGCTGAGCTGTGGGTTCCGGACGGCATCGCGCCCATTTGGGTTGCGCGTCTTCGCGGCCACCGTGGAGTGGATCGTACCCCAGGCGCAGAAATTATGCACGAGTTTTTCCTCCGGGCGAGCCAGAAGAAATATCGTAGCTACTTCTATGGAGACACAGACTCAACCCTGGCTAGCCTGCAAGAGGCGGTTGCGCGCGACTACCCCGGTCATGAGATTGCTGGTGTCTTCTCACCGCCATTTCGTCCTCTTACGCCGGAGGAGGACCGAGAGGCCATTGAGCGAATTAACGCGGCGCGGCCTGATATTCTCTGGGTTGGCCTCGGAATGCCAAGGCAGGATATGTGGATTTACGAGAGGCTTGATCGGCTTAACGTGCCGGTAGCCATCGGCGTCGGCGCGGCTTTCGCATTTATTGCCGGCACCGTCCCGCGCTGTCCGAATTGGATGGGGCGCATGGGTTTTGAATGGGCCTACCGCTTCCTCAAAGAGCCCAAGAAGCTCTGGCGCCGGGATTTGCTGGACGGCCCTCGCTTTCTCTTTCACGCGGGCATGGAACTCCTCCAAAAAGACACCTCAATCCGTCAAACGGAATAGTTGGAGATTTGACAGTCGAAGGGTTTGGAATAGTTGTGTATGAGGATTAATTAGGATGATTAAGCCATTTGATAAGCCGATCACAGTTGCACGTCCCGCCCTCCCGCCACTGGAGGAATTCCAACAGGGACTCGAAGGAATATGGAACCGTGCTTGGTTGACCAACAACGGACTGCTAGTGGAGCAATTCCGAGACAACCTGATAGAGTTCTGTGGAACTAAAAATCTGTCTCTCTTTGTAAACGGGACGCTTGCGCTACAAATTGCACTTCAGGGGATGGGAATCACGGGCGATGTCATCACTACTCCGTATACATTTGTGGCGACCACCCACGCCCTATTCTGGAACAAGATCCGGCCCGTATTTGTTGACATCGAACCGGAGTACTACTCCTTGGATCCTGATCAGGTGGAAGCGGCAATCACGCCTTGGACAAGCGCTATTCTGGCAGTTCATGTTTACGGCCAGCCGTGCCGTCTGAAGGAACTGGAGCAGATCGCCCGCAAACACGGATTGAAGCTACTCTACGATGCGGCACACGCGTTCGGTGTCGAGGTAGGCGGGACCTCGATATCCCAGTTCGGCGACCTGAGCATGTTCAGCTTTCATGCGACCAAGGTCTTTCATTCCATCGAGGGTGGAATGTTGACTTTCCGAGATCCGGAGTACCAGCGGGTCTTTGATTACCTGAAGAATTTCGGCTTCGAGAACGAGACGGAAGTCGTCATGCCCGGAACGAACGCCAAGATGAACGAATTCCAGGCACTAATGGGGCTGCTTCTCCTCGTCCACATGGATGAGATGATCGAGAAGCGCCGGGCAATCAACGAGCGATACCGTGAGAGACTCGCTTCGATTCCTGGCATTCGATTGGTCGCACAACCCGCCGACACAGTTCGTTACAATTATGCGTACCTGCCTGTGGAAGTGGACGAAAAGGAGCTTGGCCTGACGCGTGACCAGTTGTACTTGAACCTGCGTGAGTACAACGTGTTTGCACGTAGGTACTTTTATCCACTAGTTTCCGACTTCGCCTGCTATCGCGGATCAGTGGTCACCGGGAACCTGCCTGTTGCCCGGCGGGTTGCATCACGCATATTAACCCTTCCGATATACAGCGATCTTGCCTTGAACGATGTGGATCGAATCTGTGACATCATCGGGCACATTCAATCTGGCGCTGTCAAAGGGGCAGCGGCAATTAATTATTCGCAGCAAACTGAATCTGAGCTGGTGCTTCCTGGGGCGCAATCGTGAAAAAAACCCCAGACCGTGCCGTTGATCTGAAGTCCAGATCAATCGCTGCCGTGGGATGGAGTGCGATCGATGTAGCTGGGCGGCAGGGGATTCAGTTCGTGGTGATGCTGATTCTAGCCCGCCTGCTCTCTCCGGCGGAGTTTGGAATTCTCGGTATGTTATCGCTGTTCATCGCGCTAGGTGGCTCGATTGTGGACAGTGGGTTCGGCTCGGCCTTGATCCAGCGCAAAGAGATAACGGAAGCCGACAAGTCCTCAGTGTTTTTTTTCAATGCGGCGATGGGCGCATTGATGGCGTTGACAATTTCATCCGCAGCGCCGTGGATCGCAAGCTTTTATCGCGAGCCAATTCTCCTGCCACTGACTCGCTTGATGGCTTTGAACCTGTTCATCGGATCCTTTGGCGTGGTCCAGGTGGCGCTGATGACACGAGACCTGGACTTTAAAGCCCTCTTCAAGGCGGGCCTTTTGGCCATGATCGTTTCGGGCGCATTAGCGGTCTGGATGGCCTGGAAAGGATACGGGGTTTGGAGCCTTGCTGCGCAATCTGTGATTTTCACCACAGTCTCAACTGGCCTTATCTGGGTGTTTTGCTCCTGGAAGCCCAGATTGCAGTTCAGCGTCGGGTCTCTACGTTCGCTTTTCGGATTTGGCTCAGGTATGTTGGCGTCCGGGCTCCTCAACACCTTCTTCGACCGAGTTCAGTTGGCCGTGATCGGCAAGGCTTTTTCCGCGGCGGCGCTGGGGTTCTACACCCGCGCATTCAGCACCCAACAGTTCCCCGTCAGCTTGCTAACTAGTGTCATCAATAGGGTGACTTTCCCGGTATTCTCGCAGTTGTCCCATAATCCGGGCTCGCTCAGGCCGGCTGTTCGCAGAGCGCAGATAAGTATCATGGTTCTGACGCTGCCAATGATGTTCGGGTTGGCAGTAGTGGCAAGGCCGCTGGTGCTGGTCCTCTTTGGCGCGAAATGGCTCCCGTGCGTCCCGTATCTCAGTGTCTTGAGCATCGCGGGCGTTTTGTGGCCGCTGCATGTCATGAACCTGGACGTTGTGAAGGCTGTCGGCAGGTCTGACCTTTTCTTGCGCCTGGAGATTATTAAAAAGGTTCTTGTAGGAATAGGTATCCTAGCTACATTCAGAATCAGCGTGATGGCAATGGTGTGGGCAGTTCTCATCGTTTCAGTGGTATGTGTCATAGTGAACACGCACTATACGAAAGTCCTGATAGGCTACGGAACCGTCGAGCAGTTCGTTGACCTTGCCCCATATGTGGCGATTTCCGTGTTGACCAGCGCTCTTGCCTGGGCGGCTGGCATTCACTTCTCTCATCTACCGTTCCTCCAGTTGTCCTTGTCTGTCCTGGTGGGAATTGTGACCTATCCGGCCATATGCCACATACTTCAGCTTGAATCGTATAAATTCGCTTGGGCAGCAGTTATTGGCGTGTTTCCGTCGTCTAGAAGGATATCGGTATCAGCAGCGGTGGCTAAGTAACTTCAGTAATTCACGACGCAAATGTCCCATCGGATTCTGTGGCCTCTTGCATAGCATGGCTCTCCAGTGGAGTGCAGATGGTAAATAAACAGAGATATTCGTCGCGGCACCAACAAGATCAAGTAATTGGCGGCGTCTTTGGATTGCAACTCGAGCAACGGCAAAACCAATTATCAACTGTGCCGTTTCTAACCCTTCCGCGAGCCTATTTCTTGAGCGCGAGGTGTGCGCTAAAGGCTGTGGCGGAGCTCACAAGGGTTGCGCGGGTGTGGTTGCCGAGTTATCTTTGCCCGTCAATGGTTGACTCTTTTCGGGATCCTCCACGCGATATCAGGTTTTACCCCGTCTCGAAGGAACTCAGAGTTGCTGAAGACGGATGGACGCGAGGTCTGGGACCCCAAGACCTTGTAGTTGCCATCCATTACTTCGGATTTGAGTTGGAAGGCTTCCCCTGGCAGGAGGTTTGCGCAAGTGGGGCCATCCTTGTAGAGGACTCAAGCCAAGCACTGTTTCGCGTTCCCTCGTGGAATGGCAGCTATGGGATGGTTTTCAGCGCCAGGAAGTTCATCGGAACTCCTGATGGAGCTGTCTTTGTGGGTAGTCAGGAACTCATAGACCGTGCATCGATGCTGAAAACTCCTCCTCGAGAATGGTGGGCCAAAGCGCTAGAGATGACTCTTCTCCGTCGGGACTTCGATCAGGGTCAGAACGTAGAAGATTGGTTTCCGCTCTTCCGCCAGGTTGAAACGTCTTACCCAGTTGGGCCGTTCCGGGCAAGCGATGTCGCGGTTGCCGTTATGGAAAGCTGCACAGATTACTCCATTGTCGCAAAAGCGCGGCGGCGTAACTTTCTGGCACTTCTCAGTCGACTTGAGGATTTTGCATTGTATAAAACGTTGCCAGAAGATTGTGTGCCACTCGGATTCCCTGTTGTGGTTCCAGCAGATCGACGGGCCGCCGTTTTAGAGCATCTGTATGCAGGGGAAATATATCCTCCAATTCATTGGAACCTCAATGATTTGGTTGAGCCGCGTTTTGCTGAGAGCCACACGCTCTCGAATCAGATACTCACTCTGATTATCGACCAGAGGTATGGTGACGAGGCAATTACGCGCGAGGCGGAATCGTTCCTGGAGGCCATTTCAAAATCATGACTACATCTAACGGTCAAGGTGGCTTACGACTTGGCATGATGCAACCGTATTTGTTCCCGTACCTTGGGTATTTCAGTCTTATCAGTCACACTGATCTTTGGGTAGTATTTGACTCAGCGCAGTTCATAAGGCATGGCTGGATCGAGCGAAACCGCGTTCTCCATCCACTTGCCGGGTGGTCTTACATCCAAGTGCCCTTAGTGAAACATCCACAGTTTACGCTGATTAAGGACCTTAGGATCAGAAGAGAAGAACCTTGGCGGGAAAGGATCCTGGCTCAACTTGTTCACTACAAGAAGGTTGCCCCATACTACGCGCAAGTGATCTCGCTGCTCAAGGATGCGCTCGATACGAATCTGGAAGGGATTGCCGCCCTGGATGTACATCTCCTGGAAATGTGCTGTCGCTACCTGGAAATACCGTTCAGGTACTCGATCTTTTCAACCTCCTCGATTCGTGACTTTAAAGCTAACTCACCTGATGAGTGGGCTCTACAGACAGCCAAGGCAGTTGGAGCGACAGAGTACATCAACCCGCCTGGCGGAATAAGTTTTTTTGACAATGCAAAATATGAAAGTGCTGGCGTTCAATTGACATTCCTTAAGTCCAGATTGAGGCAGTACGACCAGAGACGCGACCACTTTGAGAGCGGGTTGTCAATCATTGATGTAATGATGTTTAACGAGCCTAGGACGATCAGGGATATGTTGGACGAAGTCGATCTTATACCCGGTGATGCTGTGAATTCGGTCGGTGGAGGTGAGTCTTAGCATGGATGAGGTTTACTTACGCAGCTTTGGTCGAGAAGATCTTTCAAGGATTCATAAATGGCACAATGATGCGAGCCTGTACGAAACCTTAGGCGGAACGTATCGGTTCGTGAGTGCCACTGCGGAAGAGATGTGGCTGGAGAAAGCTATGTCATACTCTTCGGAACGCGTGTCTTTGGCCATCTGTCTGCGAGATTCAGACGAGCACATCGGCAACATCTATCTAAGAAATATTGACTGGATAGCGCGAAATGCAGAAATCGGCATTTTTATCGGAGCGAGTGCTGAACGCGGAAAAGGCTTTGGAGCTGAAGCGATCAGGCTTGCGGCTGAACACGCTTTTCGGGATTTGGGACTATGCCGACTTTACAGTTTTATACTCGCAGACAATAAACGGTCCTTAAACGTGTTTCGCAAGTGTGGATTCGTGTTAGAAGGAGAGTTGATTCGACACGCTTTTAAGGGCGGTGAACTCAAAAATGTTGTTGTGATGGGTCTCTGCCATTAATGACAGAAGCAGGAGTTTCTAAGGCGGCGTGTAGGGTGCTCTGATAGCGCGACACGCGGGGTCTCGGTCGATCCTAGCCGCAGATGGCGCAAATAGCGGCCCACATAATGCTGAAAGGCTGAACAATGCAGGAAGCTCTCACTGAATGGTCGAATTCACTGCGGTTAGTGAAAGATCCGCTGGTTAGCGTTCTCATGGTCACGTACAACCACGAGAGCTATCTGGCAAAGGCGATTGAAAGCGTGGTTCGGCAAGAGACGAGCTTTCCCATTGAACTCATCATCGGCGAGGACTGCTCGACCGACGGGACGAGAGAAGTTGCGCTCGCCTACCAGAAACGCTTTCCTGAGATGATTCGGGTGATAACGTCAGAGCACAACGTTGGCGCACACAGCAACGTCGCTCGGGTTATAGCGGCCGCGCGCGGAAAGTACATCGCCTTTTGTGAGGGAGACGATTTCTGGCACAGATCCGACAAATTACAGCGCCAAATTCCAGTTTTTCAAGGTGATCCGAGCGTTGTTCTAGTCTGCAGCAGTTGGCGAGTAATGACGCCTGAAGGCGCACTTGTCGAGGAGGACGCGCTAGCTTCTAGACATTTTCCAAGGAATGAGATTTCGGCTAGCGACGTGTGGGTTGTCAAGACTCTCACCGTTTGCGCCCAGCGCAGTTACGTTCAGAAGGCGCTCCACGAGTCACCTTTATGCAAGAATCATACTTACCCATTTGGCGATGCGCCACTATGGGTTGAACTCACACGGTACGGCAGGTGCTGCTACCTTCCCGAGGTACTCGGCACGTATGTTCTGTCCGAAAACTCTGCAATGCGACGCACTGATCCTTTGCACTATTACTGGTTCGTCTCAAGTTGCCTTGGTTTTCTGAATGACGCACTGGATCTCTACCCATTGGCGCAGGGCGAAGGCGCAACTAGGGCCGCGAAGATCGAGGCGACTTGCTCACGCCTTCGTACGTGCGCCATTTTAGGAGATTTTACAACTGCAAGGGCACAGTTATCTAGACTGAAGAGTCTCAAGGTTACGCCGACCCCCAGAGATAAGCTCTTGTTGTGCGCTGCTCATATCCCCCTTCCCAGAGCTGCACTTCTGCCAGCGATGAAAAAGAGCTTGGAACTGTGGCGCTTGGTGCGGCGGAGCATGCGGGGGTAACGGCGGGGCATATCCAACGCAAAGAATAACAGGGCTGTCGCGGAAATTGTTCGGCTTGTTGCCCCAAGAGCTGTGCTTGCCAGCAGTGCAATCTAACAGACGAGAAGATGAAGAAAGTTGAGTTGGTTAGAGTTGCCGCAAGCCAACGCGAATGCATAGTTCGTCCGAAGGTTGTGATAAGCGATCGAACGCAGGTTCTGGTCTTGATGGTTCCAATTATTTGGATCCGAAGTATACCTTTAGGGGGCATTTTTAATGCATCAAAATCGCATTCTAGAAATGATGGCGCATCTTCCACGCCGGATCGTTCGCGAATCCATCATGGTCATCGACCTGGTCCAGCTTTTTCTGATCAACAGGTTTGAAAGGGAATCGGTGACTCAGCCGGACGGCCCTGTCGTCTCGTTGACAACCTACGGCCGGCGCGCGCAAACCGTATACCTTGCGATTGAATCAATTGCGAGGGGGTATGTTCGGCCATCAAGGTTGATTCTGTGGCTCGATGAAGATGCATTGCTCAACAATCTTCCCGCAACTATCCGCCGGCTTCAGAAACGCGGACTTGAAGTGAAGTCCTGCAGAAACTACGGCCCGCACACAAAATATTACCCCTACGTGGAGTCGCAGCAAGCATTCGACGCTCCTCTTGTCACCGCCGATGATGACATTCTTTATCCGCGCTACTGGCTGGAAAAGCTGATTGAAGCCAATCGAGAATACCCTGACATGGTGAACTGTTATTGGGCTCATGTGGTCAATATGGGTAAAGATGGGATCGGAAAATATGCTGATTTCAGGTTATGCAGTTCCATGCTTCCAAGCGTTCGGCACCTCGCCCTCGGAGTCATGGGCGTGATTTATCCTTCGTCATTTCTGATAATGTTGAAGCAAGCAGGTAGGGCCTTTGAAACGTGCTGTCCCAAGGGGGATGATCTGTGGCTCCACGTTCAAGCTCTGCGTTCCGGGTATAAGATTCGGCAGATCCTCCCTCGGTTACCTTATTTTTCGTTTCAAGGGATACCAGGGGCAAATCAGACGGCCCTTTCCTATGAGAATGTAACTTATGGAGATGGAAACGACCGGCAAATAGCAGCCACTTACAAAGAAGCCGATGTTCAGCTTCTTCAATCCGAGGGTCGTGTTGCCTTCCGCTCATCACAGCCGATGCAGTTGACCTCTTGATGGATAATCCTTCGTGCAAGGACGCATTTATGATGTCACAAATGGCGGCAGTTCTGACCTCATCAAATACATCCCGTGAACCGGACCGTAGAATTTCTTCAGGCTTAAGGCGCCGTCCAAGGGCTGTCATCGGCCACCCGCGCATGGGTCGCGGCGGATCGGAAGCGCGCGTCATGTGGTTGATCGAGATGCTGAAGCGAGACTATGAAGTGACGGTCGTGACGACCGGAGGGTGGAATCTGGCGGCGTTGAACGCCTACTATGGGACGCGAGTCGGAGAAGACGAGGTGAAGGTCCGCATTGCCCCAGTTCCATGGCTTGTGCGTAATCAGAGTGCCGCTGCTCTGCGGGGTGCCTGCTATCAGCGCTTTGCCCGGCAGATCGCGGGCGAGTACGATGTGCGGATCAGCGCGGACAATCCTACAGATTGGGGTTTGCCAGCAATTCACTACATCGCCGATTTCAGTTGGCATCGGGGAATCCGAGAGAAGCTGCATCCTCCCTCGCCAGGCTTTATTTACCGGGATTCGATACTGCGTAAAGCCTACTTGGGAATCGCCAAAGCTTATGCAAGGCCTTCCGGCCGGGATGTGCTGCGGGACGATATGGTGATTGCGAATTCCAGATGGACCGCAAACCTCCTAAAGCAGACTTGTGGAGTGGACTGCGCGGCCGTCGTGTACCCTTCCGTTTGGACTGAGTTCCCTGATGTCGCGTGGGAGGAGAAGGAAGAGGCGTTCGTCATGATCGGGCGCATTGATCCGGAGAAGAGAGTAGAGGAGGCAATTGCTATCCTGGAAGCGGTGCGGCAGAGGGGCCATGCAATTCGGCTCCACCTCTGCGGGCACATCGGCGACGATCTTTACGGGCGGCGTATCGCTCAGCTCTGCCAGAAACGCTCGGACTGGATCATTCCAGAGGGGCAGGTGAGTGGCACGAAGAAGGCTCAGATTCTCGCCGGGTGCCGGTTCGGTATCCAAGCATGTGGCGCTGAGGCTTTCGGAATCTCGGTTGCCGAGATGGTCAAGGCGGGTGCCATCGTCTTTGCTCCCAACGATGGTGGTCAGACCGAGATTCTCCATCATCCTGATCTTCTGTTTATGGACATCAAAGAGGCTGTGGCGAAAGTTCAGGCTGTGCTTGAAAGTCCGACGCTTCAATCGGCTTTGCGTATCCACTTGGCAGGCCATGCGCAATTCTTAAGTGCCCAGACCATTATGCAAGAGGCACAATTCTGCAATGCAATTGCACTGATCGCCGACCAGAGAACCAGAGGCAAGGTAATGAGCCAAGCATTATGATGCATAGAATCTCACTGATTGTCGCAACCAAAGACCGGCCGAACGACCTGCGAACGCTGCTTGAAAGCCTTCGCCACCAGACGATTGCGCCCGCCGAGATTGTCGTGGTCGACGCCAGCCGCGAACCAGTCGAGCCGGTCATCGCCGAGTTTTCTGAGCTGACTACCCGCTATCTAAGGCATTGGCCGCCGTCGGCTGCGGCCCAGCGAAACGCGGGTATCCGGGCCTGCGCTCCGACCGCGACACTGATCGGCTTCGCGGATGACGATACCACCTTCGAGCCGCAGGCATTCGCCAATATGCTCAGCTTCTGGAATGGGGCGGAGCCAGATGTCCTCGGCGCCGCATTCAACATTCGCAATTATCCCTGCCGAGGCAATGAATTTCTGAAGCACAGTACCCTGGCTGAATGGCTTGGATTATACTCAGCCAGACCCGGCAGCGTATCCCCGAGCGGCTGGCAAACGGTTATTGGGGAGATAACTGAGACGCAATACGTCGATTGGATTCCATCGGGCGCTTCCATTTTTCGCCGCGAAGTGTTCAGGCAAAACCTCTTCGACGACGCTTTTGATAGCTATAGCTATCTTGAGGATCTAGACCTTAGCTACACAATCAGCCGTATAGGACGGTTGGCGGTTGTCGCAGACGCCGGATTTCGTCACTTCCCGTCAACAGGAGGCAGAGTATCCGCGCGGCAGTTTGGACATTACGAGGTGCGCAACCGTCTCTACTTCGTCCGGAAACAACATCTTTCGCTTCCCCGGTGTTATCTCGGCCTTGCTATACGCCTGGCAATGTCCGTTGGCAGCGGGTTGGCGAGCCGGAACACGAGCCTGCTCAACCGCGCCCTCGGCAATATGGAAGAGTTGATGAAGCAGAGCGTAGCGCCGGCCACCAATATTTCGGCGACACTCTCGTGATGATCTAGGAGCAGGATGGTCTTTCCTCGCAACGTTCCAATTCGATCTTCTAGGTTTCTACGCGCGCCGACGTTCGCCCTGATACTTTGGGTGTGCCTCTGGATGAATCTGAATACTGGCTTCTGGAATCTCCAGCATCCCAATGGCGCAGCAGATTGGCTGCTGTTTATTCGTGCCGCTCTCCCGTTCGCAGTGCTCCCCCTTGCCTGCCTCGTTCTCCTGAGCGGAAGAAAGTTTCATTTGCCATGGAGTAGCCCATCACGCCTCCTCA